>Ga0315339_1000586_pt1 | contig 42770 bp, 39 predicted proteins | sample ASW17metaG_FD_204514 | JGI IMG/M metagenome (GOLD analysis project Ga0315339, IMG submission 204514) | Ammonia-oxidizing marine archaeal communities from Pacific Ocean, United States - ASW #17 | ecosystem: Environmental > Aquatic > Marine > Oceanic | place: USA: California | collected 2016-12-05 | reverse complement strand
TACTGATGCCGTGTAATCAGGATCTTTACTTTAGAACTGAAGATAACGAGTATGAAAAAAAATTTATTCCACATTCGTCTATAAGACCAATTGATTCATCTTTTGGCCATTGTGCAGCAAATCCAGGAAATGATAAGAATTTTGAAAAAGAACTTGATAAGAATATTAAAGAATTATTAAATTAAAAATGTCACAAATTCGAAAAGTAGCAATAATAGGTACCGGTGTAATTGGTGCAGGTTGGATTATTAGATGTTTGGCTCATAATAAAATAGTTTATGCATACGATAAGGATCTTAAATTAAAAAAAAATTTAATTGCTGAGATTAAAAGAACTTGGCCATATGTAAAAAAACTTTTTAATAAAAAATCACTTAACCTTAAAAATTTCAAATATTTTACTTCTATTGAGGAAGCTTTAAGAAATGCAGATTTTGTTCAAGAATGTGCAAGTGAAAATTATGCTTTAAAAACTAAGTTGATGAGCACTATTGGAAAATACGCTAAACCAAATGCAATTATTTCATCAAGTTCTTCAGGACTATTACCAACAAGAATTTATTCTAAATGTAAAAATCCTGAAAGAGCAATGATTGGACATCCTTTTAATCCAGTTTATTTATTACCTGCTGTTGAAATTGTTCCTGGAAAAAAAACATCAAAAAAATATTTAAACAAATCAAAAAATTTTTATAAATCAATATCTATGAATCCAATAATGGTTAAACATGAATTACCTGGATATTTGTCTGATAGATTACAAGAGGCTTTATGGAGAGAAGGACTTCACATAATTAATGAAGGACATGCAACCACAGAAGATTTAGATAGAGCAATTGAAGATGGACCAGGATTAAGATGGTCATTAATGGGAACTTTTTTAACTTTTCATTTAGCAGGAGGAAAAGCTGGAATGAGACATATGTTAGAACAATTTGGGCCTGCTTTAAAACTACCTTGGACAAAATTAAAAGCTCCAAAATTATCAAATAAATTAATTAATAGATTAGTTGAAGGAACTAAAAAACAATCCAAAGGAAAATCAGTTACAAAAATTTCAAATATTAGAGATGAATATTTAGTTGATCTTCAGAAATTAAGAAAAAAATACGAAAAACTGATAAGAAATTAAAAGAATCACATTTTCTTTTTTTGAAATAAAAACTTAAAATGTTAAAGTCGATAAATGGATTTTAATCATTTTTTAACAAGTTATATGCCCGATCCAAAAATTGGATCAAAAACACATTTTTCTAATATGTTAGAGCAGTCAGTTTTGGCTGAAAAACTTGGATACACAACTATTTCAATACCTGAACATCATTTAGTAAATATTTTAATGATGCCTTCGCCATTACAAATGGCAGTTAAGATAGCTTCCTTAACACAAGAAATTAAAATTACCACAGGGATTGCGGTACTTCCTTTGCATGATATGAGAACTTACGCAGGTGAAGTTGCTACAGCTGATATTTTAACTGAAGGTAGATTAATTCTAGGAGTTGGACGAGGAGCTTTCGCATGGGAAATGAAAAATTTAGGAACCCCTATAGAAAAATCAAAAGAAAAATTTGTAGAGTCTTTAGATGTTTTGCAATTATTATTAAAAGACAAAGAAGTATCTTATAAAGGAAAATTTTATAACTTCGAACCTATTACCATAATGCCAAGACCAATTAGCAATCCTATTCAAATGATGATTGCCGCGATGGATTTAAATAGCATTAAAGATGCAGCCTCTAGAGGATTTCATGTACAATCCACAGTCTTATCTGGATCAAAAGATCTCTTAATACAAAGAGTAAATGCATTTAAAGAAGGTTGTGAGATTTTAGGAGAGCAAGGAAAGTTGCTTAAATTATCTATGCAAAGAATGGCATACTTAGCAAAAGATGAAAAAGATGCAGAAGAAAAAAATAGATTGGCATACGAATATTATAAAAGATTTGATAATATGTTTACCGGCCCTGGAAAAGTTAAAAAAGGAGAAGTTGAACCTTTGCCTAGAAATCAAACTTATGAAGAAATGAAGACAAACTTATTAATATGTCCTTTAAATGAAATGATAGACCGATTAAGTGTTTATGCAGAAGCAGGTGTTGATGAAATAATTGTTAGTTCTAGTTTTGGTCAAAATCAAAAAGATTTGATTGATTCTATGCATAGGGTAAGCGAAGAAATAATTCCTTACTTTAAAAAAACCAATGTACAAGTCGCTTAAGAAATGACATCTGAAGCTTTAGATTGTCATTATTCAATAACAGGATCTGGTCCATCTATTTTTTTAACACATGGGGTAGGCGCAGCCGAAGATGCTTGGAGATTTATAACTCCAAAACTATCAGAAAACTTTACAGTAATAACATATGATTTACGCGGACATGGCAGATCACCAGTTACTCACAAAAATTTTGGTTTAGAAGAATTAGTTTTAGATTTAGAGAGAGTAAGAGAAAAAGCAAATATTGATAAAGGACATTTTATTGGACACTCTCTAGGAGGAATGATTGCACCAGCTTATGCAAAAAAATATCCCGATAAAGTTTTATCTGTCGGGATGTTATCAACTGTAGCAGGCAGATCTGATGATGACACAAAAAAAGTTTGGAGCGTTATTAAAGAAATGGAAGAAAATGGTGTAGAAAAAACTTTAGAAAAATTGATAACCAGATGGTTTACTGACGAGTTTATTGCAAACAATTCTGAATTGGTAACTAGAAGATTAAAACAAGTAGTTGATACTGACCCAGATGTTTTTTTAAATGTATTTAGAATTTATGCAAAAACAGAAATGATTTCTTGGCTAAAAGAATTAACAAAACCTTGTTTATTAATGACAGGTGAAAATGATGGGGGATGCACTCCTAAGCATAATGAAAAAATGGCCAATGAAATTGAAAATTCAGAGCTTGTAATATTACCAAAACTTAAACACTCTTTCTTAATAGAAGGACCCGATCAAATTATAGACAATATAATTAAATTTATTACCAAATTTGATTAAAAGATTTTAGTCTAATATTTTTTGAAAATCCTTTAGTATTTCTAATATGTTTCTCTATATTTTTTGAGAGATTTTGAACTAATTTTAAACCTTGTCTTAATTCATGTACGCTAAAATTGTTTAATTTGTTTTTAGGTAAGTTTTTGTTTGCTTTAATAATTTTGGATGTTTTATTAATTAATTTTTTTTCTCTTTTTTCAAAAGCTTTAATAATATTTGAATGAAATTTTTTTTTATTTTGTAAAATTAAGTAAAATAATCTTTTACATTCATATACAGCTGAAATAGTAGATTCAATTCCTTGATCGACCAAAGAAAGAGTATCTATGTTTTCTTTTTTTCTTTCATCTGAAAATCTATGAGACTCTCCAACTGTAAGATATCTATGCATCATAAACTCTTCGGGAATTTTGGTTTGACCAATGAAAACTGGAGAAAAAGGTGAGGCTACAGCTCCAATTGGTGAATGCCACAACATTCTTAAATTATTATGAGAAGGATCAATTAAAGGAACAACCTGACCATATCCTGCAGTATCCCCTGTTAATTTTGGAGTCCTTATTGCCCACATAACATCTTTTAATTTAATTTTTCCTGACTTTTTTGATAATTTTTTCATTTTATTTTCTATCCATTTTACTCCTTTCCATTTACCTTTTTTATCGCCTAAGATTTTGTTTACATTAAATGAACCTTTTGAGTACCAACCTTTATTTCTACAGAACTTAATAAGATTTTTAGAGTAAAGAAAATTAGGATTATTTTTTTCATTAATTGGAATTTCTTCAATATAACCTGGACGTGATGCTCGTATAGTATTTGGGCCTAGACGTTCTGCGACCCACAAACTTTTGCCTCCAGCAAACTGTATCATTACCCATGCCTCTTTAGAGTCAGCAAATATATGTGAGTTTCCTCCATAAGTACTTTCTCCATATTTTTTTATTAATTTGCTTGCTATTGTTACGGCTTCTCGAGCAGATTTAGCACGTTCTAAAACTATTCTTGCCAGGTCGCTATAATTTAGTCCTTTTTGATTTTTTGGAGTCATTTTAATTAATTCTTTACGTGATGGAGACCAAATATCTCTTACAGCAACTCCATATTCATTTAATCCTCCATTAGTAATTGGAGAAGGAACACCTAAATAATATGAGTAGCTTACACGTATATGTTTATGTGTTTGTGAAACTTGAGGGATTTTTATTAATTTGCCCGGCATGTCAGAATTTTCTGTGACACCAACAATTATTTTCTTACCTGTTTTGTGTTTTATTTTTGGAATAATTTCAAGCCAATGGCTTGAAGGTTCATCGCCATATCCAGCTAACCAAGCGTTACCATCAGATGTTAAATTTTTTCCAATGTAAAGACCATAACTCATAAATTATAGATAAAGATTATTTCAAATTAGTGCATTCTAATAGTGTTTCCATCAACACCAATAATTTGACCAGATATTCTTTCGGCATCGTCAGAAATTAAAAAGCTACACATTTTCCCAATATCTTCTTCATATATCCAACTATTCATAGAAGTCATTGACACAAATTCTTTTTCTACTGATTTTTTAGAAAGTTTTAGAAACTTTGCTTTATCTCTAATAACTCTTCCCATTCTATCACCTTTGATTGTGCCAGGACATATTGCGTTAACACGAATATTAAATTTACCCAATTCCATTGCGATGGTTTTAGTTATTCCAACAACTGCCCATTTACTTGCTGCATATGGTGATCTTAAAGGGAATCCTAATATACCAGCTGTAGATGAAAAATTAATTATTACTCCTTTCTTATTTTTTTTAAGCATAGGAATTGCAAGTTTTGAAAAATAAAAATGACTAATTACGTTTATTTTTAATGTTTGCTCCCAATCTTTTGATTTAAGCTTTTCGATTGTGCCAGTAGGTCCTGCAATTCCAACATTGTTAATTAAAGCATCTATTTTTTTTGTTTTTTTTAATACTTGCTTAAAAAAACTAGAAACTTCATTTTCATTTGATGCATCACATTCATAAGAAAATAATTTTTTATTATTTTGTGGATGTTTTTTGGCTTTTTTTATTAAATTTTTATCGATATCACAAATATATACAGTAGCTCCTCTATTTAGAAATAGTTTAGCTGCAGACCAACCAATTCCAGAAGCTCCTGCAGAAATTATAATTTTTTTATTTTTTAATGATTGGTTAACCATTAATTATGATTTTGTTAATGAAGACTGTAATTCTTTATTAGTTATGTAACCTTTAATATTTCCACTTTTATCAACCACTTCACAATTCGCATTGTTACAAACTACTTGTGGTAAAAATTCTTCTAAAAATTGATCTTCTTCAACTTTAATTAAATTAGATTTATCAATTCCATTTGTTTTGTTAGCAGGTATCATGATAATTTTAGCCTTAATTACTCTTGCTCTGTTTACATCTTTAACAAAAGCTTTTACATAATCATCTGCTGGGTTCATTATGATATCAATGGGTGTTCCAACTTGAACTAATTTCCCACCATTCAATATTCCTATATGATCTCCTAATCTTAAAGATTCATCTAAATCATGGGTAATAAACACTATTGTTTTTTTTAATTTACTTTGTAAATCTATTAATTGTTTTTGCATATCGCTTCGTATCAATGGGTCAAGTGCAGAAAATGCTTCATCCATTAACATGATATCAGTATTAGTTGCAAGAGCCCTAGCTAAACCAACTCTTTGTTGCATTCCTCCAGATAATTGATTTGGATATTGATGTTCGAAACCATTTAAACCTACTGCTTCAATTTTTTCCATAGCAACTTTATTTCTTTCCTCTGGCTTTTGTCCTTGTACTTCAAGTCCATAACCTACATTTTCTAAAACTGTTTTATGAGGAAATAATCCAAATCTTTGAAAAACCATACTCATTTTATGTCTTCTAAATTCAATTAGATTTTTTTTATCTAAACTCATTACATTGGTACCCTCCACCATTATTTCTCCTGAGGTAGGGTCGATTAAACGATTTATGTGACGTATTAGGGTAGATTTACCTGAGCCTGACAATCCCATGCATACAAATGTTTCTCCTTCTTCAATAGTTATTGAAACATTATCAAGACCTACTGTATGACCTGTTTTTTCTAAAATTTCTTCTTTACTAGCGCCATCTTGAACCATTGGAAGAACTTTTGAGGGACTATCTCCAAATATTTTATAAACATTTTTAACTTCTATTTTTGACATTTATTATTCTATATTTTTTTCTTTTGTTGAGTTCTTTCTTGAATTTTCTCTCCATAAGATTGTGTAATTCTATCGAAAATTATTGCTAACAATACAATTGCAATACCAGCTTCAGTAGCCATACCCACATTAAGCTGTTGTAGTCCAAGTAAAACCTCGTCACCAATCCCTCTAGTCCCAATCATTGATGCGATAACAACCATAGCTAATGACATCATGGTACACTGATTAACTCCTTGCATAATATTGGGTAAAGCTAAAGGAATTTGAACTCCCCAGAGCGTTTGTTTTTTACTCGCTCCAAAAGCTTCTGAAGCTTCGATTACTTCTTTATCAACTAGTCTTATACCAAGATCAGTTAATCTAATAAGTGGAGGAACAGCATAAACAAAAATTGCAATAATAGCAGGTACAGCACCCAATCCAAATAATAGAATGCCTGGTATTAAATAACAAAAACTCGGAATTGTTTGCATCAAATCAAGTATAGGTAACAATGCATTCCTTACTTTTTTGTTTCTAGCCATGGCAATTCCAATAGGTATTCCAACAACTATACAAAGAAGCATACCTATAACCACAATACATGTAGTCATAATACATTTATCCCAATATCTTGGACTTAAAAAACCTAGAAAAAAAGTACAGAAAGCAACCATTACTGTGGTGTTGGTTTTTCTTCCACTCGCAAAATAAGTAATAAGAACAACTAGGGCAATAACAATTGGCCAAGGCAAACCAACCAAAGAATTTTTCATTGAAGTATATAGTCCAAGTAAAAAATTATTTATTCCTTCAAAAAATAGTCCGTATTCTACTATTAGCCAATCAAAACCACTATTAAGAGGTTGCATTAAAGGAAAATCGAGCCATTTAGGCCAGTTTCCTAGCCATGAAAAATCATTAAATATATCTGTAAAATTTTCAGGTTTGTATCTAGGTTTGGCTGAACGATAGCTGATTATAATAAGAAATATAAAAACTACTGAGTAAATAAAAGGTTTTAAAATTTTTTTATATTTTTGCATTTTTAATTCTTTAAAAACTAAGAGCCCTAAAAAAGGGCTCTTAGTTGATTAATTTATTTCTATTACAAATTAAAGCGAAGCTTTAACTTTTTTTGCAACGTCGCTTGGTACCCACTTCTCCCACATGTTATTGTTTGATAAGAAGTTTTTAGCTGTTTCTTCCATGTCTCCATCAGATTCATCCATATAGAAAGCAAGTGATTTATTCACAACTGCTGTCGGTACAGTATAGTTTTTGATGAAGTCTATAATAGGTTTGTTTGCAGCATTGTTTGCAAATTTAGTTGAAGCAGCTTTAGTTAAAGACATATTAACATATTCGCATGCGCAAGTATCTTTATATACATCTGGACCATTTGCTTTAATATCTTCAACAACTTTAGTCATTTCATCCCAGCAAGCTTGGTCATAAGCTGGTTCTTCCAACTTAACTAAATCTACTTTGCCCATCAAACCTGTTGGTGTCCAATAGTATGAAAATACTGGTTTTCCTTTTTTAAATCCACCAGCAATTGCCGCATCTAGTGCTCCTCCTGAACCTGGATCAAAGTTAGTATAGAATTCATCTAGACCATAAACTTTGTGTTTCACCATATTGATAGTGTAGCAAGTCCAACCAGAAATACAGCTTGTCATTCTACCTTTTCCAGGCGCTTCTGGATCAGCAAATAATTTTGCTATCTCAGGCTTCTTCATATCCTCAACAGATTTTAAACCGTATTTATCTGCTGTTGGTTTATCTACATAGAAACCTTGAGTAGATGAAGGAGTGTTAACTCCAAGCTCAATTATTGTTCCTTTAGCTAGATTATCTTCAATCAACTGAACAAGGTTATCTCTCCAAACTTCAGTAATAATATCTATTTGTTGATCGAAAAGAGCTGCCATTATCGGAGTAGTACTCCCTTTAGTTGATTGTACCTCGCAGCCATATCCTTTTTCAATAATATAGCCTGCAATAGCAGTATGGATATTAGCACTATCCCAGTCAAAATCTCCCAAATGTACTTTACATGCAGCATTAGCACTAGTTGTTAGCGACATAGCTCCAGCAAACACAAAAGAAAGAATTAAGTTTCTTAGAAATTTCATTTAATTTCCTTCCATTATTTAGTTTAAACTAGACGCATTAAACTTGATACGACAAAGAAAAACAACCTTTAATAAGTTGAAATAGACAAATAAATACAAATATAGATATAAAATACAAATATAGTTAAAAAAATAAATTTTAAGATTTTTAAATTCAATTATAAATTGAATTGAATTTAAAATAAAATAAAATAACAATTATTTAATGCCAATAGAGATTTCTAAAGTTTCAAAAAAAGGCTCAACATTAAATGTTGAGTGGAACGATGGAGAGAAAAGTAGTTTTAACTACATGTGGTTAAGAGACAACTGCCCCAATGCACATGATAAAGATTCTAGACATAGAATGTTTAATATTTTGAAAGTATCTCAAGATATTAACCCAAAAAAATACAATGTTAATAAAGAAGGTAAGTTAGAAATAGAGTGGAGTGAAGGAAATCATACAAGTTGTTATGATATTAAATGGCTTAGAGAAAACTGTTATACATTAAAAAATAAAAAAAAATATATTTCGCCTTATCAACTGTGGGACTGTTCTTTACAAGAAAATTTAAAGTCAGTTAGCATAGAACACGATGAAATTATTAACTCCGATGAAGGTTTAATAAAATGGTTAGAACTTTTGCATTATAAAGGGATTGCAATTGTAAAACATACACCAACCGAAAAGGAATCGGCTTTTCCAGTTTTAAATAGAATAAGCCATACAAGGGAAACGTTTTTTAAAACACCATTTGAGGTAGTTAATATTCCAAAACCAAATAATTCTGCTTACACAGCTCATGCTTTAAATAATCACATGGATTTACCTTGGTTTGAAAACCCTCCAGGTTATCAATTTCTTCATTGTTTAATTAATGCAGCAGAAGGAGGAAACTCATCAGCAGTAGATGCTTTCATGATTGCTGATTATTTAAGAAAAAATGAAAAAGAAATTTTTGAAACTTTAGTTACAGTGCCGCTTAAATTTAGAGACAAAGATTACACACAGAAAGCTCATAGAAGTTTTTATTCTCCCGCAATAACTTTAACTAAAGATGGAGATTATAATGATATAAGATTTAGTGTTGCTACCATGGATACATTAGATTGTCATCCTGATGAAATGGAAAAAGTTTACAAGGCTCATCATAGATTTGGAAATCTTTTACATGATGATAGATTTGTAATAAAATTTCGATTAGAACCTGGCGATATTTTTTCATTTAATAATAGAAGACTTTTACATGGAAGAACGGGATTTGATCCAAATTCAGGACACAGACATTTGCAAGGTTATTATATGGATCGAGATGAAATCATTGGAAGATTAAATTATTTAAAAAAGTAACTTTATAAATTTTCAAATATCAAATTATTACTTTTTTTAAATTTGTTAAATTCAGATTTTGATTTAATTGTGTAGTAATATTTTTCGATTTTTAAATTATAAATATTTTTATTTTTTAGATAAGATTTATCCAATATTAAGCAATTGATATCTTTATTATTTGATTGTTTAATTATCGTTCTAACACTTATTGGTGGTGCAAAAGATAATCCAACCTTGGTATTACTTTTAATCTTTAATAGATTGTAGATATTCTTGTGTTTAAATGAAATAAATACACATTTTTTGAATTTAGATGTTTCTTTTAATAGTTTTTTTAGAAGAAATTTTGAAAAGTTAGGTTTTATTTCTATAAATAGTGAAAATCTATTTTTTGAGGATTTAAGCAAGTCTTTTAAGAGTGGAATTGGCTTTTTGAGTTTAGTGCTAATCTTTTTAATTTTTGAGTAACTTAAATTTTTTATGCTTAAGTTTTTTTTAAAAGTTCTTTTTAAAGTAAAATCATGGAAACAAACAAATTCTTTATCTTTTGTTGCATGTATATCTGTTTCAATTCCATAACCTTTTTTAAATGATTGTTTAAATGAGACTGAAAGGTTTTCTTTATAATGTTTGTTGACTATTCCTCTGTGAATTAAATGCATGCTAATTATTTAATTTAGCAAAAGCACAAATTTTATTTTCATCAAGATCTCGAAAGTAGCAATAATAATCACCAGATCTAATTCCGGGAGCTCCTTCATCTTTTCCTCCTAGTTTTATTCCAGTATTATAAAAATTATTCACTAATTCGTTTGAGTTAACTAAAAATGATATTTGTGTTCCATTTCCAAAGGTTGCTTTTTCTTTGTTGACTGGATTGGTTACATAAAATTCAACTTCATCAGGTTTATTTTTTGGTGCATAGCCAGCATATTTTTCATTAGTAACAACTCTTTGTAATTCAATTGTATTAAGAAGAGTGTCATAAAAATCAATTGCCTTATCGAGATTGTTAGTACCAACCATTACAAAACTAATCATAGACTATTTCCAGCCTGTAACAGTTTTAACTTCAAGATATTCTTCAAGACCCCATACACCACCTTCACGACCATTTCCTGATTGTCTATATCCACCAAATGGAGTTCCTGCATCTGCAGCATTACCATTAATATAAACACATCCTGATCTTAATTTATTTGCAACTCTATGAGCTTTTTCTCTATCTTCTGTTTGTAAATAATTTCCAAGTCCGTAAGAAGTATCATTAACAATATTTACAGCCTCATCTTCAGTCTCAAATGGAATAATTGACAAAACTGGACCAAATATTTCTTCCTTGGCTATTCTCATTTCATTTGTAACATTTGTGAATATTGTAGGTTTAATGAAATAGCCTTTATTTAATCCATTGGGTAGTTCAGGACCACCTGCCGCAAGTGTGGCACCCTCGGAAATTCCACTTTCAATTAAATTAATGATTTTATCATATTGAGTTTTTGAAATTACTGGACCAATATGATCACCTTTTTTGGAGGCTTGATCTACTTGAATTTTATTTGCTTCGTCGACTGCATCTTTAACAGCTCTTTCATAAATTGATTTTTCAACAAGCATTCTTGTCGGTGCATCACATGATTGACCTGAGTTACTCATTACATTTCGAATTCCATCTCTAACTGCATCTTTATAGCTATCAGCAAACACTATGTTTCCTCCTTTACCTCCTAATTCAAGACAAACTCTTTTAATTGTTTCAGCAGCATTTTTTGAAATTAATCTTCCTGCTCTTGTAGAACCTGTAAATGAAACCATATCAATATCAGGATGACTAGATATTTCAGTTCCAACACCTTTGCCATCTCCGTTAACTAAGTTAAAAACTCCTTTAGGAAAACCAGCTTCATCAATCATTTCTGCAAATAACATTCCAGAAATTGGTGCAATTTCAGAAGGTTTTAAAATCATTGTACAACCTGTAGCAAATGCAGGAACAACTTTTAGAGCAATTTGATTAATAGGCCAGTTCCAAGGAGTAATTAATCCACAAACTCCAATTGGTTCGTAATAAATGTGGTTATTTGATTTTTCATCAAAATGTTTATCAAATTTAAAATTTTTTAAACGTAAAATAAAATCTTCCAAGTGAGTTTGACCCGATGCAGTTTGAGCTTCAGTTGACCAATCTTTTGGAGCACCCATTTCTAAAGAAATAGCTTCAGACATTTCTCTAAATCTTTTTTTATAAATTGTTAATAATTTTTCTAAATAATTTATACGTTCTTCTTTTGAAGTTTCTTTCCAAGTTTTAAATGCAGTCTTAGCTGCTTTAACCGCTAGATCAGTATCTACTTTTGATCCTAGAGAAATAACTGCAAATGGATCTTCGTTACATGGGTCGATAACTTCACAATTATTTTCCTTATGAGGGTTTATCCATTCACCATTAATATAGAATTTTTTTTTATCTAGCATTTGATTTTAACTTAACATAATAATTATATTTCATATCCTTTTTCTTCAGGTTCATTATCTATAAGCTCATCTGGAAAACCTTTAGCTCTAAAATCTATTTTGTTTAAATCTTCCATTCTTTTTACTATCATTGAAGACCAAGCTCTCGAACCGTATTTTTTTTGTCCATCTTTAAAAATTTCAACTATTTTTGGTGAAATTTCTAAAGGTGAACTAAGTTTTTTTGCAAGATCGTTAAATAAGGTTGTGTCTTTTAAAACCAAATCCATTGTAAAATTTATATTATAAGATCCATTTAAAATTACTTGGCTTTCAGTTTCATGAACGAAAGAATTGCCTGAAGAAATCTCAATCCCTTTATAGGCTTTTGTAAGATCTAAATTAGATTTTTTTGCAACCGTCCAAGCTTCTCCTAATGCAACCAAATGCACAGAAGCTAAATAATTAGTAATTACTTTAAGCACACTAGCTGTGCCTAATTTACCTGTGTGTAATACTTTTCTACCCATAACTGTTAAAGCAGGTAAAATCTTTTCAAATGACTTTCTTTCTCCCCCAACAAATATTGCAATATTGCCTGTTGCTGCTCTATGGCAGCCTCCGCTAACAGGCCCATCTAAAGGTATGGCTTTTTTTGCAATTACTTTTTCTCCAAGTCTTTTAACTTCAGCTTCATCTGTTGTGCTCATTTCAAGCCAAATTTTATTTTGTGAAAGTCCATTTAGAATCCCATCTTCTGCTTCCATAACCTCAGCAGAAACTTTTGGCGAAGGAAGTGAGGTAATTATTAAATCAACTTTTTCAGTTAATTCCTTTGCTGAATTTGATACTTTAGCTCCTAAATCTTTAAAAGGTTTTGTTAAACTTTCATCTAAGTCTTTTACAGTTAAATCAAAATTATTTCTTAACAAACTTCTGGCAAGTTTTCCTCCCACATTTCCTAATCCAATAAAACCTATTTTCATTATTTAACCTCTTCTTTTTTATTTTTTGTAAATACAATTAATATCACTCCAAGTATTATTATAGCTCCACCAATAAACAATTCTTGAGTTGGTTTTTCTCCTAAAAGAAAAATTGCAGCTAGCAAACCTGTTGGTGGTATTCCCATGGTTACTATTGGAAGAACTTTATAAAGCGGATTGTTCTTTAAAACATAATAGAAACAACCATATGTAATTGGTTGCATTATAAAACCAATATAAATAGCGATTATCCAATGATCAAATTTTGCATTTTTTAAGTAATTAATCGTATTCCCATCAATTATCGCTGATAATATAATTAATATTGGTCCAGAAAATAAAGCTAACCAAGCAACTAATGCAAGTGGATTTATTTCTTTGCTTAAAGGTTTCACAACAACTTGACCAAGAGCCCATGTTGCAGAACCTAGAATTGTGAGAGCAATTCCAATAAATTTTCCATCTAAGTTAGGTGAGCCAGTTAAAATATAAACACCAACAAAAGCAATACTAATTCCAACCAAAGCTCTTATAGTTGGTTTTTCTTTGAGCATGAAGTAGGCAAAAATAACTCCAAATGGAACTTCAGTTTGAACCAATAGAACAGCAGCAGATGCATCAATTAAATTTAATCCAGAATAGGTGATACTATATTGTAAAGTATTCGCTATAAAAGAGGCAATAAATATTCTTTTTAAATAACCTTTTGGAATTGGAAACCACCAAATTAATAAAGATGCTGCAAACATAAATCTTAAACCCATTAAAAGAATTGGCGGAAAAGACTCAAAAGCTGGTTTTGCAATAACAAAACCAAAACCTAAAAATATAGGCACTAAGGATGCAATTAAACTATCTTTTATATTCATGTCGAATTTTTAATAGTAATGATTATTAAAGAATTTGTGATATATTCACTTTTTAAAATATGAATTCAACAAAAATAGATCCCAAATATATAAGTAAATCTAATCCTAGAGTTGGTCTTATTGCACTAGCAAGTGATTTTATGATTGAAAAGGATTTTATAAATATAATTAAAGATAGAGAGATAGATTTTTTTGTAAACCGTATCGAATGTTATAATCCTTTAACTAAAGAAAATTTGATTAAAATGTCAAATAAAGTAACTGAAGTTACCAAAGATATTTTGCCAGATCAGGACATTGATTGTGTAGTTTATGGATGTACTTCAGGTACTATTGCAGCAGGATATAATTCCATAGAACAAAAAGTTAAAGCAGCAAAACCTACGGCCGATGTTACAACTCCAAGTACAGCTGCAATTAAAGCATTAAAAAAATTAAATATTAATAAAATTTGTTTATTTACACCTTACAGCAAAAAACTTAACGATGAAGTTTTAGATTATTTTAAAAATGAAGGTTTTGAAATTACGTCAAATTCTTACTTTGATATAGAAGCTGATTATGACATTGGAAAAGTAGATCAGAATTATTTATATAAAGTTTTATCTGAAATTGATTTAAATGGAGCTGAAGCTTTATTTGTTTCTTGCACGGCTTTACCTGTTTTACCAATTATTGATAAGTTAGAAAAAAATTTGAATATTCCAGTACTATCTAGTAATCAAGCATTGATTTGGGATACGCTTGTTAAAATAAATAAAAATAATTCAATTGAAGGATTTGGAAAATTATTCCAAGCTAATTAATGTTGTTTACAAAAGAAGAATACAAGCAAAGATTAAAAAAAGTTCAGAAAATGATGCAAGAAAAAGGCATCGAGCTTTTAATTTCTCACGATACCAACAACATGAATTATTTAACAGGTTATGATGCTTGGTCTTTTTATTATGCTCAATGCGCAATTGTCCATGTTAATGCTGAAGAACCATTATGCTTTGTAAGAGCACAAGACTCTGGTGGTGCTTATATAAAAACATATCTGAAAGATGAAAATATTATTGTTTATGATGAAAATTATATTCATACATGGCCCAAACATCCTTACGATTATTTAGTTCAAGTAATTAAAGAGAGAAAGTGGGACAAACTTTCTGTTGGTGTTGAAATGGATGCTCATTATTATACAGCTTTCTGTCATGAAAAAATTAAACAAGGTCTTCCAAATGCTAAAATTATAGACAGCGATAGACTTGTTAACTGGGCAAGATTAGTAAAATCAGATGCAGAAATTGGATACATGAAATCAGCTGCATTAATTTCTCAAAAAGGAATGAAAACTGCAATGGACGTAATAAATCCTGGTGTTAGACAGTGTGATGCAGTTGGAGAAATTCAAAAATCATTATTTTATGGAACAGAAGAATTTGGGGGTGAATATGCTAGTATTGCAACCTTGCTTCCAACAGGCAAAGGGACATCAGCTTCACATTTAACTGCAACACAAGATAAATTTGTAGAGGGAGAAGCAACTATAATTGAATTATCAGGAGTTTATAAAAGATATCATGCTCCAATGGCTAGAACAGTATTGTTAGGCAAACCTGACCAGCTTAAAATTGATACAATGAAAAAAACTATAGAGGCTCTAGAAACAGGTATTAGCGCTGTAAAACCTGGAAATACTGCAGATGATGTTGCTCAGGCTTTTTGGAAAATATTAGATAAATACGGTATCGATAAAAAATCAAGAACTGGTTATTCAATAGGAATTGGCTACCCACCAGACTGGGGCGAACATACTCTTAATATATATAAAGGAGACATGACTGTTCTAGAGCCCAATGTTTGTTTTCATATGATTGCAGTAATGCAATTTGGTGATTGGGGCGTTGAAGCATCTGAAGCTATTAGGGTCACAGACACGGGTAGTGAATTGTTTTGTAATATGAGCAAAGAATTGCACATTAAATAAATTACTTGATTATCAATCTAACAAATGTTTTAAAGTAATATGGGTAATGATCACTTCGTAAGATTTGAAAATGTGGATAAAAGTTATGATGGCAAACTACTTGTCGTAAAAGGCTTAAATTTAGATATTGCAGAAGGTGAATTTGTAACAATGCTTGGACCCTCTGGTTCGGGTAAAACAACTTGCTTGATGATGTTAGCTGGATTTGAAACTCCTACTAATGGACAAATTTATTTAGATAACAATGTTATCTCTGATATACCTCCACACAAAAGAGGAATTGGAATGGTATTTCAAAACTACGCTTTATTTCCTCACATGACTGTTTATGAAAATTTAGCATTTCCATTAAGAGTTAGAAAAATTCCAAAAGATGAAGCAGATAAAAAAGTTGATAAAGCATTATCAATGGTATCCCTTCAAGGCTTTGAAGCTAGAATGCCAATGCAATTATCCGGAGGACAACAACAAAGAGTAGCTGTTGCAAGATCATTGGTGTTTGATCCGCAACTAGTTTTGATGGATGAACCTCTAGGAGCTTTAGATAAAAATTTAAGAGAAAGTATGCAATATGAAATTAAACATATTCATGAAAGTATTGGTGTAACAGTTGTATACGTTACACACGATCAAACAGAGGCATTAACAATGTCTAACAGGATTGCAGTTTTCAATGATGGGAAAGTTCAACAACTTTCTAGTCCTGATGAATTATATGAAAGACCAGTAAACTCATTTGTTGCAGAGTTCATTGGTGAGAATAATACTTTTGTTGGAGAGGTGACAGATGTATCTGGTGATAAATGTAAAGTTAAATTAAATTCAGGTGCAGAAATATTAGCAAATCCAATTGTTGCAAAAGCAAAAGGGGATAAAACCACAATATCTCTTAGACCTGAAAGAGCATTAATTGATTCAAAAACTACAATGGATAATAATCATAAAGGAAAAATTGAAGAGGTGATTTATCATGGGGATCACACAAGATTAAGAGTAGATCTATTAGGAAATAAAGAATTTATTTTAAAAGTTCCAAACAGTACTAGTGGAATGGATATTAAAACTGGAAAAGAAATTAATATTGGCTGGAACAGTGTGGACTGTAGAGCTTTAGACCCTAAATAAGTATCAAAAATTATTAACAAAAAACAAGTCAAATTGACCTTAATCAGGTGTTGACTATAGCAATCTATATTGTTTTACTTTCACTTTATAAAAACTAAACGTTAACGTTAAATAGGAGAATAAATGAAAAAATTAAGTAAATTATTACTTGCTCTTTCTTTTGTGCTTTCTGTAACAACTTCAGCATTTGCAGTTACTGTAGTGTCTTGGGGTGGAGCTTACACAGAGTCACAAAAATTGGGTTATGGTGATCCTACAGCAGCAAAACTTGGAATACCTGTTAATTGGGTAGACTACACTGGTGGATTATCAGAAATTAAAGCTCAAAAAGAAGCTGGAAAAATAACTTGGGACATTATCGATGTGTATGCAAAAGACACAATTATCGGATGTGACGAAGGAATTTTTGTTGAATTCGATTTTGATAAAGACTTTGCACCTGCTCCAGATGGAACACCTGCAAGTCAAGACTTCTTTACAGGCATGCCTTCAAAATGTGCAGTTGGAAACATTCTGTACTCTTGGAACTATGCTTATAACGATTCAACAATTGGTGATACAAAACCAAGCAAGTTAAAAGACTTTTTTGATACTAAAAAGTTTCCTGGCAAAAGAGCTGTTTACAAAAATGCAATGTCTAACTTAGAAATTGCTATCACTGCAGACGGTGTAAACCCTGGTAAAGGTTCTGACTTAACTTACAGAAAACTTGCAGCAGACGGTGGTATTGACAGAGCTATGGCTATGTTTCAAAAACTTTGTACAGATCCAAATGGTGGATGTGTATTCTGGAATGCTGGAGCTCAGCCGCCAGAATTACTTGCCAATGGTGAAGTTGTAATGGCTACTGGTTGGAATGGTAGATTCTTCAACGCACAAATGGAAGGAACTCCACTTGTACAAGTATGGGATGGACAAATTCTTGACTATGAATATTTTGCAATGGTTAAGGGTGGACCTGGTGATGCTGACGGTAGCGCTATGAAAGTACTTAGAGAAATGACTAGCTCAGAAGGTTTAGCTGGAAGTGCTAAGTACATTGCATACGCACCTTGGAGAAAATCTTCAATTGCTGTAATGGAAGCTGGAGAGCCTTGGTTTAAAGATGGTAAGACTAACATGGTACCACATATGCCAACAGCTCCTGCTAACACAAAAAGATACATTCTTATGAATCCTGATTTCTGGGCAGATAACCAAGATGAAATCAATGAGAAATGGGAAGCTATGAAAGCTGGTCTATAATTTAGTTTTATAGAGTAGTTTTTTATACTATATTAAAAGGGCAGTTATTTATAACTGCCCTTTTTTATTATGAGCAAAGAACAAATTTTATCATCTGACGGAATACCATTAGAGGAAAGTCTTAAAAAAGCTGAGAGAAAAAATAAACTTAAAGCTGTTTTACTTGTAGCTCCATTATTTTTATTTATTTTAATTGTCTACATATTTCCAATTGGAGATATGTTGTTTAGAAGCGTTGATGATCGAATGATTACTAAGATGCTTCCTAAGACATTTAAGGCAATGGAAAAATGGGATGGAAGTGAACTACCAGATGAACCAGTTTATCAGGGACTTTATGAAGATTTAACTTTCTTAAAGAAAAATAAAACTTATGGAAAAATTATAGCAAGATTAAACTATGAAAAATCTGGTTTTAGTAGCTTAATTAAAAAAACAGTTAGAAAAATTAGCAAATTTGAAGAAGGCAATTATAAAGAGCAGTTTATTAAAGTTCACAAACGTTGGGGTCAAAGTGAGTATTTGGTTGCTTTAAAGAATGCAGCTCCCAAATGGACATACGCCAAATATTTAAAAGGTATTGATAGGAAATTTGACCAAGATAGAAATATAATTCAAGTTCCAGAAGATAGAAGGATTCACAAAATTTTATGGATAAGAACTTTAAATGTAGCTTTCTGGGTTACAGTTTTTTGCTTTGTACTTGCTTATCCAATTTCACATTTGCTAGCAACTTTACCTATGAAATATAGCAATTTGCTAATGATTTGTGTGCTATTACCATTTTGGACATCATTATTAGTTAGAACTTCTAGTTGGATGGTGTTGCTCCAACAACAAGGTCCGATTAATGACTTAATTGTTTGGCTTGGGTTAGCAGCAAACGATAATAGGCCAGAGCTAATGTATAATGTAATTGGAACTTTTGTTGCAATGACACAAATTCTTTTACCATTTATGGTTTTGCCTCTTTATAGTGTTATGAAAACTATTTCACCAAGTTTGATGAGAGCAGGTAAATCACTAGGAGGAACACCTCTCACATCATTTGTAAAAATTTATTTCCCTTTAACAATACCAGGAATTGGTGCTGGTTGTTTATTGGTATTCATTTTGGCTATTGGATATTACATTACACCCGCTCTAGTTGGAGGTGCAAGCGGATCTTTAATTAGTAATACAATTGCCTATCATATGAAGAGTTCATTAGACTGGGCATTTGCTTCAGCTTTAGGAACTATGTTGCTTGTTGGAGTATTAACGATTTATTGGATTTATAATAAACTTGTAGGAATTGATAATATTAAATTAGGATAGACATGGCATTACCAAAACACACACAATTGAATTACAGAATATGGCATTATACATATTTAACTTTTTGTGGTTTGGTATTTTTCTTTTTAATAGCACCATTATTTGTAATTTTACCACTTTCATTCAACGCAGAACAGTACATTCATTTTTCAGCAAAAATGTTAGCACTGGACCCTGAGGGTTTTTCTCTAAGATGGTATGAAGACATGATTTATGGAACTAAAAATCCATGGGGGCTTGCTACTAAAAATAGCTTGATAATTGCTTTCTTTGCAACGATTGGGTCAACAGTTCTTGGAACTGTTGCTGCATTAGGTTTAAGCAGTAGATACATGCCATATAAAGCTGCATTCATGGCTTTACTAATTTCACCCATGATTGTTCCTTTAATTATTTCAGGTACGGCAATATTTTTCTTCATGGCAAAAGTTGGCTTAGCTGCAACCCACACAGGAATTGTATTATCACATATAATCTTAGGAACTCCATTTGTAGTAATTACGGTTACTGCAACATTAACTGGTTTTGACCATAGTGTGACACGTGCTGCAGCTAGCTTAGGAAGCAATCCAGTAAATACATTTATGAAAATTACATTACCATTAATTATGCCTGGCGTTATTTCAGGAGCATTGTTCGCTTTTGTGACTTCGTTTGATGAGGTTGTTGTTGTACTATTCTTAGCTGGATTAGAGAACACTACTATTCCAATTCAAATGTGGGTAGGGTTAAGAGAGCAATTAAGCCCAACTATTATGGCAGTTGCCACATGTTTAATTGTAATGTCTACTTTAATTTTAGTAAGTGCCGAACTACTAAGAAGAAGATCTGAGAGATTAAGAGGAATTAACGTTTAATTTCTGATATTCGCCTTATAATTGATTTTAATTTTTATAAGAGGATAGACCTATCTATAATAAGTTATTAAACTTATTATTATAAAAATATAACTAAAGGAGAAGAAATAATGAATATATTTAAAAATATATCAAAATCTTTAATAAGTTTTTTTCTTTTTTCATCTCTTATTATTTCATCAACGTCAGTTTTTGCAGCTGAAATAGTAGGACGTCTTTCAGTTCACTGGAGTCCTAAGCATCATAGTGCTAAACACGCTCAAATTTTTGCTGATGAAGTTAATAAAAGAGCAAAAGGAAAATTAAAAATAGAAGTTTACCCATCTAAACAATTATTTGGAATAAGAGAAGTAATGGGAGCGGTAACATCAGGTGCTGTAGAACTTGGAGGTATAGTGGGTGTAGTTAGTTTTCCTTCAATAAATAAAAACTTTAATGTTGCATCTTTTCCTGGTCTTTTTAATTCATGGGAACAACAAAGAGGATTCTTTCAAAACTCTTCTACTGGTAAAGCGATTTGGGGTGATTTAACTAAAAAAACTAACTCTACTTTAATTATGTATAATCCAGTTGGACCTGTAATGACACTTTCTAGTGCACGCGAGTTAACTGGTATTGATGCCATGAAAGGTTTGAAAGCTAGAAGATTGCTTAAGAGTGAAGAACCTATGTGGGATGCTCTTGGAGCAAATCGTGTCTCTTTAAAAACGGGAGAGGTATATAACGCTTTACAGTCTGAGATGATTGATACAATAAATAGCCCTCCAGGAAGTATTAAAGCATATAGCTGGTGGGAATTTTTGAAATACGCTCAAAAGCCATATCAATATTATGCTGACGCTTATATAATGGCAAATTCTACTTGGTTTAACGGTTTACCTGCAGATTTACAAAAAATAATTATGGATGTTGGTAAAGAAGTAGGAACTCTTTCAACAGATAGAATTATGGATCATGGAGAAACTGTTCTTAAAGAATTTCAAGATAGAGGTGGCGTAGTAACTACACTTTCAGGAGCTGAAAAAGCGAAATTTGATAAGCTTATGAAAGAAAAAGTTATGCCTGCTATGGCTAAAATGATCGACTCTGACGCCTTACTTGCGGCTCAAGAGTACGCTAAAAATAATTAGAGTAAGTGTTATTAACTTAGTCTAAAAAATGAAAGTATTGCGAGCAGTTAATGGTATTCTTGCTTCTGCAACGTTAACTCTCGCAATAATAATTATTTTTATAATGGTTGCAGCTTTATTTTTAAGTGCAACCACAAGATTTATAACAGGAACAGGATTTGCTTGGTTTATAGAACTTCCACCTGTTTTAGTTAGCTGGTTAGTTTTTCCATTACTTGGACCTTTGTTGAGAAAAGGTCAACATATAAAAGTAGATTTTTTAACTCCTTTAGTATCTGAAAAAGTTAATAAAATTTTATTTCTTATTGTTAATTTAGTTGCTTTTATTTCAGCTTGCATTTTTTTTAAAGCAGGGCTGGATGCAACAATAATGTATTATAATTTGGGACAAGTAATGGAAATAGAAATTAGTATTCCAATATGGTGGATGTTCTTAGCTTTTCCTGTTGGTTTCTTAATTCTAGCTTTAGCATCATTAGAATTAATGTTTGATAATATTTCAGACTTAATTAATCGCTAGTTTGAATTGATGTTTACAATTGCATTTTTATTATCATTAATAACTTTAATTATTTCTGTTCCTATATTCTTAGTTTTTGGTTTAGGTAGTTCTATAGCTGCGATTGGTGGACTTAATCTTCCTTGGTCAGTTTTAATTCAAGTATCTTTTGGTGCATTAACTAAGCATGTTCTTATAGCTGTTCCTTTGTTTATATTTAGTGGAATGGCTATGTTAAAAGGGGGTGCCGCTTTAAGATTAGTAAAATTTGCAACAACATTGGTTGGGCACTGGCCGGGTGGTTTAGGTGTGGCAATGGTTATTGCGATGGGATTTTTCGCAGCTTTTTGTGGATCAATACTTGCCGCAATTACTGCAATTGGAACCATCATGATGCCTAAAATGATTGAACAAGGTTATCCCACTCCATTTGTTGTTGTGCTTGCTGCTTCAGCAGCTTTACTTGAAGCTTTAATACCTCCTTCAAATGCAGCTATTTTATTTAGTGCACTTACATATGTTCCTGTTTCCAAAACTTTTGCTGCAGGTGTAATACCAGGTTTGATTCTTCTTATTTTTATGGTTCTGTTAGTTCTATTTAAATGTAGACATATTAAAACAGATAAAAAAGCTACATTTAAAGAAAGAATAAGTTCTTTTGTTTCGGCTTTACCAGCTCTAATAACTCCAGTTATAATTTTAGGTGGAATATATGCTGGTATTTTGACTCCTTCTGAGTCAGCTGCAGTTGCGGGTGTTTATGCTGTGGCTATAGGTTTTTTAATTTACAAAGAGTTAACCATATCTTCTTTGATCAGCTGTCTTAAAGAAACAGCAATTATTACAGCTGTTATTTTTTCTATTATTGCTACCGCAACTTTTTTAAGTGTTGTTCTCACTTACACTCAAGCACCTCAAAAAATAATTACTTACTTTACCGATATGGGAGTAAGTGTGAATTTATTTTGGCTTATGTTAGGGGCTACATGTTTAATTCTAGGTACATTTATAGAAATTGTTCCAGTATTTTATTTAACAGTGCCGATTTTTGCAGCTATAACTCTTTCATTTAATCAAAGTCTATTACATTTATATGTTGTCTTTGTTGCTTTTGCTGGTATTGGAATGATAACACCTCCTGTCTGTGTTGGAATTTATACCGCAGCTGGAGTCATTAAAGAGAATCCGGCCAATGCTTTTAAAGAAGTTCCATTATTTACTTTGGTTGGAATAATTTATGGAATCTTAATGATCTTGTTTCCTATTTTTTCTACTTGGCTTCCTGGGCTTATTTAATTTACAGATTCAATAACAGTAGCAATTCCCATACCCAAACCTATGCATTGCGTTGATAATGCATATTTTTTTTTCTCTCTTCTCAAAAGTTCTGCAGCTTTACCTGTTATTCTTGCACCTGTCGCACCAAGTGGATGTCCCAAAGCCAAAGCTCCACCATCTAAATTAACTTTTTTTTGATCGATACCCAAATCTTTAATACAAGCCAATGATTGAGAAGCAAATGCCTCATTTAATTCTATAATGTCAATATCTTGAATTGATAATTTTGCTCTTTCTAAAGCTTTTTTTGATGCACCAATTGGACCCAAGCCCATAAAATCAGGAGAACATCCTTCAACCCCCGTAGAAACAATTCTTGCTAAAATTTCTAAATTATTATCTTTTGCAAATTGTTCTTCGCAAATTAAAGTTGCGGCAGCACCATCTGTTAGTGGGGATGAAGTTGCGGCAGTAACTGTACCATTTTGGTCAAATGCAAGATTTAAGCCATCCAAAGTTTCTTGATTACTATTTGGTCTGATATTTCCATCTTTAGAACAGTTTCCTATTACAGTAATTTCGTTATCAAAATTTCCTTTTGATTGTGCTTCGGAAGCTTTTTGGTGGCTATATATTGCAAACTCTTGTTGTTCTTTTCTTGTGATATTATATTTTTTTGCAACATTTTCTGCAGTTATACCCATAGAAAAATAAACATTTGGATTTTGATTATCTGAATACGGATAAGGCATTGGATCAAATCCAGTGTTAACACGTGTCATGCTCTCAACTCCTCCACAAATAAACGCTTTACCTGATCCCATAGCAATTTTTCCAGCTGCAACATGAATTGCTTCCATTGACGATCCGCACCATCTATCTACCGTCATTCCAGAAGTTTTAATATCCATCCCAGTTAAAAAGGTTACTAGCTTACCTATATTAAAACATTGTTCACCAACTTGAAAAGCACATCCAATAACTACATCTTCAATATCATTTTGATTTATTTTAGATTTTGAAACTAGGTCTTTTATAACTTCAGCTAATAAATTTACTGGCTTAATATCAATTAACCCTCCTTTTCTTGCCATAGTAAAAGGAGATCTTGAATATCCTGCTATAACTGCTTTATACATTTTTTATTTTATAATTTTTCCATTTTCTAATTTTATTTTGACCACCAAATAGAATAACCATTTGGTGAAATTATAATTGGTAGATGATATTTTTTTTTTGGATCTAACATTTTAAACTTAACAACAATTTCAGAAATAATTCTTTCTTCCGAAAAATAATTTCCTGTTTTGCATACCATTTCATAATCACAAAGACAATCTTCATTTGTAAGCTCAAAATCTTTTAAAATTCTACCACCATCATCAGTTTCTGATTCAAAATATTTTTTTTTATCACCATTTAAGTTTATTTGGTAAATAATTACTTTAACCCCACTTGCATGATTTCCATTTACAGAATTTAAAAGATGTGATGAAAAAGTTGCCATATATTATTCTATTGATGCCTTGTCTCTTTTATCACTTACAGCCGCAACGATGGGGCTTATAACGCCTTTTGCTTTTACGTTGATACAAGCAGTTTTTCCACTTTCTATTGCTCTTTTTAATGCTGGAGCTAATTGTTCTCTTTTTGTAACTAGCTCTCCATGACCTCCAAAACCTTCAAAAATTTTATGAAAAGGTATATCTCTAAAATCAGTTGCAAAATGTTTTCCACTTTCAAATAATCTTTCTTGTTGTTGAGATATACAATCTAAACCACCATTGTTATCAATTACTACCACAATAGGTTTATTTTCTTGAAAAGCAGCTTCTATTGATAATCCCCCAGATAAAAAAGCTCCATCTCCACTTATTAAAATAACATTTGAGTCAGGGTTTATATTTTTTGCAGAAAGTGCGAAGGGAACACCAACACCCAACATACTAAATGTACCAGGATGAAGAATTCCACCTATTTTTTTTCCTTTTGATCCAGCAATATTTATTGCAATTTCAGACCAGAAGTGAGTGTTACCTCCGTCAATGACTAGCCAATCTTTTTCACCAATAGCATCTTGAACATCTAAAGCTAATTGAAGTGGATGCATTTTACCTCCATTTGCTTCAGCTTCTTTTGTCTCTTTACTTAAATCCTCTAAAGTCTTATCAACCCATTCTTGTTTTTTAGTTCTGTTAAGATCAAACCATTCATTGCTTAAATTCCATTTATTATTTGATTTAAGTTTATTTAATGTGTCAAAAAAAACTCCTGGATCACATAATAAATTTAAATCTGCAGCTCTATTAAGTTCTATTTCTTCATGAGATCCATTAATACATACAAGCTTAGTTGATTTAGGAAAAAGGGGTGGGTTTCCAAAATTCATTTGATTATCTAATCTAGCTCCAACCATCAATACTAAATCAGATTTATGTAATGCAAATTTTGAAGGAGGATATTGATGAATATCAGCTAAACCCATATAGGCATTAGCTTCTTCCCCAAGTAATTTTTGATGATAAGGAATATTAAATATTGGAATTTTTAAATTATTTCCAGCTTCTTCTAATTTCTTTTCAGAACCAGACCACCAAATTCCATGACCACCAATTAAAACTGGTTTTTTTGAATTACATGCAAGTTCTAAGATTTCTGATATTTGTGCTGGATCTGGCCAAGCTTTTACAATTGGTTTTGTTTGATGTGAAAATGGTCTTTCTTCAAGTCCTGCGTCTTCAGAAAAAGATGAAAACATAATATCAACAGGCATACTTAAATGTACTGCACCGGGATATCCATTTGTTGCAATCCTATATGCCTTATCTACAAATTCTCTAATTCTAGTTCCATCAGTTATGCTTGCGCTATACTTTGTTAAAGGTGCTGCAATTGCAACATCATCAATTTCCTTGAATCCTCCTGAGCCTTGTCTTTTTAAACTGCTTGAACCAGTTATGAATATTACAGGTGATCTTTCACCCCAAGCTTCCATCATTGATGGAACTGCATTTGCAAACCCTTCGGGACCAACTAGACAAACTGCTGGTTTTCTTGTAATTCTTGTATGACCGTCAGCTATATGACCTGCTACCTGTTCATGAGGACAATTAATTACTTCCATTTGGCACTCCATAAACCCCTCTAAAGCAGGATTACAGAAACCACCAGATAATGTAAAAACATGTTCAATGCCTTTGTCTTTTAAAGCTCTAGCTATAAGTGATCCGCCTCTAATTTTTTTTTCTGACATTTTTTTTAGTATTTCATATTTTCAATAAATTTTTTAGCAATTATTTCTGACGTCACATCATTTATATCAGTTAAACCAACTAAACCTAGTGCAGTACTTAATTCGTCTTTAATAATATCTAAAATTCTTCTTAAACCTTTTTCACCATCAGCTCCAATACCATACATTAGCGGCCTTCCAAGCATTACGTAATTTGCACCTAGCGCTAAAGCTCTTATAATATCGCTTCCACCTCTAACACCACTATCAAATAGCAGAGGAAATTCTTTACCTAATGCATTTCTTATCAACGGTAATGCTTCGATTGCTGCTGTAGCGCTATCTAATTGTCTTCCACCATGGTTGGATACTTGTATAGCATCAACACCTTCATCCTTTATTTTTAATGCATCCTCTAGTGACATTATTCCTTTAATTATTAATTTTCCTTTCCAAGCATCCCTTACTCTTTTGAGAGTTTCCCAATCTGTTGCTCCTCTACTTTCACTTCTTACAAATTTGTTACCACTCTTTGATGTTTCATAGTTCATTGGTTTTGGAATACCACCTAGTAAAGTTGATAAAGACCAATGAGGATGAGTTGCAAAATCAAACATTTGTTTAGGACCTATTTTAAAAGGAACAGTAAAACCATTTTTATTATCCTTAGCCCTTCTAAATTGAATTGGAACATCCACAGTTAGTATTGCCACTTTATAACCAGTTTGTTCTGCTCTTTGTAAAAGCTCCATTACAAAATCTTCTTGGAAATTATATAATTGAATCCAAGATCGACCTTCAGACAATTCATACATTTTTTCTAAAGATGTTGAGGAAGCCATGGATACACATGCAGGCACATTATTTACAATACTTTCTTTAGCTAACATTTTATCTGCACCAGTCCAGGTTAAGTTACACATGCCCATTGGTGAAAAACCAAATGGTTGATCAAACTCAATATTTAAAAATTTCTTTTTTAAATTTCTATTTTCAACATTTCTTAAAACTTTTGGTTCAAGTCTAATTTGATCTAAGGCTTTAGTGTTAATTTCACAAAGTTTTTCATCACCTGAGGCACCATCAACAAAATCAAACATTAATTTTGGCATTCTTTTCTTTGCTAAATTTCTAGCATCATCTAAGCTGTGAATTTTTTTACTTGCAGTTATATTGTTCATAAATTCTTTATATATTCTTTCAGATTAATCTTTTTATCTTTATCTAAAAAATAAGCTGTGTGATTTTTTCTTGAAGAATAAACTTCAGTTGGTTTTCCGTCAACAAAAACTACAGCCACACCATCATCGATTGCAATACCTTGAGGCAACTTGTTATTTTTAATATCTGATTCAAACCAAAACTAGTCGCAGAAGACATAGTTGAAGAAAAACCACCTGAAATTGGCTGTTCTTTTCAAGGAAGGTGTCCAAGAATTATTGGAGATAAATGCAGAAATGAAACTCCACCATGGCAATTTGGAGATAACAGAAATGCTATTCGATGTCATATAGATATTGAAGAATTAAAAATTCAGCAAAGTTAATAATTAGACGATTTATTTATTTCAAGTTTGATTTAATTTTAATATAAGAAAATTCTAATTTTATGGATATCAAAAAAGTTGTAGTTATTGGTTCAGGCACAATGGGAAGTGGGATTGCAGCACATTTATGTAATGCAAATGTTCCTGTTACTTTACTAGATCTTACCACAGATATAAGTGAGAAAGCTAGGGAGAGAATTAAAAAATCAAGACCCCCTCTGTTAATTGATAAATCAAAAATTGATAATATTGATGTTGGAAATATTAATGATAATTTTGATGTTGTTAGTGAAGCTGATTGGGTTGTTGAAGCTGTTGTTGAAAGAATTGATATTAAACATAATATTTACGAAAAAATTTTTAAAGAAAGAAAAACTGGATCTATAATATCATCTAATACATCTTCAATTCCAATTAGCATTCTTTCAGAGAAATTATCCGCTGAAGATAAAAAAGATTTTTGTATTACTCACTTTTTTAATCCTGTCAGATATATGGATTTGCTTGAAATTGTTAAAAGTGAAAATAATGATTTAGATAAAATTAATTCGCTAAAGAAATTTTGCGAAATAAGCTTAGGTAAAGGTGCAATAGTTTGTAATGATACCCCAGGCTTTTTAGGGAATAGAATAGGAGTTTTTGCAATGCAAGTTGCTATGACAGAAGCTTTTAAAATGAAATTATCTATAGAAGAAGCTGATGCTATTTTTGGAAGACCAATGGGCATCCCTAAAACTGGAGTATTTGGATTATACGATTTAATTGGAATAGATTTAATGGCTGATGTTCTTAAAAGTTTTATAAAAGAATTGCCTGAGACAGATAAATTTCAAGAAGTTGCTAAAGAAATACCTCTAGTAAAAAAATTAATAGAAACTGGTTATACGGGACGTAAAGGTAAGGGTGGTTTCTATAGAATGAATAAAGTCGATAATAAGAAAATTCTTGAGGCAATTAATTTAGAAACTGGAGAATATCATCCAACGCAAAAAATTAACATTAAGTCTGAAAAAGTAGATCTTAAAGCTTTAATCAATAAAGATGACAAATATGGTGAATACGCATGGTCAGTAATTTCAAAAATTATTAATTATGCTTCTTCATTAGTACCGGGAATTACAGATGAATTTAATGATATAGATGAAGCAATGAGACTAGGGTTCAACTGGAGTAAAGGGCCATTTGAAATGTTAGAGGAAATTGGTGTTGCTAATTTCTTTAGTAAGTTCAAAAACTTTGAAGGGAATAAATTTTTAGAAAATTTATCCAAAACAAAAAATGAGAATTTCCATGGTGTAAGACAAAAATATACTGATATTGAAACTTTAGGAAAAGTAAAAAAAACAGCATCAAATATTGATGGTAATAGCTCAGCTTCTATTTATAGATTTAATGATTATAATATTGTTGAATTTACCACTAAAGCAAATGCTCTTGATTATGATTCCATGGATGCTTTAAAAAAAGCTACTGATAAACCTTTAATAATAATTAATGAGAGCATGCAGTTTTCTGCTGGTGTAAATTTAAGCTATACTATGGAATTTGCCAATAAAGGTGACTTTAAGTCTATAGAAAAATTTGTAGGATACTTTCAAGAGACATGTAAACATTTAAAGTATTCTGACCATCCAGTTATATCCGCTCCTTCAGGCTTAACTCTTGGTGGTGGATTTGAGGTTATGGTTCAAAGTAATTTTGTTGCATCTCACACAAATATTGTAGTCGGTTTAGTTGAGACTATTGTTGGATTAATACCAGCAGGAGGCGGGTGTAAGGAAATGTTAGCTAGATGGCTTGATACAGAAGAAGCTAAAAATGATCCTCATTATGCACCATTAAAAGTTTTTGATATTATTGGTTATGGAAAAACAGCAACTTCTCCTGTTGAAGCTGAACCTATGAAGTATTTAAAACCGGAAGATAAAAAAATAATGAATAGGAATAGTCTTTTAGAAGTATCAAAAGAAATTTTAAATAATAATAAAGATTTTAAAGCTCCCCCAGAGACAGAATTTAAACTTCCTGGAAAAGCGGTTAAAGAAGAGATGAATAAGATTTTAGAAAAGCTATATAATGAAAAAATTATTCTCGATCATGGTTTATTAGTGGCTCAAGAACTGGCTCATGTCTTAAGTGGAGGAGATACCACAGCAGATAAAATATTATCAGAAGATGATTTATATAAATTAGAATTAGATGCTTTTATGAGATTGATTGAGACTCAGAAAACCCAAGATAGAATTAAACATACGCTTGCAACAGGTAAGCCTTTAATTAATTAATTTTTTACCTAAACATTTTTACTGTATTTATAAAATCAGGTCTAAGGACATATTCAGATCTATGAGAATATCTAATTTTTTCCAATACTTTAATACCATAAATCACTTTTCCAATAGGAGTATATTCGCCTTCAAATAATGGCTCATCATCAAGAATAATAAAAAATTGACTATCTTCAGTATCATATTTTAAAGATTTCGCTAAACCAACTGTACCTCTTTCAAAATTAAATTCAGCATCAACCTCTGATTTAATAGTACCAAAACCTGATCTCCCAGTTCCAATTTTTCCATAATCTAATTGATCTTTTTTACCAAACTCAAGATCTCCAGCTTGAACCAGTTTATCTTTAATTACCCTGTGAAAAGCAACATTATCATATGCTTTTAAATTAATTAATTTTTTAAATCTCTCAACTCCATTTGGAGATATTTCAGGATAAAGTTCAATTACAACATTTCCACACTCAGCATTAAGGACAACAATATTATTTGGTTTTTCAAAATTTATTTTTTGTGGATCAAAATTTTTTATAAACAAACATTTATTTTTTATAATAATAGTAAAACCTAAAGCAAAAATTCCAAGTAGTATTAAGAAAATTAAAATTAATTTTTCATGTAGTGAGGTTTTAACTTTTTTTATCATGTTTAAAATACAAAAGTATTATCAATTTTTTTTAATTTATCTTTTATAAATTTTATTTTTTTATTAAGAATTTCATCATCTAAAATTTTGTAGTTTCTAGTTATTAAATGCGAAAATACTTCAGCCATATCTTCTGATGGGATTGTCATTGAGTATTCAGTAAAAAAACCTTCAGTTTTTTTATAGGTATCAAGCCCTAATTTTTTTGAGCAAGTAGAGCAATCTGCATATTCAAAATTTGGCTCATTAAATTTTTTCCATTCATCCTCATCAAATAATTCATTATATCCATCGTTGATAATATGAAATAACTCGTGGTGTATTACTCTTTCAAAATATTTTTCATTAAATTTTAGATCTATAATTAATGTTTTCATTACATGATCTGGAATTCCGGCTGTATTTATTCCTGAAATAGATAGGTTTTTACACATGACAATATATTTAAGATTAATCTTTCTTAAAAATTCTTTTGAATACCTTTTCAAATTGTTTGATATTATCTGGTATTTTTCATCATACGTCTTCTTATCTGAGTTGCTGCAGGCTATATTTTTTTGAACACCAAGTCTAAAAGGCTTGGTTGCATAAAAATATTTAAGTTTATTAGGAGTTTTTAATTTATAGATTTCTAAATTTGGGATTTTGATTAGATTATAAATGGAATTAGAATTTGCTGAGGTTATTAAAAAAAATGATATTAAAACTAGCTTAAAAATCCTCATAAACATAATTTAGATGATATTCGATTTAAAAAGAATGTGGTACATTTTGTTTATAAATGAAAAAAGAACGTAATAAAAATCCAGTTCAACCTGTAAGTGGAACAAAAGTTCCAAGATTTGCTGGCCCATCAACATTTGCAAGATTGCCAGAGTTAAGAGATGTTGAAAGCTGTGATGTAGCTATTGTAGGAGTTCCATTTGATGCAGGCACAAGTTATAGACCAGGCGCAAGATTTGGCCCACAAAGTATTCGTCAAGCTTCAAGACATTTGAGAACCAATTATCATCCAAGTTATGATGTTGAGCCTTTTAAAGTTCAACAAGTTGCAGATGCTGGAGATATTACTTGCAATCCATTTAGTATTGATGAAGCAATAAGACAAATCGAAGCTGGAGCAACTGATCTGTTAAATAAAGTGGGTGGTATAATTAGTTTAGGTGGTGACCACACCATCGCTGTCCCATTGCTTAGAGCGATTAATAAAAAATGTAATGGACCAGTTTCATTAGTCCATTTTGATGCTCACCTTGATACTTGGGATACTTATTTTGGAGCTCCCTATACACATGGCACTCCATTTAGAAGAGCTAGAGAAGAGGGTTTATTTTTAGATGATGCCTCGATGCATGTAGGAATTAGAGGACCTCTTTACAGTAGAGATGATATTAAAAATGATGAAAGTTTCGGTTTTAAAATAATTCACTGTGATGAATTTCAAACTGATGGAACAGATAAAATTGCTGAAAGGATTAGAAAAAGAGTAGGAGACAATCCTTTATATTTATCAATTGATATTGATGTTCTTGATCCAGCTTTTGCGCCTGGAACAGGGACACCAGAAATAGCTGGAATGACAACTAGGGAAATGGTTAATGTTCTAAGAGGATTATCTGGATTAAATTTAGTATCAGCAGATGTAGTCGAAGTTTCACCAGCTTATGATCATGCAGAGGTAACTTCACTTGCAGCTGCAACAATCGTTTACGAACTTACAAATTTATTTGCAAAATCATAAAGAAAGGATAGTTATAAGAAATGTTAGATAAGAAAAATTTTTATATTAATGGTCAATGGGTTTCTCCAAAACAACCTAATGATTATAAAGTCATAGATCCATCAACAGAAGAAGAGTGTGCAGTAATATCTTTAGGTGGAGTTGAAGATGTTAATGATGCCGTTAATGCTGCAAAAAAAGCATTTGAGACTTGGGCATTTTCATCAAAAGAAGAAAGACTTGAATATTTAGAGTCTTTATATGCTATTTATAAAAAGAGATGGGCAGACATGGCTCAAGCAATTTCTCTTGAAATGGGAGCACCAATTGATTTTTCAACTCAGCTTCAAGCTGGAACAGGTGCAAGCCATATAAAATCGTACATCAAAGTTTTAAAAGAATATACTTTTGAAGAAATATTAGGAGAACATGCTCCAAATAATAAAATTTTACATGAGCCCAAAGGAGTTTGTGCACTAATCACACCTTGGAATTGGCCAATGAACCAAGTTTGTCTTAAAGTTATTCCAGCTATAGCAACTGGTTGCACGATGGTGCTTAAGCCATCTGAAATTGCTCCATTGTCTTCAATGATTTTAGCTGAAATGATTGATGAAATTAAATTACCAAAAGGTGTCTTTAATTTAGTTAATGGTGATGGTGCTGTAACAGGCGATGCTTTAACTAGTCATCCAGATGTTAACATGGTTTCATTTACAGGTTCTACAAGAGCAGGAGCTTTAATTTCTGAAAATGCAGCAAAAGATTTTAAAAGAGTAAGTTTAGAGCTTGGTGGCAAAGGAGCAAATATTATTTTTAAAGATGCTGATGCTGAAGCAGTTGAAAGAGGTGCTTTAAGATGTTTTAGAAATACAGGACAATCTTGTAATGCACCAACAAGAATGTTGGTTGAAAAATCAATGTATGATGAAGCAGTTGAGAGAGTTAAAAACTTTGCCAATTCAATGAAAGTTGATGTCGCTAAAAAAGAAGGGGACCACATTGGACCAGTAGTTTCAAAAACTCAATTTGATAAAATCCAATCGTTAATTCAAGTTGGAATTGATGAAGGTGCAAAACTTGTTGCCGGTGGAACAGGTAAACCAGATGGTTTAGATAAAGGATATTTTGTTAAACCTACAGCTTTTGCTGATGTAAATAATCAAATGCAAATCGCAAGAACAGAGATCTTTGGACCTGTTTTATCAATTATTCCTTTTGAAACAGAAGAAGAGGCAATTGCGATTGCAAATGATACTCCTTACGGTCTTTTAAATTTTATTCAAACTCAAGATCAAGCAAAAGCAAACAGAGTTGCAAGAAAACTTAGATCTGGGATGGTTGATATCAATGGCGCTGGTTTAGCACCTGACGCACCTTTTGGTGGTTACAAACATTCTGGTATTGGTCGTGAAGCGGGTAAGTTAGGGCTTGAAGAGTATCTTGAAGTTAAAGCTGTTAGTGGTTGGAACGATTAATTAGGAATAGAATTTTTTTTAATTCCATCCAATAAATCTAAACACTTTTTAAGTTCATCTAAAACGATGAACTCATCAATTTTGTGAGCTTGTTCAATTGATCCTGGGCCACAGACTACCGTGCTAATTCCAATTTCTTGAAACAAACCTGCTTCAGTTCCAAATGAAACAACCTGTCTAGAATTATCACCTGTTAAGTTTGAGATTAATTCACAAGCATCAGATTTATCCTCTCTATCAAATCCAACTATTTCACCAATAATATCTTTTTCAATTGAAGCATTAGGAAAAATTCTTTTCATATCGGGAAGTAAGACTTCATCTGCATACCTGTCGATCTCTTGATTTAAAAATATACCATCTTCTTTGACAACAGGTCTTGTTTCCCAATTAACATGACACTTATCTGCTATTACATTGTGAGCGATCCCACCAAACACACCACCGATAGAAAGAGTAGAGTGAGGAGGATCAAAAATAGAGTCTTTTGGCGCTCTTTCTTTAAGTTTTTCTCTTAATTCAATTAACTTATTTACATATCTTGATGCATACTCAACAGCGCTTACACCTTTGTGAGGAGCTGAACTATGTCCCGCTAAACCTTTAAAATAAGTTGTGTATTCGTAACATCCTTTATGAGCATCAATGATTTTCATATTAGTTGGCTCGCCAATAATACAAATACCATCTTTAATGTCTCTTTTTTTTAATTCCTCTATTAATATTGGAGCTCCCTGACATGCAGTCTCCTCATCAAAGGTAAAAGAAAAATGAATGTCTCTGTCTAAATTTGATTTAGAAAAAATAGGAGCATAAGCCAAAGCACAAGCGATAAATCCTTTCATATCACATGAACCTCTTCCATATAATTTGTCTCCTTTAACTGTGGCAGTGAAAGGATCTGAACTCCAACCTTTTGAAACTGGAACAACATCAGTGTGGCCCGATAAAATAATTGGCTTTTTATTATTTGAACTTTTAGCTTTAAGTGTCGCAAATAGATTTACTCTTTTTTTTTCATCATCATAAGTTCTAAAAGAAGTGGCACCAAGTTTTTTTAAAATATCATCACAATAATCAATTAACGAAGTGTTATCTTCTCCTGAAATAGTTTTAAAACCTATTAAGTCTGTTAAAATTTTAACAGAATTATCAAACAATAGTTCTGAATTATTTTCTGTACTCATATTTAAGTTTTTATTATATATTAAATATATGAAAGAACAAATTACCTTTGATGACTTTGATAAGATAGACATTCGAGTCGGAACTGTCATTTCAGTTAAAAAAAATGAAAAAGCTAGAAAACCGTCATTAGTTGTTGAGGTTGATTTTGGTGAAGAAGTAGGAATTAAACAATCCTCAGCTCAAATTACTCATTATTACAATGAAGAAAATCTAAAAGGTAAACAAGTAATTAGTGTATGTAATTTTGCTGAAAAAAATATTGCTGGTGTGGTATCTCAGATACTTATATTGGGATCAATTGATAAAGAAGGAAAAGTAATTTTAGTTCATCCATCTCAAAAATCTGAGAATGGTTTACCAATAGCATAAGAATGCATCCTGAAATCCTGTCACTTTCTTTGTTTATGTTTGTAACCAGTTGTTCACCTGGTCCTAATAATGTTGTTGCATCACATTCAGGATTTAATCATGGAATAAAAAAATCTATACCATTAATGCTTGGTGTTATATTTGGTTTTACAACAATGTTAGCAATAGTTAATTTTGGATTAATTAATATTTTTAATATATATCCAATCATACAAAAAACTTTAATTGGCACGGGAACAATTTTTTTAATTTATCTTGCATATAAAATTTCATTTTCAAAATCATCTGACAAAAAAAAAAATCTAAAACCTGTAAATTTTACTGAAACTTTTTTGTATCAATTTTTAAACCCAAAAGGAGTTATTGTTGCTGTAATAGCAGTATCAACATATACAGAATCAGGAATTAACTTCATGAATTATTCTTTGTGGATGTTAGGAGTAGCTTTTTTATTTGCAATCATAAGCATTATGTTTTGGACTTTTTTAGGTAAATTTATGAGGAAATTCGCGACAAATGAGAAATTTATTAAATGGTTTAATTATGTTATGTCAACGCTCCTAATAAGTTGTATAGCAACTTTTTATTACTAAAGAAATTATGAAACCAGGAACAAAAAATTCTTACAAATCTCTTGCTGATATATCAATCGGAGACAAAAATTATAAATATTATTCGCTTAAAAAAGCTGAAGAAAATGGTCTTGAAGGTATTTCTAAATTACCAAAATCTTTAAAAGTTCTTTTAGAAAATTTATTAAGATATGAAGATGATTTATCGGTAAATAAAAATCAAATTAATTCCATTAAAGAGTGGTTAAAATTAAAAAAATCAAATACTGAAATTGCATACCGACCAGCAAGAGTTTTGCTTCAAGATTACACGGGTATTCCTGCAGTTGCTGATTTGGCTGCGATGAGAGAAGCTGTAAAAGATAAAAATAAAGACCCTACTACTATTAATCCAATGTCAGCTGTTGATCTTGTAATCGATCACTCTGTTCAAGTAGATCAATCTGCTAAATCAGATTCTTTTGAAAATAATGTTGATATAGAATTTGAAAGAAATGGAGAAAGATATTCTTTTTTAAAATGGGGCCAACAAGCATTTAATAACTTTAGAATAGTTCCGCCAGGAACCGGTATTTGTCATCAAGTAAATTTAGAATATTTATCAAAAGTAGTTTGGTCTGAAGAATTTCAAGGAGATAAGTATTTGTTCCCAGACACATTAGTTGGTACCGATAGTCACACTACAATGGTTAATGGATTGTCAGTATTGGGTTGGGGTGTTGGAGGTATTGAGGCTGAAGCAGGGATGCTAGGACAACCCATTTCAATGTTAATTCCTGAAGTAATAGGCTTTGAAGTTAAAAACAAAATGCCTGAAGGAACAACTGCAACTGATTTAGTTTTAACGGTAGTTAAAATGTTAAGAGACAAGGGTGTAGTTGGAAAATTTGTTGAATTTTATGGTGAAGGTTTAAAAAATTTAACTCTAGCTGATAGAGCAACTATTGCAAATATGGCTCCTGAGTATGGTGCTACTTGTGGTTTTTTTCCAATTGATAATGAAACATTAAAATATCTAAAATTTTCTGGAAGAGATCAACATACAGTTGAAGTGGTTGAACAATATGCAAAAGAACAGGGTTTATGGGCAAGTGATGAAATAGAATTTACAGATATTATTTCGTTAGATATGTCTACGGTGGTTCCAACAATTTCTGGACCTAAAAGACCACAAGATAAAGTTTTATTAACAGATGCGTCAACTTCATTTAAAAAAGTTTTAGAGGACGCAACAAATAAAAAAGATCACTCTGTTTCAAAAGTTTCAAATACTGAATATGAAATTAAAGATGGTTCAATTTTAATTGCAGCAATAACTTCATGTACCAACACTTCAAATCCAAACGTTTTAATTGGAGCTGGACTGCTTGCAAAAAAGGCTGTTGAATTAGGACTAGATGTAAAACCCTGGGTTAAAACTTCTTTAGCACCAGGCTCTCAAGTAGTAACTGATTACTTAGCAAAAGCAGGATTAAATACTTATTTAGACAAACTAGGCTTTAATTTAGTGGGTTATGGTTGCACAACATGTATTGGAAATTCTGGTCCATTACCTGAAAATATTGTAGATGCAATTCAAAAAGAAAATATTTATGCAGTCTCTGTTTTATCTGGAAATAGAAATTTTGAGGGAAGGATTTCCCCGCACATTAAAGCAAATTATTTAGCATCTCCTCCATTGGTTGTTGCTTACGCAATTGCTGGTCATATGGAAGTTGATTTATATAAGGATGCACTTGGTAAGGATAAAGATGGAAACGATGTTTACTTAAAAGACATCTGGCCATCAAATAAAGAAATTGAAGACACTTTAAAACAATCTTTAAATGCAGAAATGTTTATTCAAAGATATTCAAATGTTTCAGAAGGACCTAATCAATGGCAAAAAATTAAAACTGAAGAAAGTAGTATTTACAGCTGGGATGAGGGATCAACTTATGTGAAAAAACCTCCTTTCTTTGACAATTTACCAGACGAGCCTGAAGGATTTAAAGAAATTAAAGATGCAAGACCTTTGTTAATCTTAGGAGATATGGTTACTACGGATCATATTTCACCAGCAGGAAATATACAAAAAGAAAGTCCAACGGGAGAATATTTTATGGAACACCAAATTCTTCCAAAAGATTATAACTCTTATGGATCAAGAAGAGGAAATCATGAAGTAATGATGAGAGGAACATTTGCAAATATTAGAATTAGAAACGAAATGGCACCAGGAACCGAAGGTGGTTTTACGAAAATTTATCCAGAGGAAAAAGTATTACCCGTTTATGATGCAGTTGTTGAATATAAAAAAAGAGGAACTGATTTAGTTGTCATCGGTGGTAAAGAATATGGAACTGGTTCTTCAAGAGACTGGGCTGCAAAAGGAACAAAATTATTAGGAGTAAAAGCTGTAATTGCTGAAAGTTTTGAACGTATCCATAGATCAAATTTGATAGGCATGGGGATTTTACCCTTACAATTTACAAATGATGTAAATAGAAAAAATTTAAATTTAATTGGTTCAGAATTAATTAGTGTCCTTGATGTTGAAAAAGGTATTAATCCATCTGATGAAGTAACTGTAGAGATAAAATATGCTTCAGGAGATATTAAAAAAGTTAAAACTTTGTGCAGAATTGATACTAAAAATGAATTAGAATACTATAAAAATGGAGGCATACTCCAATATGTTTTAAGGAATATGATTTAATTATGGAAGAGGATATTTCAATTATAAATAGTAATACTAGAAATGAAAAAGTAAGAAACTTTTTTGTTAATAATAAAAATAAAATTATCTCAACAGTAGTAGTTTTAATCGTTATTTTAATAGGGGCATACAGTTATGATAGCTATAAAACTAATAAGAAAAAAGAAGTCTCTAATAAATTTAACTCAACTATTTTAACTTATTCAAAAAATACAAAAGATAGAACAATCCAAAAATTAGTTGAAATTATTAATGAGCAAGACCCAACGTATTCTTCCTTATCTTTGTATTTTATTATCGATAATGAATTAATTTCCAATCAAAGTGAGATAAATGGCTATTTTGATATTCTGATTGAAAAAACCTCTCTAGATAAAGAAATAAAGAACTTAATTATATATAAAAAAGCTTTATTTAACGCTGATCGTGCTCAAGAAAGCGATCTATTAAATATCTTAAATCCATTGATTAATTCTAAAAGTGTATGGAAGTCACATGCTTTGTACTTAATGGCTGAGTATTTCTATTCAAAAGATCAAAAACAAAAATCAAAAGAATTTTTCAATCAAATTGCTGTTTCAGAAAACGCTAATCCAGATATAAGGCTTCAGGCACAAAAAAGATTGAGCAGAGATTTGAGTGATTAGATTAACTTTCTTAATTTTTACATTATTTTTTTTATCCAATTGTTCCATTAGTGAAACTTCTCGTATTTGGAATGATAAAGAGAAAGTGGAAAATCAAAAAAATATAAAAAAACTATTTGCTAAAGAAAAAAAAATAACCACAGAGTTTAATCCTGAATTAAAATTAGATTTATCTAAGATCATAATTAATGAGAACATTATAGATAACCAAAATAATTTTGGTGCACAAAATTATAGTGGTTTAAATAATAAAATTGGTACTTATAAATTTTCTAAATTAGAAGACGTTAGTCATTTAAATTATAAACCAGTTTTTTTAAATGATGGACTGATATTTTTTGATAAAAAAGGAACTATAACTAGATACGATACTAATAATAAGGTCATTTGGAAAAAAAATCATTACTTAAAGTCTGAAAAAAAACTAAGCCCAAAATTATATTTTACATTAGATGATCAAAATTTATTAATAGCAGATAGTATTGCAAAATATTATTCCATTAACATCGAATCTGGTGAATTAAATTGGTCAAATAATGGAAATTATTCTTTTAATTCAGAAGTGAAGAGAGCTAGAAATAAATTTTTTGTAATTGATTATAAAAATACTTTAACATCTTTTAATACAAATGATGGCTCTGAATTATGGAATTTTCAAACCGAAGATTCTTTTGTAATGTCAGACTCAAATAACTCTCTCATTATCATTGAAGATCTAGTCATTTTTAGTAATTCAATTGGAGACATTACTGCGATAGATATAGCAACTGGTTTAATCGCATGGCAATTACCAACTCAAAGTAATAATATAATTAATGAGTCTTATAATTTTAAAGCCTCAAAATTAGTTTCTGACGGGCGATCAATTTTTTTTTCAAATAATAAAAATGAATTTTATTCAATTGATGTAAAAACTGGAGTTATAAATTGGATTAACCAAGTCAATTCCAACATAACACCTTCTGTTAGTGGAAATTTGATTTTTACTATATCTAATGAAGGTTACTTATTTGTATTAGAAAAAAACAATGGAAATGTTATTCGAGTAACAAACCTTTATAGTAATTATAAAGAAAAAAAACGAAAAAAAATAAAACCAATCGGTTTTGCTATAGGTAAGACTAATTTATATTTAACAAATAATAATGGTAAAATGATTGTGGCAGACTTGGTAACTGGAAATACAACCAATACTATTAAAATCTCAAATAACTTTATGTCTGAGCCATTCATTTTCAATAAAAATTTATTTATAATTAGAAATGGATCTATCGTTCAGTACAATTAAGAATGTTCTTAAAATTTTTAGATAAAATTGGTAGAAAAAAAGTTGTTTTAGACAGAGGACCTTCTCATCCAAGATATAATGAAGCTAAACCTTGGTTAAATAGATACTATGTTTTATTAAGATATAGGCCTAAATGGTTCCCATTTAATATTTTAATTCATGAAATGCTTGCAGACGATCATGGAGAAGGTGTTCATAATCACTTATGTCCTTATATAACTATCATTTTAAGAGGTGGATATTGGGAAACTACTAAAAAAGGTAAATTTTGGAGAAAACCAGGTTATATAGGATTTCGTTCTTCAAATGCTCACCATAGAGTAGATTTGAAAGAGGGTACAAAACCAATGACAATATTTATACCTGGACCTTTTGGGCTAAGAAAAGGCTCTAGATCTGAATATGGTATAGATTTTAAAACTAAAAAATGAATTTAAATAAATTATTTCTAAATCATTGTAAAAAAAATAATTTAGAGATTAATTCTAATCAATTAAATTTAATAGACGAACTAAATAATTTTTATAATTTAAACTTTAACAAATCATTCTTAAAAAAAATATTTATAAAAAAAGACTCAAAAATTGGTTTTTATCTACAAGGTGATGTGGGTGTAGGTAAAACAATGATACTAAATTTTTTTTATGAAAATTGTGAATTTTCAAAACAAAGACTTCACTTTAATGAATTTATGATTGGTTTTCATGATTTTGTATTTAAGAACAAAGAAGATAAACAAGAAAATATTATTGATAAATTTGTTAGTAAATTAAAAAAGAAATATAAATTAATTTATTTTGATGAGTTTCAAGTAACTAATATTGTTGATGCAATGATTTTAGGAAATCTCTTTAAAAAAATATTTGATGAAAATATAAAAGTTTTGTTCTCATCTAATATAAAAATTAATGACCTTTATAAAGATGGACTTCAAAGAGATCAATTTCTTCCTTTTATAAAAATAATGAAAAATAGATGTATTCAAAATAAACTTAGTATTGAGGAAGATTATAGAAAGTCACAGAATAAAAAAAATGAAAGATTTTTTTATCCTCTAAATGAAAAAACTAATTTTAGAGTTAATAAATATTTTAGACAAATTACTAAAAATCTAACCCTAAAGGAGAAAATTTTAACAATTAAAGGAAGAAAATTTACTATCAAAAATTATTTTGATGGTATTGCAAGATTTGATTTTAAAGATTTATGTGCCAAAAATATCGGTGCCGAAGATTACATAAAAATTGCCCAAACATGTAATTTTATAATTATTGAAAATATACCTAATTTTAATAATGATAACTCCAATCAACAACAAAGATTTATTACATTGATTGATATTTTTTATGAAAAAAACATTCCACTAATGATTACATCCCAGTCGAAATTCGATTTACTCACTTCATCCATGAACTTGAAACAATTTTTTAAAAGAACAATTAGTAGACTTTATGAATTAACATCAATAAAATATAGTTATCTATAAGGATCATAAGCCCACTGTAATATAGCTTGTCTTTGTCTTTTTCTGCATCCCAAATCACCTTTTTCACAATTTTTCTCAATTGCTAACACATGTCTTCTAAAATTTTTCCATCTTTTAATTTGTATTTTATCTATATGTGAAATTCTTCTTCCATTAGTGAATCTACAGTACCATTGAAACCAACCCAAAGGATCTTCTTTAAAAATCCAACCT
>Ga0315339_1000585_pt1 | contig 42817 bp, 36 predicted proteins | sample ASW17metaG_FD_204514 | JGI IMG/M metagenome (GOLD analysis project Ga0315339, IMG submission 204514) | Ammonia-oxidizing marine archaeal communities from Pacific Ocean, United States - ASW #17 | ecosystem: Environmental > Aquatic > Marine > Oceanic | place: USA: California | collected 2016-12-05 | reverse complement strand
AGGACAACCCCGGGGCCAATAGCAGAACAATCTTGGCGCGCAGCACAAAGCCGGCGGGGAGCGATTGGGAGCGAGCGATCTCCTCGAGCTCGGAACATTGCCGGGAGTTCAATCGAACCAGGCTACCATCAAAGGGCATATAGAGAAGACGTCTTTCCTATATGCAAGGTTACTTTGAGACAGTCCACTAGTTCGTTACCCAAATCGGGCTGGACCAGGCGATTATTCGGTTCGACTGCACGAGCCGGTCGGCGGCATGTCATACCGCGGATCCCCCTGCGGGGGGTAGCGGTCTTTGCCGGATGGTTGCTGCGAGACGGTTTTACATCCGGGGAAGCTCCCGAGGATAATCACGAGAATCAGTGTTGCTGCTTTGACGAGTTGCTTCATGACGATTGCCGTATTGTGACAGGCGCTTGAGTGGACCAGGCGTCGTCGAAATGCTAGTCTCATCAGCGCTATGAGGTCTTTTCAGAATCACGTCCGAAATCACATCAGCCGGGCCTGCTGTGTGGTGGCCTGCGTATTGGCATTCACGTTTGCCGCTTCCGCGCAACGGCCCAGCCCCGACCAACTCAAGAATCAGGCCATGGAAGGTGTTGAAGCGCGGCGCAAGGTGGTGCAGGAGATTACTGATTCGTTGTTCAGCTTTTCCGAACTGGGCTATCACGAAGTTGAGTCGGCCAAATACGTTACGGACTTGCTCGAGAAAGACGGTTTTCGCGTCAAGTACGGAGTAGCGGGGATGCCGACGGCGTTCGTGGCCGAGTGGGGTTCGGGCAAGCCGGTCATAGGATTCATGGCCGACATTGATGGCCTGCCGGAGACATCGCAGACCCCCGGTGTCGCGTATCACAAACCGCTGATCGAGGGTGGCCCCGGTCACGGTGAAGGGCACAATGCCGGGCAGGCTGTGAACGCCACGGCGGCTCTCGCTGTCAAAGAGCTTCTCGAAAAGCACAAGATTCAGGGGACGATCCGCGTCTATCCCGGCATCGCCGAAGAGTTGCTCGGAAGCCGGACGTACATGGCCCGCGAGGGGCTGTTCAAAGACCTCGATATCATGCTTTGCGCCCACGTCTCGACGGACTTCTCGACTAACTACGGCGTGCGTGGACTGGCGCTTGTCTCGACGAAGTACACCTTCCGAGGCCGTAGCGCCCATGGTGCCGGGTCGCCGTGGATGGGCCGCAGCGCGCTTGACGCTGTCGAATTGATGAATACCGGTTGGAACTTCCGCCGCGAGCATCTGCGCCCGCAACAGCGGTCACACTACGTCATCTCGCACGGCGGCGATCAGCCGAACGTGGTCCCACCCATCGCAAGCGTGTGGTACTTCTTCCGCGAACTCGACTATCAAAACGTGAAGCGCTTGCACGAGATCGGCACGAAGATTGCCAACGGCGCGGCGATGATGACCGATACGACTGTCAGCGAGCGCGTCCTGGGTGCGACCTGGCAGGGGCATTTCAATAAACCCGTAGCGGAGCTGCTGCACGCCAACATCAGGAAAGTGGGCATGCCTCGCTGGAGCGAAGCGGACCTAACACTCGCAAGAGCTGTTCAGAAGGAACTCGACGCCGAGGAGACCGGCCTCAAGACGGAGATCTCCGATCTGCAGGGGTCGGCCGCCACATCATCGGGCTCCGATGATATTTCCGAAGTGAGTTGGAACCTGCCCACGGTTGTCTTGCGGTACCCGTCAAATATCCCCAATTTGATTGGGCATCACTGGTCACGGGCCATCTCCATGGCAACCCCACTCGCTCACAAGGGAGCCACCGCTGGAGCGAAGGCGCAGGCGATGACGGCCATCCAGATGTTTGCCGACCCCACCTTGGTCGAGCAGGCCTGGGAGTACTTTCGCGAACAGACCGAGGACACTACGTGGGTATCACTGATCCCCGCCGATGTTCAACCCCCTATCCACCTCAACACCGAGAGGATGAAGCGTTTCCGGCCGGAGCTCGAGAAACTTCGTTACGATCCGAGCCGCTACGACACGTATCTTGAACAACTCGGCGTCGAGTACCCCACTTTGCGCTAAGGCCATTCCCGGACACATCGCCTGGGTCGATGCCGAGCGCCAAGTTTTCTATTATCCGGCCCTGCTTGACTAGATTCGGGAGCCGAAGTTCCCTTTGTTAGAATGAGTTTCGCTTGGCCGCGACTCGCATGCCTCCTTCCCACAAAGTTCCCGTCGGCACCCTTGTTGCGCAATGCAACACGCAGATGGTTCCCATCAACAAGTCGTTCAGCTACTTCGCCGTGATGCCGGTGGAGGAGAGCGATCTTCGGCGTTGGCTGTTTGACCCCATTGCCGCTGTTCCGCCCAAGGTGGGCGAGGTGTTGCCGCGGCTGCGGTTCGTGCTGGTCCCTTATCTCGAGGGTGCGGCGGCGACGAAAACAGCGAGAGTGAAGCGCTCGGCGGATTCTACACGCGGTGAGATGGTCTGTTTCCGGCGCCCGGCGGCGAAGAAGCAACTGCTGGCGCACTACCTAAGCGACGCGGATGATACCTTTCTGTTTCTGGCGGTCGAGAACCAAGACTTGGCCGACTATCACTACGTTTTCTACAACGGATTGGCCAACCTGATCACGGCCGGTCTGACCGACAAGCAGCGCGAGCGCTTCGACTCGCTCATTCGCGAGGAACTGGAATCCGAGACGCACGGCGAGGTCGACGAAGCCAGTTGGACGCTCAAGGAAGGCGTACTGCGGAAGGCCCCGAAGCGGAACTCGAAAGCCGTACAGACCTATCTGCGGCAGTCGATGACGGATACGCTGACACTCTACCTGCATGGGCTGTGCTGCGACATCGACATCGAAGCGGGCCCGCGCCAATTGGCGAGCCGGCCGTTGCGCAAGCGACTCACCCTGCTCAGAGAGTTGCTTCCTCCTCCCAAAGGATTCCCGCTGTTTCCTGACGAGTTATAACCCTCTCGCGGTTGACCATGTCTGCAACGTCTCCGGCGGAAACCTCTTCCATCGAAACCGAAGAGCAGCTTGAAGAAGCTCTATCGCGCCCCACCGATGCGGACGCCGAAGCGATGACGGCGCTTGAAGGCGACCTGCTGATTCTCGGCGTTTCCGGCAAGATGGGCCCGACGATGGTGCGCCTTGCTAAGCGCGCTTGCGAGAAGGCCGGTGTCAGTAAGCGAATGATCGGCGCAGCCCGGTTCTCGAACCCCGGAAGCCGTGAGCCGTTCGAGCGAGAGGGTGTCGAAACCGTCACTTGCGATCTGCTCGACCGCGCCGCGGTGGATGCGCTGCCGGACTGCTCAAACGTACTGTTCATGGTGGGGCAAAAGTTTGGTACGCAAGGTAATCAACCGCTCACTTGGGCGATCAACTCCTACATTCCCGGTATCGTGGCAGAACGTTTTCGCGACGCTCGCATTGTGAGCTTTTCGACGGGGAACGTGTATCCGTTTACGCCGGTTAAGAGCGGCGGCCCGGTCGAGACGGATCCGACGGGGCCGGTTGGCGAATACGCGCAGTCCGCCCTGTCCCGCGAGCGCATCTTCGAATATTTCAGCGACCGTAATGGGACTCCCGTCGCGATCCTGCGCCTTAACTACGCGATCGACCTGCGCTATGGTGTGCTGCGTGACATTGCTGAGAAGGTTTACCATCGCAAGCCCGTCGCACTTGCGATGGGGTACGCCAACGTGATCTGGCAACGCGATGCGAACTCTGTCGCACTACGCTCGTTCGCGCACTGCTCGTCGCCCGCGTTTGTTCTGAACCTGACAGGGGCCGAAACGCTTTCGGTTCGCGAAGTCGCGCAACAGTTCGGCAAGTACTGGGGCATCGAGCCGGTTCTCGAAGGCACGGAGAACGAAACGGCGCTGCTTAGTAACGCCGCCCGCTGCCGGGAGATCTTCGATGCAGAGACGGTTTCCGTCGAGCAGATGATCACTTGGGTGGCGAAGTGGGTTGAACAAGGTGGCCGCGGTCTCGGCAAGCCGACACATTTCGAAGAGCGCACGGGGTCTTTTTAGGGTTTTTGAATGACGAACTCTCCCATGCCGCCGCGGATTGTTCTCCGACAGATTCGTAGGGGCTGTGTCATCCCCGCCCATCCGCTTGCCCTTAACAGCAAACGCAAGCTGGACGAATGCCGCCAACGCGCTCTTACGCGCTATTACATGGCCGCCGGTTCCGGAGGCATCGCGATCGGCGTCCACACGACGCAGTTCGAGATTCGCGATCCCAAGATCGGGTTGTTTCGCCCGGTCCTGGAACTCGCCGCTGAGACGATGCGAGCCGAGGCGCCCAAATCCGAGCCGGGATTCATTCGGATAGCCGGCATTTGTGGCAAGACCAAGCAGGCGGTCGCTGAAGCCCAGACTGCCTCGGACCTGGGCTACCACGCGGGATTGCTGAGCCTCGGGGCGATGACCGAAGCGAGCATCGACAAACTGATCGCTCATGCACGGGCCGTGGCGGAGGTGATTCCGGTTTTCGGCTTCTACCTGCAACCCTCCGTCGGCGGACGCATCTTGCCCTATTCGTTTTGGCGACAGTTCGCTGAAATCGACAACGTGGTGGCGATCAAGATCGCCCCTTTTAATCGTTATCAGACGATCGACGTCGTGCGGGCCGTGAAAGAGGCGGGCCGTGCGAAGGCCATCGCCCTCTACACGGGCAACGATGACACCATCATGAGCGATCTGCTGACGACGTATAAGCTGTCGCAACGCAAGAATGCGGGCGGTGTCCGTATCGTAGGTGGCCTGCTTGGCCACTGGGCGTTTTGGACGCGCCGCGCTGTCCTGCAATGGGGGGAGTGCCGCCGTCTCGTCGTCGAACAGCGCCTGCCGATTCCACAGCGCATCCTGACGATGGGCACCCAGGTGACTGACGTGAACGCCGCGGCGTTCGATCCGCAACATCAGTTCGCCGGCTGTATTCCCGGCATCCATGAGATCCTGCGACGCCAAGGCCTGCTGGAGGGCCTGTGGTGCCTGAATCCCAAGGAGAAGTTGTCGCCAGGGCAACTTGATGAGATCGACCGTGTGCACAAGGCGTACCCGCACCTCAACGACGATGCCTTTGTGGCTCATCACTTGGACGAGTGGCTGAAGTAGCAGCCCGCCCCATCACGGACTGCTAGATGGAACGTCGCCCCTACTTCATCTTTGGAGATGTAATTTCGAGTGTGCTGGCCGGGGCCGCGGTCGGTGCGGTGATGGCCGCGCTGATTTCTGTTGCCTGGCCCATGCCGGCGGCCATGCTTGCCGGGATGTTTCTGGGTATGGCGTTGTGCATCCCTATCCAGACTGCGTGCAGCTTACTCTTTGGCGCGTTCGAGGTGATGGTCCCGATGATGCTCACTTCGATGCTCGCGGGTATGGTGGTGGCGATGAGAGCGTCGATGCTTGAGATGCCTGTGGGCGAAGGGGCATTGTGGGGCGTCTGTATCGGGCTGCCTATACTTGCGTTTACCTACGCCGCGAACGCGATGCTGGCGGGAGAGGGCCGATGAGCACTTCCAAAGCTCGTAAGAAATGGGACGATGCCGCCCGCGGGTTTGATTTCATGAACTCGCGTGGTCCGGAAAGGCGTTGGGGCCCGCTGAAGCGGGAATTCTTCGCTCCCATGCAGGGCAAGGTATTCTTCCTGGCCGTCGGCACGGGACTTGACATCCAGTTTTTCCCTCCGCAGCAGGACGTCGTTGGCATCGATTTCAGCCCGCGTATGCTTGAAAGGGCCCAACCGCGCGCGGCGGCTTACGACGGCCAAATCGAGCTACGCGACATGGACGCCCAACATCTCGACTTTGCCGACGACACGTTCGACCAAGCCTACACGAGCTGTACATTCTGTTCCGTCCCTGACCCCGTGCAAGGCTTGCGGGAACTCCGCCGCGTCTTGAAACCGGGCGGCACGCTACGCATGTTCGAGCACACGGGTAGCCGCTGGTTTCCCTTCAACGTGATGCTCCAGATGATGAACCCGATCGCGCGCAAGTTCGGGCCTGACATTACGCGTGACACACCCGCAAACGTTCGGGAAGCAGGGTTTCAAGATGTACGGGTACGCAACGTCTATCTCGATATTGTGCGGATGATCGAAGCCGCCTGAGCCGTCCGCTACTCGTTGTTGGGGCGCACGGGAAGGCGGGCGGCAGTGCGAAAGTGAGGGAAAACCTGCGTGATATACTCGCTGTTAGGTAGTCCTTCAGGGGCCGTTAGCTCAGTTGGGAGAGCGCGGCGTTCGCAACGCCGAGGTCGTGGGTTCAAATCCCATACGGTCCACCACTTTCCCCCTTTTGCTCTGTTTGAGTCCAGGTCTTCTCTAGGCCTGCTATCTGATTGTTTGTTTCCAGCCGCAGGCCCATGCGGCCATGCCGATCGGCTGGCCTGGGGGTGATGCCGCCGGCTTTGGAATCAGCATTTTCTTCGGGTCATCGAAGAACTGTATGATCTGATCCAGGATGTAGGTCCTGTGTGCCTCTTGGTTGGAGTACGGGGCCGCTTGTGCAACCTGGGTTTCCCAGTTTCGAAGCTCGCTACGAGCAAGTGCCTGAACCGCGGTTGAGGCATCTTCATCCGCGGCCAGAGACATGAGCCTTCGTAAGATGGCCAACTCGGCGATGCGCTCTAGCTGCACGTCGTAGCTCGCGCCCCGGGAATCGCGACGCACATTTTTGATGACACTTTTCAACACTCTGGCCAGTCCCGGCTGCTGATCGTCGCGGGCATGGTACTCGACGAGCCGTGCCGCGCGCTCGGTATGGAGTAGGAGCGACGCCACGTGGTCGGCCGCCGATTCCGCCGCCGCCAGCGCGTCGAACGTGACGCCCGTTCGCGATGGGAATGACTCCCGCGTTCTCGGGAACCCGGGTGGCCGCGGCGCTAGCAGCGTCAAGACCCTTTCGGGAATTCGCAGTGCATCGGAATCGAGTGTCGCCAGGGTTGCATCCAAGGCGCGCCACTGCTCTTCGGGCGGAATCATCTCAGTCGGAGTTTGACCGTCGCCTCGAAGCGCATAGCGGTAGGAGAGCCCGCCGATGGTCTTGGCCGCCGCCTCCACCTGATAGCGATGCATCAGATACAGCGGTACGAGCGTGTCGGCCAGGGTTGCAAGCGGCGCGCCCGCGGGGATTTGCTTCTCGGAAAAGCGCTCGAGGGCCGACGCGCGCACCGCCATGACGCGCTGGAGCTCGTCGACGGCGTTTGTTCCGTTGTCCCAGAGATGATTGGCCGGGTGCGCGCTTCCCAGCGGGCGGGCGTCCGCGTCGCTGAGGAAAAAGATTCCGCGTGCCTCTGCTTCGCCGAGGATGCCGGCGAGCTCTCGCAGCTCGTCGTTGCCGGGCGCGAACTCGCCGTAACCCCAGCGGATTGCTACCTTGTCCCAATCGCCCATGCCGGTCGCATAGGCGTCGCTGAGGTCGATCTCGCCGCCGGCATTGAGCTTCACGAGCGGGTGCGGGTAGTCCATCACCGAGGCGCGGCCGACCGTGCTCGCGACATAGTTGTGCGAGAGGCCCAGCGTGTGCCCGACCTCGTGCGCGGAAAGCTGACGCAGACGGGCGAGCGCCATCTGCTCCATCGCTGGATTTCGGGCGCGGTCTTGGTCGTTTCCTTCATAGGGTCCGAGCAGTGCTTCGGCGATCAGATAGTCCTGGCGTACACGCAGCGATCCCAGCGTCACTTTGCCCTTGAGGATCTCGCCGGTGCGTGGATCGATGACCCCGGCTCCGTAGGACCAGCCGCGTGTCGAGCGATGCACCCATTGGATGACGTTGTAGCGAACGTCCATCGGGTCGGCGTCGGCGGGCAACATCTCAACCCGGAAGGCGTTGCGGAAACCGGTGGCCTCGAATGCTTCGTTCCACCAGCGCGCCCCTTCGAGCAACGCCGAGCGCACGGGCTCGGGCGTGCCGGGATCGAGGTAGTAAACAATCGGCTCGACGGCTTCGCTGAATTTCGCGGAAGGGTTCTTCTTGCGGAGCCGGTGGCGTGCGGCAAAACGTCTGCGGATCGGCTCATGGATCGGGGTCGAAAAGTCGAGATAGGAGACACGGAAGTAGCCCGCGCGGGGATCGAAGGCACGCGGCGTGTATCCCGGCCCGGGCAGTTCGATGAAGGAATGATGCTGGCGGACGGTCACCGCGTCGCGGCTGGGTGAGACGGAGCGGAGCCAAGCACCGGCGGGTCCTCCCGTGAAGGTCAGCGTCGCCTCGATCTCGGTGTTCCGGGGGAAGTTCTTTGTGTAGGGAAGATAGAGAGCGCTTCGTGAAGCCTCAACCTTGTAGACGCCTTGGTCGGCGGCTTTCAACCGTCCGGCTACCCCGTGGGCGTCGCGCAGAAAAAACTCGGTCGCATCGACTAGAGTACGGTCGCCTGTTTCAGCGCCGACGGAAAACCCCCACAGGACGCTGCGAGCGAACGATTCGTTGACAGCTTCGCGCTCGGCTGCATCGCCCGTAACCGCGCGATAGCCGTAGTTTTGCTCGACGAGAAGTACCTTGGGTCCGATTCGCTCGAAGGTCACGACAGCCTCGCGGCCAATCTGGCCACGGTCAAGGCCGATGTCGTTTGAGCCGATGCCGGCGGCGAGCGACATGCTGTAGAGCAGCTCGGTGTCCCAGCGGCCGATCTCGATCCATATTTTGCCTGTACGCTCGTCCCAGTAGAGAGGCAGGAAGCCTTCAAGCGCCCGCATATCGGCGGTCTTTACGGAGATTGTCGGCGTTGGCTGGGACTCATCCTGAGCCTGCGCAGAAACGGCTCCGACGAGCAAAGCCAAAGCGATTAGAAGGATTCGCGACACGGTCCCCCCGGGAATGCGACGGTATGACGTTGGATCTGAGTGACGACCGCGTTCGGTCGCGTCAATTATGACAAGTCTGCTTCGACGACGTCAGACTGGACCGTCGCATCTTGGCCAAGCCGCCCGCTACTATGGGCTGATCTTACGTTCGCTGAAGCGGTAGATCAGCCCGGTTGCGAACCGGAAGTTGCCTTGCCGTCCACCGGAGAAGCTCGTCATCAGATACTCCGGTTGAATGACGCGCCAAGCTAGCTGTTCAGTGATGTTGACGTCGAATCCGCCGCCGATCGACATCGCGAACTTGGACTCTTTGATCGAGAGGCGCAGCGGATTGCCGTTGACCTGAAACGTGTCGGGATCGGCGTCGCCCTGCGTCATGCCGAATAATACGCGGACCATGCCCGAGAAGCGTTCTTCGCGAACGACGCGTACCTGCGGCCCCATCATGTAGTTCCACAGTTGCAGGTCTACGTTCGATGTGCCGTCGAGGGGAGGCGTCAGAGCCGTACGTCCACGGTAGTGTGAAACGGAGCCGGCGAGGCTGAACCACTCGTTTACGTAGCCGGCCAGCGAACCTTCGAAGCCGTTCAGGCCGGTGCTGTCGATCTGCGTTTCGGGCTTGAAGCTCAAGTGGGAGTAGCCTATGAAGGTTTCTCCGCTGTACTGGTACTGTGCCGGGGCGACGGTCGCGGCGAGCAGGATCGCACCCGACAGGAAGAAAAGCCGACGAATGTGTCGGCCGGCGGCAAAGAAAAGCATAATGGAGGGTCCTTGGAAGAGTCGTCTTCGCCGACCATCAGAAGCGAGTGGCGGAGACCTCAAGTATATCGGCAGGGGTCGGAACGCCACTTATGCCGGGCCGTACGCCAGGAAAGGACCTTTGGAAAGAAGTGGTAGCGGCCCGCGTGGCTGCATCGATCTCCGGTAGAATGCTTGGCCATGAAGAGATGGTTTTTGGTTGTGATTGCGGCGGTGGTTGCGGCGCCGGTTTTTGGGCAGTCGGATAGCGAAGCCATTCGCGGCTTCACGTCGGCTGGGGCGAAGGCGCAGCGCAAGTTGGAGGCCGACATGGCCGGCGTCCCGCAGGCGGATAACGTGCGTGAGTACATCAAGGTGATGTCGGAGGAGCCTCACCATACCGGCAGCAAGGCGAGTGAAGAGGTCGCGCAGTACGTGCTCGACAAGTTCAAGTCTTGGGGGCTCGATGCGGAGTTTCATCAGTTCGAAGGGTTGATGCCGACGCCACGCGAGCGGCATCTCGAACTGCTGGCGCCGGAAAGTTACGTCGCGAAGCTCGAGGAACCGGCCATCCCCGAAGACAAGGATTCATCCGACGAAGGGCAACTGCCGACGTACAACGCATATTCGCCTGACGGCGATGTGACGGCGCAGGTCGTCTACGTGAACTACGGCATGCCAGCGGACTACGAGAAGCTTGACGAGCTCGGCATCGCCGTGAAGGGCAAGATCGTGTTGGCGCGCTACATGGGCGGCTGGCGCGGCATCAAGCCGAAAGTGGCTGCCGAGCATGGGGCGATCGGTTGCATCATCTATTCCGACCCGCGCGACGACGGCTACTTTCAGGGCGATGGCTATCCTGGCGGGCCTTTTCGCTCGAAATGGAGCGTCCAGCGCGGCAGCACGATGGATATGCCGGTACACCCGGGGGACCCGCTGACGCCCGGGTGGGGTTCAGAGCCCGGTGGGCGGCGGCTTAAGATTTCCGAATCGAAGACGCTGCCGAAGATCCCCGTGCTACCGATCTCCTGGGGCGATGCGTTGCCGATTCTGCGCAATCTAGGCGGGCCGGTCGCGCCGCAAGACTGGCGCGGCTCGCTGCCATTGACGTATCACGTGGGTCCGGGACCGGCGAAGGTTCGGCTCAAGGTGGCGTTCAATTGGACGATCCCCACCGGGTACAACGTGATCGCCAAGATTCGCGGCAGCGACTACCAGGATGAGTGGATCATCTACGGCAACCATCACGATGGCTGGGTCAACGGCGCGATGGACCCGGTGAGCGGCAATGCGGCGCTGATGGAGACCGCGCGGACGTTGGCGGAGATGGTCAAGCAGGGCTGGCAGCCGAAACGAACGATTATCTTCGCGAGTTGGGACGCGGAGGAGTGGGGTTTGATCGGATCGACCGAATGGGGCGAGAAGTATGCGGATGAGGTTCGCCAAAAGACCGTCGCTTACTTCAATACCGACAGCAATCGCGCGGGTGTGCTGGCCTTTTCGGGATCGCATACGCTGGAGCGCTTTCTGAACGAAGTGGCGCAGTCGATTACCGATCCTCAGTCCGGCCGAAGCGCGTGGACGGTGATGAAGGAGAAGGCCGTCGAACGGGCTGGCGATGACGATGAGAAGAAGAAGGAACTCGACTCGCGGCGCGACTTGCGGATTGGGGCCTTGGGTTCTGGGTCCGACTACACGGTGTTCCTGGACCACTTGGCTGTCGCGTCGGTGAACACGGCGTTTCGGGAGAACGTCTTCGGTACCTATCACTCGATCTACGATTCGTTCGACTGGTACCGACGTTTCGGTGACCCGGGGTTCGCCTACGGGAGAGCGTTGGCGCAGGTGCATGCCGTCGCGTTGACGCGGATGGCCGGGGCGGATGTACTGCCTTTTGAATTCACGAACCTCGCGGATACGATCAGCGTGTACCTGGGTGAGTTGGATGAACTTCTTGCGAGCAAACGCAAGAAGGATGCGACGGTGTCGCTTGATTTGAAGCCGTTGCGGCGCGGCCTGGAAAGCATCAGCAAGGCAGCCGGTTCGTATGAGAAGACCTTTGCACAGACGCTCAACGGAGGGGCTCGGGGCGATATGTCGAAAGCGAATGCCGCTTTGCGGCAGGTCGAGCAGATGATGCGTCTGGATAAGGGCCTGCCGGGGCAGCGTGAATGGTTCAAGCATGCGCTCTACGCGCCGGGGTTCTATACGGGCTACGGCGTTAAGACGATCCCCGGCGTGCGCGAGTCGATCGAGCAGGACGAATGGGCGACGGCGAAACAGCAGGTGGGAGTGGTGCGGGACGTATTTGATAGGGTGGCGGCGCAGATCCGTGCAGCGGAGTCGGCGTTGCGCGAAGCGAGATAGATAGGCGATGTCGACCGCGACGTACTACGATCGTCATGTGGAACGGCTGTTCGATGTGGTTGAGCGCTTGGCGCGAGCCCTCAAGGCGGCGGGAATCGAATATCGTTTGGTTGGCTGGTTTGCCGTTTATCTGCACGTCAACGCTCGTGACGAGACAGCGGCGCGGCTCACACGTGATGTTGATGTCGCCGTGCAGAGGGAGGACCTGGAACGCATTGGCGCCGTGGTCGAGCCGGCGGGTTTTCAGCTTCGCCATGCGGGCGGCGTTGACTTGCTGATCGATGATCGAAGTCCCAAGCGAAGCAGCGCGGTGCACTTCGTTTTTATCGGCGAGAAGGTTCGGCCAGATCACTTGATACCGGTACCAGACGCTTCTCCCATCGAGACGACGGAAGAGGGGTTTAACCTAGCGCCGGTGCAGGACTTGGTCCGCATGAAACTTACGAACTTCCGTTTGAAAGATCAGGTTCACATTCAAGACATGGATGCGGTGGGGCTGATCACGAAAGATATTGAGGAAAGCCTGCCGTCGCCCTTGCTGGAACGGCTGCAATAGGTTCGCGAGGCGGAATAGATTCGGTCCGGATAGCGACATGAAGTACTGGCTTGGCTTAGATATCGGCACCGGCGGTTCCCGGGCTTTGCTCGTGGATGAAGCGGGCCGCGTGGCGGGTGACGTTACCGCGCCGCATGCGGAGATGCGGATGCCGAAGCCTCTGTGGGCCGAGCAGGACCCGGAGGACTGGTGGAGGGCCGCGCAGCAGGCGATCCGGGGCGTGTTGCTCGAAACCGGCGTCGGCTCGGATGACGTCGAGGCGGTCGGCCTTTCCGGGCAGATGCATGGCTTGGTCCTGCTGGATGAGAACAACGAGGTTCTGCGTCCGGCAATCATCTGGTGCGATCAACGCTGCCAGGATCAAGTCGATTGGATCAATGCAACGGCGGGGGCCGACATGGTCCTCGAACAGACGGCCAATCCGGTGCTTACCGGGTTCACAGCGCCAAAGCTGCTTTGGGTGCGCGATCACGACCCATCTATCTATGAACGGGTTCGGCAGGTGCTGTTGCCGAAGGACTACATCCGCTTCCGGCTCACGGGCGAGTTCGCGGGCGATGTTTCCGACTCGTCCGGGACGGCGCTTTTTGATGTGGTGAATCGTCGTTGGGCGGATCCGCTGATCGCGAAACTGGGCATCGACCGGTCGATCTTGCCGCGTGTTGTCGAGTCGTCCGAAGTGACAGGGACGATTAGTGAGGTTGTTTCCGAACATACCGGGTTGAACGCCGGCACTCCGGTGGTGGGCGGCGCGGGTGATCAGGCGGCTAGCGCCGTGGGTAACGGGATTGTCGAACCCGGTTTGGTTTCGGCGACGATCGGTACGTCCGGCGTCGTGTTCTCACATCTCGATGAGGTCGCCTACGATCCGGAGGGGCGGGTCCACACGTTTTGCCACGCCGTGCCCGGCAAATGGCATGTGATGGGGGTGACGCAGGGTGCCGGGCTGAGCTTGCAGTGGTTCAGGAACCAGCTTGGGCAGGATGCGGTCGCCGAGGCCGAGCGCCGAGGCGGCGATCCGTACGAGATTCTGAGCGAGCAAGCAGCACAGGTTCCGGCCGGTTCGGAGGGATTGTTCTGGCTTCCGTACTTGATGGGCGAGCGCACGCCACACTTAGACGCACACGCGCGCGGAGGTTGGATCGGCCTGACGGCGAAGCATACGCGCGACCACCTGATTCGGTCGCTGATCGAAGGTGTCTCGTACAGCTTGAAGGATTGCCTCGGCATTGTGGGCTCGCTAGGGGTCGACGTCAAGGTTGTACGGGCGTCCGGGGGCGGGGCGCGGAGCGAATTGTGGCGGGGAATTCTCGCCGCCGTTTTCGGCGTGCCGATCGCGACGCTCGAAAGCCAGGAAGGCTCAGCCTATGGCGCGGCTTTGTTGGCGATGGTGGGAAGCAGGCGGTTCGGGTCCGTCGAGGAAGCCTGCCAGGCGGCGATTCTCGAAAGGGCGCGTGTTGAGCCGGACCCGGAGTGGAAGGCCCGTTACGATGCGGATTATTCGGTGTTTCAGAAACTGTATCCGGCGCTGAAGGCGCGGTTCCCGGAGATGTCGGGCTAGTAGGGTGCGGCGGGGGCTGGGGTTAGGTCGATTCCGTAGCGTCTCATCTCGTCTTCGTAGTAGCGACGGTAGAGTAGTGTCCACTCTGCGCTGCCTTCGGGAATATCGCGTTTTTGGTTGCGAATCTTCTCTTGCGCGATTTGATCGATCATCTCTTCTTTCGTGAGGATCTCTCTCGTTTCGCGCAGAATATGCAATCGGACTTCGTTCCAAGGCTTCTTGACACGGACACCTGAGATACGCGGCAGCTTGGCCGCGAGCTTGTGGGACAGTTCGGTGACTTTGTCGCGGGAGATCTTCATGCCGTCTTTCCCTCCGCGAGGCTGCGCCGAGACCGCTTTGCGCTCCGCCAGGATGTTGCGCTTCACCTTCCGGAACATCTCCTGGTACGGGATGCGTTCCTTGCGCATGTAGTCGGTGTACTGATTGAGTAGTTCCCGTGCTTCCGCGTTGATTTCGTCCTCGAGACTGAGTTCATCGATGATCACTTTCTCGAAGGCGGTTTGAACGATCGAATCGCTCGGAACGTGGATCGCGTCGCCGGCGAGCCGGTGAGTCAACTCCCGTGCGAGATAGGTAATGAATGTGCGTGGCAGTAGCATTTTGCGAGCGTCAGTTTATCGATGGGGCCGGAGGCATGTCAATTCGATTAGCGCGCTACCTCGGCGGCCGAGGCCGTGCGCGCCGTGCTGGTCGCTCCCGCGCCGACAGTGAAATCCCATACGCGAAGGTTCTCTTCACCGGGGGTATATTCGATCACAGCGTAGTCGCCGGACGCCAAAGGCTCGACCGGCCAGACCTTGTAAACACTGGGTGCGAGCTGTTGGCGAAAGACTTCGACGGTCTCGTGCGTTTCGAAGATGTCTTGGGTTTTCGGGATCTTCTGGAGGATCTGTACCTCACGGCTCTTGTTCTTCGATTTGAGCCGGAAAATCTCGATGCGATTGATTTTCTCAAGCCGCATGAAAAACATCGGGCGATCGTCAGCAGCAACAAGTGCCGCGTGAGGTCCATCGACTTCGAGTGTCTCTTTGCCAGCCGCCGGCAGGGGAGAAAACACCCTCAACAACGTGGCTGTCTTACTCTTGTTGACGATTAGCTCCGCCTGTTGGGCCGGGAGGATCTCATTGCCACGCAGGTAGTACACTCCGTCTTCGAGAGGCACGCGGTGCAGTTCGGTGCGCGCCCTCCGCTCGGAGGCCCGTATCGCTGCCACTTCTTTGCGGCGAACCTCGCGGGCCGCTTCCTGGCGTTCGTACAACTGCTTTGTGCGCTCGATATCGACGAGATCGAGCGGGATTTCTTCCCAGTTGCTACGCTCGACGCTGTAATAGCGGACGCGGTCGTCCTCGACGGAGTACTCGCTGACGAGCATATCTCCACCGCCCTGCAGGTAGAGCTTGATGCGGGCCGCTGAGAGGGGCAGCAGCAGGCTAAGCACAAGAATGAGAATCCGTGGCAGCATCGCTCCGCCGCGTACTCACGGCCTTGCCTTTATCTTAACGTGGTATGGAACCCGCCGCTGATAGAATGGTGCGCTGATGTCGCCGGCGACACATGCCGTACTGGGCGCGGCGATCGCGGGTGCGACCCGCCGTTCCTGGCTGGGTCTCTGGCTGGCGGTCCCGCTAGCGTTTCTGTCGCACTTTCTATGCGACGCGATTTACCACTTCGAGGCATTCTACCCGCTCTCGCGCACTCTAGGCACGACACACTACCGGGCCGCCGTACTGACATTTGTGGTCATCGGCTTGGCTGTCACGCCGGCCCTGTGGTTTTTCGCCCGGCGTAACAGGGCTCTGGCGGAGTTCTACGTGTATGTTGCCGCGGCGACCGCAGCTTTCGCATTTGACGACTGGCGTCAGCGGGCCGCGGCCGGGTTGCTGTTGGCGGGCTTGGCGCTATTGATTGGCGGCGCTCGGACGGGACCCTGGGTGGCGGGCGCGTTTGCCGCACAGTTGCCGGATTTGATTCGGCAAGGCGTGGAGCCGCTCAGCCGCCTGCACGTGTTCATGCACTACACGGGGACGGTCGACTTGGGAGAGTGGCTCTATCGGCTGTTCGAGCGTGAGTCGGACCTGAACTTTGATGTTCGGTTTGAGAATCCTTATTACTTGGCCGGGTACTTGATCGAGGTGCTGGTGGAGGTGGGGATCGGGCTTGGGTCGGTGTATTATTTGAGCCGTCGGCGTGGGGATGACGCCTAGGCCTTGAGTTCTTCGAGGGCGGTTTCTAGCTCGCTGCGGGCGTGCAGGTCGCCTGAGCGGGCCGCGACTTCGATTCCCTTGCGGTAGGTCTCACCGGCGTCGGCGGCGCGGCCTAACTTTTCGAGAGCTCGGCCGGCGTGATAGTAGGCCGCCTGATAGTCCGCGTTGATCTCGAAGATCTTGTTGAACTGTTCGAGCGCTTTCTCGTAGTCTTCCTGCTTAACGTACTCTTGGGCAATCCCATAGCGCGAGAAGCAGTCGTTCGGATTCGCGTCCACGAACTGCTGAAGGATTTCGATTCGGTTAGCTGCCATAGAGGTATGAACCGCCGTTGTTGCCGGGCCGAGAAGATCCATACTATAACAATTGGCCGTTGAGCCTCCGTCTCGTGATTTCCACATGGCCTGCCCCTATTTTATTCCCACCGAGATGTTTGCTGACCGCGTCGAGGGGTGCCGTGTTCGGCCTCCGCTTGGGGGGCTGTATCGTGGGTCGTGCGTGGCGGACGGTATCAAGACCGAGCCGCCGGACGCCGATACGCTGAATAGTTGTTGTAACTTTGGCTATGCGCGTTCGGTATGCAGCCATTTCCCGGACAGCCCCGGGGCGGACGCGGTGAGGTTCTCGGTCGCTAAGGATAACGGCCGCCGTGTCGGTATCCTATACACGACGGAGCAGGACCACCGGCCGGAGCGCTACGGGCGAATGGAGTTTGACCGCGAAGGGGAGTCCTGGAGTGGGATCGAAGCGGGCACGGTGCTCTACGATCAAGCCCAGGCCTATCTGAAGAGCTATTTGAACTGGCGGAGCCGGAGGGCAGCGGTGTGACGTTCGGCATCGAAGCGCCCTGAAAACGAGGCCACATGGAAGACAAACCTGTAAGCGAATCTCATTCCGAGTTGTCAGAACTCGCGCTGCCGAACGACGCCAACGGCTTGAATACGTTGCTCGGCGGGAAGATCATGCATTTGGTGGATATCGCGGGCGCGATTGCAGCGGCCCGGCATAGCCGCTGTTTTTGTGTCACCGCTTCGTTCGACGAGATGGACTTCCTGGAGCCGGTCTACATTGGCAACCTGGTTGTATTGCGCGCATCGGTGAACAGGGTGTTTCGGACGTCGATGGAGGTTGGCGTGAAGGTGTACGCCGAAGACCTACGGGCGGCGGAAACGCGGCATGTCGCGTCGGCCTACCTGACGTTTGTTGCCATTGACGCCAACCGGGCAACGATACCGATGCCACCCGTCATCCCTGAAACAGATGAAGAAGCACGCCGTTACGACGAGGCCGGCAAGCGCCGTGAGTTCCGCCTTGCGAGGCGCAAGCGGGAGTAGCCGTAGGGAAGGGCCTACTGCCCTGCCTTGAGTTCCTTCACCACCCGCGATGCTCGGTATACCTTGTTCAAAGCTTCCATGATGCCGCGTGAGTCGACGCTCACGGCCCGCGCCTGGGTTTCGGAGTAGAGGAAGCTGTTCGGCAACGATTGAATGTTGCCGTCGAAGATGATCCCCACCACTTCGGCATTCTGGTTGACCAGCGGACTGCCGGAGTTGCCTCCCGTGATGTCATTGGTTGAGACAAGGTTGTAGGGCGTCTCCGGGTCGACTTCGGCTTTGTGGGAAAGGTAGCTTTCAGGAAGGATGTAGGGATCTTCGCCGGTGGACTTCTCGTACAGACCGCCGAACTGAGTGAACGGGGCGATCGTCTTACCGTTCTCTTCGTACGATTTGACGGTACCCACGGCGAGCCGCAGCGTGAAGGTTGCGTCGGGATAGGCCCCCGTGCCGAGAGCGGCGAACCGTGCCTGCGAGATGCGCGAACCGTGGGCGGTTTCGATGGCCTGGATTTCATCCTCATAGCGTTTTTGCAAGCGGCGGGCTTCCTCATCGATGCTTCGAACGAGTTTGATCATCGGGTCGTCCGACGTGCCGGCTTTCTCGGCATCGTCGGCGCTCAACTTCTTGCGAAACTCAACATCCTTGAGCTTCGTCCCGGTGATGAGTCTGCGGGCGACTTCGTCCGGGGCGCTGTCGCCGAGTACCCTCTTTACCGTGGGATGCGACTTGCCCAGTTGGTCGCGCAGGTACGTGAGTGACTGCGTGAGCTTCACGATTTCGACGTCGTCATAGATGGGCGCGGGTGAGTAGATTTGCTGGTAGAGCGACTCGAGGCCGGCTTCGTGGTATTCGGGTAGCCGTTCGGTGTTCGGTTTCGCTAGTTCGTCAGACAGGCGATAGAGATGGCGGGCGATTGAGAAATATTTCGTAAAGAAGCCCAGGGAGCTGGATAGCCGATACTCCTCATAGATTTCTCGCTTGACCTTCTGCGCGGCCGCAATTTTGTTCCAGACCGATCCGTACTGCTTCTGTTTCTCGGGATCGCTCTTGATCGACGCTCGGAGTCTTCGCTCGGCGTCCGCCTTGGTCGCCATCAACTTGGCGTCCTTCAGCCCGCCGTGCATCCCGGTATAGGCCTTGATGCTGTTGTCGAAACGGAATAGCTCGTCGCGGGCGAGGCGTGCCGACTCTTCGCCGTTTTCGCCGAAAGCGCGTAAGTCTTCGGCCATGCCGTTCAGCCAATCGAGCATGAACGGAATGCGAACCTCGCCCTCGAAGCGAAGTTGTGCCTCGGTCATGAGGCGGTTGGTGCTGCCGGGATGCCCGGAGACGAAGACAACTTCTTTCGCGGTTGCGCCTTTCTTGCTCCACGGCAGATAGGCTGGGGCCTTGACGGGCTTTCCATACTCGTAGACGCGCAGGAACGAGACATCCATGCAGTAGCGTGGATAGGTGAAGTTGTCCGGATCGCCTCCGAAGAAGGCGGCGTAAAACTGCGGGGCGAAAACGAGGCGCACGTCGGTGTAGCGCTGGTAGCGGTAGAGATCGAAGATGCCGCCCGCGTAGAGCTTGACCACGTCGCAGCGGAGGCCGGTCTCATCCTTGCAGGCTTTCTCGACTTCGGCGGTCGTGGCGCGCTGGGCTTCGAAGCGGTCCTTCGGGGCCATCTCGGGTGTGACCTTCACGTTGATGCGATCGGTGACGGTCTCGATGCTCATCAGGACGTTGATTTCGAGGTCAGGGCACTTTAGCTCGGCAGAGGCTTTGTCGGCGTAGAAGCCGTCTTGGATGTAGTCTTTTTCCTTCGAGCTGAGTTTCTTGATGCAGTCGGACGCCACATGATGGTTGGTCATGACCATGCCGTTCGAGGAAACGAATGACGCTGAGCCGCCGTTGTTAAAGCGCACCGAGGCGCGTTGTAAACGCTCGGCGAACTTCGAGTCGAGCTTCACGCCGTAGTCCTTCTCGATCTGGTCCAGCGGTAAGTGGTTGTAGGGCCACATCCCTTCGTCAGCCGCGAGCGGGAGGACTACCAAAGCGGTAGCAATCAAAGCGGCGAGGAAGGTTCGCAAGGCGTAGAGATGAGTCATGGTTAATGCTCCGATGGTTGGCGGCTACGATTAGCGGCTGATACCGCGTTTTGAGCTTCGCACAAAGTCGATCAGGTGTTGTGTATGTTCGTTCAGTAGGTCGTTCTGGATGCGTTCGAGGGCATCCTTCAGGGGTAGGGAAGAGCGGTAGAGAACGCGAAACGCCTGCTTGAGATGCCGGATCTGTTCCGTGTCGAGGCCGGCGCGGCGTAGTCCGACGACATTCACACCCTTGGGCTCAATTCGAAAACCGGCATAGAGGAAATACGGCGGCGCATCGACGTTGACGCCGGAGTTGCCGGCGATCATCACCATGCTCCCGACACGCGCAAACTGCTGTACGCCGACGCCGCCGGAGATGAACGCCCAGTCTTCAATCTCGACGTAACCGGCGATGAGAGCACAACTGCAAATCACGTTGTTCGATCCCACCTTGCAGTTATGCGCGATGTGCCCGGACGTCATGATGTAGTTGTTGTCGCCGATCTCGGTGATGGAATCGGGTTCGGTGCCGCGGCTGATGGTGTAGTGTTCGCGAATGATGTTGCCATTGCCGATGCGCAGGTAGCTACGTTCGCCCCCGAATGACTTGTCGAGAGGATCGGTGCCTAAAACGGTTCCCGTGGAGACCTTGTTGTCGGAACCGAGTGTGGTCCAGCGCTTGATGACCACGTGCGGCTCAAGCCGGGTATTGGCGCCGATCGTGACCTCATCCTCGACGACTACGAAATCAGCGATCTCGACGCCGTGGCCGATCTCGGCGCCGGGGTGGATCTTCGCTGTTGAGGCGACGCGTGCCGAGGGATGAATGGCCATGAAGTTCGTATGATAGTCCGCTGCTCAGGAAAGCGGCTGTCAGTATCCCCACATCTCGTTCATGACGACCGCAAGGCGAACGCCGGCTTTCTTGAGTTGTTCTTTGGTGATCTCCCATGCCTTCCGGCTGTAGGCATCGTCGATCGTCTTGTGCTTTCCCGCCGGTAACGGGCCATAGACTGCTTCGAGAGCTAGCTGGCGTGACTCCCAAGTCCAGTCGGTTAGATGGCCTTTGCTCCAGTCGTTTTCATCCCGCAGACTGATCTCGCTTAGGAGTTGCGCTGCAAAGGCGTCTTCGTCACTGATGTTCTCGTCGAGCAGATCGGAGTCCCAGAACTTGTGTAGGTTCGTTTTCTTGCCGCGAAACTCTATCTTTGTGTCGTTGCCGCCGCGATCACTCTCTAGGCCGGCGTGCAGGGGCTGGTGGAGGTCTCCCATCAGATGGACCAGGAATCGCAGTCCTTCGAGCCGCTGCTCTTTGTCCCTCAGGCCTAGGCGGAGCACACCGAGAAACTCGCGGGCTTTCAACGTGACGCAGTCGCCCGTAGGGCAGTCGATCTTGAGATGAAGAGCGTCGGCGTGCTCGGGGATATTGATATAGTGCCATGATGCTGTTTCCGGGCGGTCTTCACGAATGTCATCGGCCCAGGTTGCGAGCGAGGCCAGTTCGGATGAGCGCCCCGCCAGCAACTGAAACCGCCTGCGGGCTTGCGTATGGAGCCGTTTATCGGCAATCTTCGCCACGATGCGGTGCCCGACTGGGTTCCATGACCAGGCAGGCGATGTGCCCGCGGTGAGCAGCAGCGTGCAACAAATCAGTCGCGCACATGTGGGCGCGATCCGTCGAATTAACATACTTGTACGATACTAGGGAATCCGCCGTCCGGGGAAGCGTACGTGGTGCGGCGGCTAACGAACGGATGACCGCCAACGAAATCGCGCAGCAACTTGACGGCCTGATTCAGGGTGATCCTGACGTTCCCGTCACGGGAGCGAACGATCTGCGCGCCGCCGGCCCGGGAGAGATTGCGTTCGTCGCAGGCGAGAAGGCCTTCTTGATGGCGATGGAATCCAAGGCCGGCTGCCTGCTTGTCGAGGAGGGCGCTCCGCCGATCGACGGACGGACCCTGATCCGGGTCGCGAAGCCACGCAAAGCCTTTGCGCGGGTATTGCAGCTTCTCTATCCGGTGGCGCGCCCGGCGGCGGGAGTGCACCCGACCGCGGCGGTCGCGCCCACGGCGGTGCTGGGCGAAGGCGTTTCGATCGGAGCTCATGCAAACGTCGAGGACGGTGTTCGAGTCGGCGACAACACGGTGATTGCGGCGGGTGTTTCGATCGGGCGCGGTTGCCGCATTGGCTCGGACTGCCGGCTCTATCCTCGAGTGATCCTCTATGACGGCGTGACGCTCGGTGACCGTGTGATTCTTCACGCAGGGTGCGTGATTGGGGCGGATGGCTTTGGGTATGAACTCGACGCGGAGGGCCACGAGAAGTTTCCTCAGTTAGGGGCCGTGCGCATTGGCAGCGATGTCGAGATTGGCGCGAATAGCTGCGTGGATCGCGCTGCGTTGGCAGTCACCGAGATTGGCGACGGGACGAAGATCGACAACATGGTCCACATTGCCCACAACTGCCGGATTGGCAAGCACGTCGTGATCGCGGCCCAGACGGGGCTTTCCGGGGGCGTTGTGGTCGGCGATCACGCGTTGCTCGGCGGCCAGATCGGCATCGGCGACAAGGCGCGGATCGAAGCGCGCGCCGTGCTTGGTTCGGGGTGCGGTGTTCTGCCTCACAAAGTGATCCCGGCGGGTGAGCCGTACTGGGGTACGCCGGCGCGGCCATTGCGCGAGTACCTCAAAGGGTTGGCCCACTTGAGCCGCCTTCCGAAGATCATGCGGGAGTTGCGAGAGTTTCGCGCGAGCATCGAACGGGGTGAATCGGGATGAAGCTCGTTGTGGTCGGAGGACACAGCCGCAGTATCGGCAAAACCTCCGTGGCCACCAGCTTGATTGCGGGCTTACGCGACCTCGAATGGACGGCTCTGAAGATTACGCAGTTCGGACACGGAGTTTGTTCGAGCGATGGAGAACCGTGCGACTGCGAGCCCACCGATCTCGACCATCCTTACGCGATTGCACGCGAGGAGGACGTAGACGGCGAGACCGACACGGCCCGGTTCCTGCGAGCGGGAGCACGCGAGGTCTACTGGGTACGGACGCGCGTGGGCGAGCTGGCGGCGGTGATTCCGGCGATCCGTAAGCTGATCGCGGGGCGGCGGAACGTGCTGATGGAGTCGAACAGTATTTTGGACCACCTCACACCGGATCTTTATCTGCCGGTGGTCGATTTTGCCGTTGAGGATTTCAAGGCGAGCTCGCGCCACTTCTTTGCTCGAGCTGACGCGATTGTGGTCCGTGACCGTCCCGAGGTTCGTCCCGATTGGGAGGGCGTTGACGTTTCGGTGCTGTCCCAAAAGCCGACCTTCCCCGTTCGGCCGCCGGACTACTGTTCGCCGCAGCTTGTCCGGTTTGTTGCCGAGCGTATGTAGACCGTAGTTGCTCGGCACACGGAGGCCGCTACCCCGTTAGGGGTCCCAAAAAGGTCCGCCGCTACAATGACGGCAATGGACGGAATTATCATCCTTGACAAGCCGGCCGGCATCTCGTCGCACGATGCTGTTCAGCGGCTGCGCCGCGTCAGTGGCATCAAGCGCGTCGGCCATCTCGGGACGCTCGATCCGCTCGGTACCGGCGTGCTGCCGATGGTGCTTGGCCGAGCGACGCGCCTCTCGCGCTTCTTTCTGAATCACGACCGCGCTTACGAAGCGACGCTGCGATTCGGCTTTGCGACGGATACGTATGACCGCGACGGGAAAGCTAGTACCGAGGCGGTCGATGTCGAGTTGGACGCCGACACCCTTGAACCGTTGCTCGATGAGTTTCGGGGTAAGTTCGAGCAGATGCCGCCCGCGGTTTCGGCGAAGAAGATCGACGGCGTCCCGGCCTATAAGCGGGCTCGCAACAACGAGGTGGTGGAACTTGATCCTGTGGAGGTGGACATCTACGAACTGACGCTGCTCAGCGTTGAGGGACCGCTGGCTCGGGTTCGCGTGCGCTGTTCGGCAGGGACGTATGTGCGTTCGCTGGCGCACGATTTGGGCGTTCGGCTCGGGCCGGGAGCGCACGTTGAAAGCCTGCGGCGTACGGCGATGGGCGACTTCACGATCGAGCAGGCACACACTATCGATGAGCTCGCCGCCTTCCAATCGGAGGGGCGTTTTGAAGAGGCTTTGACCGCGCCTGAGCAGGTCCTGCCCGAGATGCCGATCGAACGGGTTGATGAAGTTACTGCCTCCCAGATTGCGCATGGCCGCGACTTCCGGGTGTCGGCGTTCGGGAGCGGTAAGGGCTCAAAGCGGATCAAGGCGGTGGACCGAGAGGGCAAGCTGATTGCGATCGCGGAAGCAAAGATGCTGCTGCTCTACCATCCGATCATTGTTTTTTGATCTGGACGCTCCTTCCGATTTCCGATTTTCTTCACGTAAAGACGTTAAGACCGCCAAGGTTGGATTGGTTTTGCTTGGCGGTTTCGGCCGCGGTGTGTAAGAAGGCGATGTGTGGATGTCATTGGGTCAGCTCGATGGCGTGATTCGTGTTTCGTGATTCGTGATTCGTGATTCGGACAACAAGGGACAGAGGCGCGGATGTGAAATCCGCGCGTGCGGGCGCAAGCCCGCGACCGATTGGGTTTGTTTGGTGATTTTGGTGAAACGTTTTGAAACGTTTCGCGCGGTAACTTGGGTTTGTTCGCGGTTCTTGGGGGCCGCTTGGCAGGGCATGGCGATTCTTGTTTCTCGCGAAGGCGCGAAGGACCGCCAGGCTCGCCACGACGACGGAATGGGTTTGGATGGCAATCCCTCGGTCATGATGGAGTGTTCTCGGCTTGGTCCGGATGCTGCTTGATCGGGGAACACTCGGGGCGTGGCTCCTGGCCGGCGTAAGTTGTTGTGATCATTGGGTTGCGCCGCTGGGTTTGGTGTGTTTACCGAGGGGTGGCTCTGCCATGGGAGTTGTCGTAAGGTGTTCATTTAAAGATCGTTGAAGACGGATCGGCATGGCTTTGGATCGTTCATTTAGGTGGCTATCCCCTTCCGGTCCGTCCCCTCTTCGCCCCATTTGGCGCCCCCATTTTTTCTTTCTCTTCCCCACTTGCATCAGGAACCATGTCAGGCCGCATCAGCATGATCTGCCGGATACGATCCGAGTCTGGTCGAAATGCGACATGGATCGTGTACCCGGGCCACGCAAAGCGATCCCACAGTCCGAATTCGCCGAGGATAGGATCGCTGATTGGGCCGCCACTTTTCGATGGCGAGCCAAGCCGTTCCAACACTTACTGGCGGCTTGCCGAAAACGGAAGATCAAGGAAGTGCTCATTGAAGCGGACGAATTCGTCCGAAGTCAGAAAGATGGTCCGTATCGTGTCGTCGAGGTCACACGCCAACTCTAGGTCATGCTGCGGGAAGACGTAGCTGATGACTGGCTTATCGATGTCGTGCTCTTCAGACTGCTCCACGGGCCAGTCCTTAAACGGTTCGTCTTCAAGAATGGCAGAAGCCGGACGCCCCAGGCAGTTGGCTATGCGCTTGACCATGATCCGCTATGTTATCGGTTCCTCGTCCCCTCATCAAAGGCCGCCGCGGTCCCGGGCCGGCGTATTCCGTCCGCCGTATGTCGGACTCGTCCCTCGGTGAACCTCCCGGGGAGAAGCGACGGCTGATGTGTTCCCTCTCAGCTCTTTGCGTTGTGCCGCACTCAACTCGCCACCGATGGCGTTCTCTTTCGCGCGGACCTGCGCGGCAAACGAAGGCTGGTGATCCATGTCGAGCGGTTCAGTTTCGCCGCGTTACTTATTCGCCTTCTTGAGTTCGCCGAATGTGCCCGTGTCTCCGGGCGCTACCGGCCCTTTCCCGACCGTTCCCGCATCATCGGCAACATTCAGCACCGCGCGGCCATCAGCGACATTGTCAACCTTGTTTAGTGCTTTCGCAGTGCTGACTACTGTCTCGGCCCCGCGTGCGGCCTTGATTGCCGTCCCCGCACCACCGGGTGCACCCGGCACGACAACCGATGCAGTATCGACGACTACTCCAACCGCGTCGACCGCGGCAGCACCGTAGTTTCCTGCTCTGACGTTTTCGACCAGGGACTTGACATCCCATACGACATTGGCGATGTCCCAGGCTGTTTCAAGGAAGTTTCCGTTTTCGTCGACGTACTTGAGCGGGTTGTTACGGGTATGCGTGTAGAGATTCCAGCTCTGAGGCGCGGCCGTGGTTTGGTCGGCAAACGGTATGTCGGGTGACGTGAACCGGCCCATCAGGCTTGAGTAGTATCGGGCGAGGAAATAATCCATGCCGGACTCGGAGTCGCGTTCCTTGCCGGCGAACTTGTGGCGCAGCAGGCCGCTCGATCCGTAGGCGGCGACGTTGTGGCGCGTGTCGCCGAACGAGACGAGAATCTCTTCGCCGAAGGGCAGGTAGTCGGTGCGCTCGACCTCTGTCCCGGCTGCGTCGGTGACCAGGCGCGTTGACCCCAGGTGGTCGACGGTGCGGTAGAAGGTGCCGGGCGTGGGCGTGCCGCTGTCTTTGTATTCGGCGGCCAGCTTGCCGAAGGCGTCGGAGCCGGGCATGCCGGGGTACTTGATGTGTTCCTGGTTGCCGGCTTGGTCGTAGGCGGCAAGGGCCCCCATGAGCCGGTTGGTGTTCGGGTGCGCTACGGGTCCCGGGGCCGCCCTAACCTCTTGACACCGGGTAGACACTAGAATCGAGAGGCCGAATTCCATCAACCTCCCACCCAGGCCGAAGGTGTGCCTGGCTTCTCCTTGGCGTTCTGAGCGCCTTCGCAAGAAGCCAAGTGCCCCTTCGGCCTTTGTACGTTGAGCACAACCGTTCACTCGGTGACTGTCACCTTTTTCGCAAGGCAGCACATTCTCGGCCAATCGCCGCATCACCAGCGAAAAAGGCTGACTGTCACCCGATGCACCGAATCCCGGGCCCAGCGCCCGGCTTGTTTTTGTCACAGGAGCGCAACTCGCCCTCAAAGTAAACGAACCATGGCAACGGAAAAACAGATAGCAGCCAACCGAGAAAACGCAAAGAAATCCACCGGCCCACGCACCGACGAAGGCAAGCACCGCGTCTCGCGCAACGGCCTCAAACACGGACTCCTCTCTAAAGTCTGTGTCATCCCTGGTGAAGACCCCGCCGACTACGACAAGCACCTCTCTGGCTTCCAGGATCAGTACTGGCCCTCCAACCCCTTCGAGCACGCCCTCGTCCGCCAAATGGCCGACGCCGAATGGCGCTTACAACGCATCAGCCGCCTCCAGGCCGCCTACGTTACGTCGGCCGTGGAGAACAAACGCGAGGTTCACAACAGAGTCTATTCCGACAGACCCGAACCCGGCCAGGAACAAATCGTAGGCGATGTCATGCAGCACAGCGCCGCCGACATCGACCGCTTCGCGCGCTACGAAATCCAACTCCAGCGCATCTTCATGAACGCCTACAAGCAGCTCATGGACTTCCGTGACCGTCTCAAGAACGACCGCCAACTTTCCAATGCCCAAGCCGAACTCGACCGCGACACCAACGAGCCGACGCCCTACCGCCGTGTCAAAGAAGTCGTCTCGCCCTACTACCAAGCCGACGACCCGAAATATGACGAAGCCCCTCCACAGGTCCAAAGCCAATCTCCCCTAACCCCCAATAAACCAACCACTTCCGACACACCCGGAGTAAGCCGCCCCGACGAATCCGCAGCCTAACCCTCGTCGGAGCCAAGGCACCCGCCACCGAAAGCAGCAAAAACCCGAGCCGTGACCGTAAGGAAGCGGTAAAACAAACCAGCACAGCCTGCCAAAACCTGCCAAACCCTGACGCGCACTCACACCGCACACCCTACGTGCATCCAATCGCCTCACGCCAGAAGCAACAGAGCCACGACTGTTAAGGAGCGAGTCCACCACCAAATCCCTCCACCCCTGGCAATGGGGGAGAAATGGGACAGCCCCAATTACGTTGTTGCCGCGGCGCGCACGGCAGACCCGCAAGTTGAGATCTTTCGCGGCCTGCCACGTCCGCGGACCTCCAGTGGGTTCATCCCGCTTGACCGCCTTCGTGATCGCCTCCGGCAACCCCTCGCAGGCCAAACCTTGTTGCGAGCTAACATATACAGGCGATGAAGAATACGAAGAGTCTCGGGATCGGAATCGTTGGCACGGGCTGGGTTTCCGGGGAATATATCAAGGCCGTGCTGGGGAATCCGCACTGTGAGGTGACGGGCCTTTGCAGCCGCACGCCGGCGCGCGCGGAATCGAAGATCCGCGAGTATGGCCTGACGAACTGCCGCGTCACGACGGACCTCAAAGATTTGCTCGCTCAAGACGACGTCGACGTCGTCGTTCTTTGTACGCCGAACTTTCTGCACGCCGAGCAGGGCATTGCCGCGGCGCGTGCCGGCAAGCACGTCATCGTCGAAAAGCCGGTCGCCATCGACTTGCCCAGCCTGCGGAAACTCGACAAGGCTGTCACAGCGGCGGGCGTCAAGACGGTCGCTAGCTTCGTCTTGCGCTGGAATCCCATGTTCGACAATATCCGCGCCATGCTCAGCAAGAAGCTGATCGGGAAGCTCTTCTACGCCGAAGTCGATTACATGCATGCGATCGACGTGCGGACCCGCCTGCACCGCTGGCATAACAAGAAGGAACTCGGGGGCGGAGCGCTCCTCGCGGCGGGCTGCCACGCCGTCGATGGGCTGCGCTGGTTCATGCAGGACGAGGCGGTTGAAGTCTCGGCGTACTCTTCCCGCAGCAAGAAGAATCCACTGCGCTTTGACTTCGACCCCAATATTGTGACGATGGTCAAGTTCGCCGGAGGCGCTGTCGGCAAGGTGGGCTGTTCGCTGGAGGCGCAGATGCCCTACGTCTACCGGGTGATGCTGTTCGGCGATCAGGGGACGATTCGCGACAACCAGGTGTTCACGACGAACTGGCCCGGACAGACAGACTGGGCTGAGATTCCCACGGTGCTGCCCTCGAGCGGCGACGTCGAGCATCACCCCTTCCAAGGCGAACTCGATCACTTTGTCGGCTGCATCCAGCAAGGCAAAGAGTCGCACTGCAACGTGGCCGACGCGGTGAAGACACATGAAATCTGTATCGCCGCCGACCGCTCGGCTACGAGCGGCAAGCCGGTGAAGCTTCCGCTGCGCTAGGGGATAACAATTGCCTGTTCACGGTCCGGTGAACTTCTGGACGCGGAGGGTGACGATCTCGGCGGCGTAGACGGCGCCGAGAGGACCAACGGCAAGATGATGGACGACGTCGAAGCGGCCGGGGGCACGGCCGTGGCGGCCGATGGAGCCTAGGATCTTACCGTCCGGGCTGAGCTTGAGGATGTGGTCGTTATAGCCATCGGCCATGAAGAGCGAGTCGTCGGAGGTGCGGTCGAGGCCGAAGGGAGAGCCGACGTGGGTCCACTGCTCGATGAACTTACCGTCGGCATCGAAGATTTGGATGCGGAAGTTCTCGCGATCGGCGACGTAGACGCGGCCGGCGGGGTCGGTAATGATCGCGTGCGGAATGTTGAATTCGCTTTCACCGACGCCTCTCTTGCCCCACTCCAGCAGGTAGTCGCCGTCCTTGCTGTATTTGACGACGCGTGAGTTGCCGTACCCGTCCGCAACGTAGATGTCGCCATTGGCCGCGAATGCGACATCGGTCGGTCGGTCGAAGCGCTCGCGGGCGAGAGCGGGCTGGTTGCGGCGTCCGAGCACCAACAGAACGCGGCCTTGCGGGCTGAGCTTGATGACGATGTGGGACCCGGAGTCGGCGGCCCAGAGGTTGCCGTCCGGGTCGATGCGCAGCCCGTGCGCGTTGGTGAAGAGGCCCTTACCGAAGGACCGCAGCAGCTTGCCCTCGGGGCTGAAGAGCCTGATGGGCTGCTCGCCGCGATGGAAGACGTAGACGTTGCCCGCTTTGTCGACGGCGGCGGCCGAGACTTCGGCGAAGTGGGTTCCCGGCGGGAGGCTTGGCCAGTCAGCATCCACGCGGTAGCCCAGGTCCGACGTTTCCGCGACAGCCAAAGCCCCCAAACCCAAAACGGCGACAACGATTCCAAAGCGCCAGTGCATCGAATACCTCCCAGGGGGCAGTTGTGCCCCGCGCACATGCTATCGCGCCGGGGGTCGAGTAGCAACACTGCTGCCGGGTGGCGCGACAAAGTATCCACGGGCGGGGGGAGTCGACCGTCATAGAGTTGCCGGGTTCCGTATGCGTATCGTTATTGCTGTACTAGCTTTTGCTGTTTCGGCCCAGGCCGGGACGATCAAGGGTGTTGTGCTCGAACATGCGTCGAGCCGGCCGATTGCGCGGACGCTGGTCCGTCTGGATCCCGTGCCGCAACCCGGCGGCGCGCGAGGTCGGGCGCTGCAAACCAGAGCGGTACACGCGGGGCAGTTTGTGTTCGCGGACGTGTCGCCGGGACTCTATCTTCTGCAAGCCGCGCGCGACGGATTCTTCCCGGCGGCCTATGGACAACGGCTTCCGACCGACTGGGCTATGCCTGTTGAGGTTACTGACACATCACTGCTGGTTACGAGCCTGCGGCTGCGCCACAAGGGGGCTCTGACCGGTCAAGTGCTTGACGAGAACGGCGTCGGGATGGCTGGCATTGCCGTGGCGGCCTACCGCGCGCGGCTGCCGTTGCGGTTAGCCGGAAAGGCCGAATCGGATGATCGCGGGACGTATCGGATCGCGGGTCTTGATGTGGACAAGTACTGGGTTCGTTCGGCGGCGCACGCGTTTGATGATGGTTCCGAATGGCTGCCGACGTTTGCGCCGCGGGGCGGGGAACTGCGGGAAGCCCTGCCGTACAGCGTGCTCGTGGACACCGACACAAGGGACGTCGACATCGAGCCCGAGCCAGGGTAGCTGTTCGAGGTTGGCGGTTGATTGGTTTGCCATACGCCGGGACCTGTCATTGTGACGTTGTCATCGGAAACAGGCCGTCGCAGTACAGACGCAAGCTGCCTGGGAGGATACCGTTTAGAGGGCGTGGCCGCAGGCGATTATGAGGTCTTCGCGACGCTGCGAGGCGGCTCGGCCGCGGGCTTCATCGAGCTTTCTGTGAGGCGTAGCACCGAGGCCGCCAACGTGCCAGTCCAGCGGTTGCCGACCTTTGATATTGAGGTGCGCCGGGCCGGCTCTGGTGACGCCGCCGATATTCCTCTACAGCTCTTGGGGCAACGCCAGGACCTCTCGCAAACAGAACCAGCGCGCGTAATCGAAGGACCACGGACGACGCTTGCGCCCGGTCACTGGGAGTTCCGGGCGATCGTGCCCCCGGGGCAGTACGTGGAGTCGATTGTCCAGCTCTACGGTAGAGCCCCTCGCCGGTCGGAAGATGAGAACGTTTCTGACTGGTACCCGGTCTTCATTCCCGCCCGGTCCTCGTTCAGGCTCCGAATCACGGTATCCGATCAGTCGGGTCGGATTGCGGGGCAAGTGGTGGCGAAGAGCCGGCCGTCACCGGGTACGCCAGTGTTCCTCTGGCCGGTTGCCGTGGCGACGCGCCGGTCGCTCAGCAGCCCCGTCCTGCAAGTGTGGCCAGACACCGAGGGGCGTTTCCAGTTTGACAGTCTGCCGCCCGGCGACTATCGGTTGCTCGCCACGTTTGATGTGAAGGAAGTGGACGCGGAACTGATTGAGTTGACTGAGGCGCTGACAGTGAACGTCGAGGCTTCGCAGGTTACCAGCATCAAGTTGCCGGTTTGGGTCGCGCCTTGGTAGCGCATGGCGCTCGATGTCTAGTCCATCTCTTACTTGGTCTTGCGAAAGCGATCCTGTCACGGGATCGAACAATGCCCCGGCGCGAATCGCCGTGGTTTCGGCCCGTGCGAAGGTGAGGCACGTCAAACGAACCAGGCATGGGAGGAGGTATTGTGTCCACCGAAAACCTTCTCCTCTAATTGCTCGCTGTGGTCCGGCCATGCAACTAAGGATATCGGTACTGTTGTCCCCCCACCGTCACTGGTGAGGGCACGACTAGCGGGATGCGGCGAGGCTACCCTTCTTGGCGGAGATGACCATGGTTAGCGGCGCTGTTGCCGCCCAGCGGTCGCCCACCTTAGCTTCGATGCTGACGGTTGTGGTACTCGGTTCGCTTTCCCCATCGGCCTCGACCGCCAAGACGATCTGGCTGGGGCTCCGGGAGATGACCCGATAGTCGACGCCGTTTGGCGCATTGGCGATCAGTAGCTGTGCGTTTTCGGGGATGTGCTCGGCGGCGATCTGGATCTCTTTCGTTTCGCCCTGTTCGAGCCCAATTCTTCTTATGTCGGTTGAAAGGCGAGCATCGAAAGGCTCGACGACATACATCGCTATGGCGGGAAGGGGCCGGCGAATGTCATTCCGTTTGCGCGGTGGTCCGACCCAGAGCGATGTATGAGCTTCGACTACGGGGCCACCGGCTCCCGCCCGGCCGTGAACCTGAAATGGATAGGGGCCGGGCGTTAGAGATTGCGGCGCATTGATGCGAAATCTCAACTCGGGGATGATGACGTTGTCGCCGTCGGCGGAGGGGCCGAAAAACTGGTCAGCTCGGAACTTTCCTGAGAGTGCTTCACCCCGGCCGGGCAGTCCATCTACCCAAACTTCTACGTCGTCTTCGAATCCCGGTTGGCGAATCAGCAAGACCGCAAGTTCGGTGGAACTCCCCGTTGGAACCGTGAAGTTCTCGGGTTCGACCAGTAATTGAAAACCCGGTCGGGCACTCTTGATCTTGAGCCGGTACTGGAACGTGGGGCCACCCCGTCCGGTACGGTCGCGCACAACAAGCTTCAAGAGGCCGTCTCGCTCTGGTACGTAGAACAAGCTGCTGTCAGGGTTGCCGATCACCGTCCCCTGGCCGGTCATGACGTCGTCGTGCTCGGCCACGAGCTTGCCGTCGCTGTTGAACAGTTCGAGAACAGTGTCGATGTAAGGAAGGCCTAGCTGTGCGGCCAGCGTGAGGATCTGCAAGGGCTCGCCGGCAACGGCTTCTATTTCGTAGACGTCGTCTTCTCCTTCCGACTCAAGAGCGCCGTTGATAATGACTCCGCCTTGCCGCCAGTCTAGGAGTGGGTTGTCCGCTTCGGAAAACTCGGGGCTGTCGCCGATCTCGAAGCTCAGCCCGTCAGTAGAACCCTCGGGCCCTGTCGCCCAAACCCGCCATAGACCTGTCGCGGTATCCGATGGGATATCCAGCTTCGCTTTCAGCCGGCCAGCGGATCGGCTGACGATGTTGCCGGTGATCCTCGGAATGTCGGCGGATCGTTCTGGGTCGGCACGAATGTCGATCGGCATTGTGTACGGATAAGTCATGCGGTAATTCTCCGCGCCCCGGACCCGCATTAGATAAACCGATTCGACCGAGTCGAGCGCCGACCCCACGAGCGTGATGCGAGCTGTCGCGCCGCGCCGTGCGCCGAGGGGAGAAACCGCCTCGATCAGCGGCAGTTGAGAAATACGCAACATGTAGCCACAGTTGCGCCCGCAATCGACATTCTGAGGGCCGCGGTATTGGTCAAGCTGCAAGTAGTAAGCGCCGCTGTCCGCGAAGGTGTATTCGATGAACGGCGTTTCATCGATGTCGTTGCGGTCATCGTTGTAGGCAACGCGGTTGCCTTGGGCATCGAACAGGATCAACTCGCACTCGAGGTGCGAACCGTACTCCATCGAACGTACATCGAAGGTCCAGCGCTCACCGGCGCGTGCCTCGAAGGCGTATGTGTCAATGTCCACGCGGCCTTGCATGTAGCCATCGAGAATCCGCGGGGTGAGTTCGATCGGCTGCGCTTGGTCAAGCCGGTCGTTGGGTTCTGCTTCAGCCATGGCCGGAAACTGCGTGACATTGAATAACCTTGAATTCGAGGGCCCGTCTTGCGAGTAGAGCTGTAACCGGTGTGGTCCCAAAGAGGCGTTGTGGGCCACTTTGACCAGCCCGACGACATGCCCTGAATCGGCCTCTTTCGTCTGGACCCAGCGCAGATCGGTCGTGTCGAAGCGGACTTCGGTCATGTTCGAGAGGTGTTTGCCATGCAACTCGACCGTGACCGTCGAGCCCGAGCGAGCACCGAGTGGAATGACGCGATCAATCCAAGGTTGGGGAAGGTCCGATTGCGGAAGGTCGGAGCCGGCAAGCGTAAAGGGTACGAGGAACAGAAGGATCGCCGTTGTGACCAGACGTCCGACGGTCAAACAAACAGCTCCTTGATGGGGGTGCCGTCTTTGTTGATTTTGACCGGACGTCCGTTGGAGTGATAGTCCTTCGTGTAGTCGATGCCGAGTTTCTTGAAGATCGTCGCGCCGAGATCTTCAATGGAGATCGGGCGATCTTTCGGTTCTCCGGCTCGTTCGTCGGAGCTACCGATGACTTGCCCGCCCGGAATGCCCGCGCCCGCCATGGCCACCGGGAACACACCCGGCCAATGATCGCGGCCCGCCGAGTAGTTGACCTTGGGCGTCCTACCGAATTCACCCATCGCGATTACGAGGGTTGTGTCGAGCAGACCTCTCTGCCGCAAGTCATCAAGCAATGCCACGAAGGCCTGGTCGAAAACCGGATAGAGCCTCTTGTTGGTCTTCTCGTTGTCGGTATGTGTGTCGTATCCGCCGTGGAATACGGTGACGAGCCGCACGCCTGACTCGATGAGTCGCCGCGCCAGCAGTGCGCCTTGGCCCGCGGTATTTCGTCCATAGCTGTCGCGCAACGCGTCGGACTCCTGGCTGATGTCGAACGCCTTCTTAGCGACGGGGGACGATACGAGATCGATCGCCTTCTGATAGAAGTAATCCATGCTGTCGACGAGCGGTGATGACTCCAGAGCTTCCAGCTCGGCATCGAGTGCCGACAGCAGCTTTGCCCGCCCTTGCGCTTCTTCGAGGGCTACTCCTGTTGGCAAAGTTAGATCCTTGACCGAGAAGTTCTTCTGATTCGGGTCGCCCGTGATGAACGGATCGTAAGCCGAACCGACAAAGCCCGCTTCGGCTGAGATGTCCTTTCGCGGGATGACCACAAAGGGCGGCATGCCATTGCTCGCGCCCTGTTCCTTCGCGACGACCGACCCATACACAGGATGCTTGAGGTCATTCCCCGGCTTCGTACCGCTGTAGATATATTGCTTCGCTTTTTCGTGGATGGCTTGGTCGGAGTAGACAGAGCGAATCAGCGCGTATTCGTTGAGGGCCTTGGCGCAGCGCGGCAGCAGTTCGGTGAAGTGCACGCCAGGGACAGCGGTTGGGATCGTGCCGAAGTTCCCGCGAATCTCAAGCGGCGCGTCCGGCTTCGGATCGAACCCATCGAGCTGACTCATGCCGCCGTTCTGGAAGAAGATGATGCACGAAGTATCTCCTTTGTCCGAGGCACCTAACAGCGTCGGCAGGTTGAGGCCGAACGCCACGGTTCCGAGCCGCAGGAAATCACGGCGGCGGAAACTTGTCCTGTCCAAGCTGTTTTCCCGTTTCACGACAGACCTTTTGTCATTGGTTTAACTGAAACTCCTTCGAGTTCAGAACCGCCCACAGCATGTTCTCCAGAGCGCGCCGCCTGGTTCTCCCGGCCTGTTGCTCGTCCGCGATGAATCGGGAGATCGAGCCCCACTGGCTTTGCGTTGGCTCCCTCGCAAAGGCTCGTTCAAAGACTTGGCTGACGATTGTTTGATCGTCGAGGTCTTGGTCGAGCAATTCCGTCAGTATGTTCTGCTCCGCTTCTACTTTGTCACGAATTGTCCCACTATTCATCATGTGGAGCGCCTGGCTAAGCGACGGGCTCTTGTCGCGCGGCGCGAGGATGTCGCGGCGCGGGAAGCCGAACACGGTAAGGAAGTAGTCGGGTCCATTCGTCGCGACAACATCTTTCGGTGACGTTCCGAGTGGGTAATTGCCGAATCGATGAGGTACGCCGGTGACTTGCACAATCGAGTCGAGCATCACTTCGGCCGGCAGCTTGCGGGGAACGTAGCGAGCGTACAGCATTTCACCCAAGGGGTCGGGTTCGCCGCCGGGGGAGGGATTGCGGCTACTCAATTGGTATGCGCGGGAATTGAGGATGACCCGGTGCAGTTCCTTGAATCGGAATCCGCCGTCGATGAAGTGGCGCGCGAGTTCATCGAGAAGGTCCGGGTGCGTCGGCATGTTTGTCGAACGAAAGTCATCCGGTGGATCAACGAGCCCGCGGCCGAAGTACTCCGCCCATACCTTATTCACGGTCGCCCGGGCGAACTGAAGTTTTTGCGTCTTCGTGATCCAAGCGGCGAGGGCCTCGCGGCGGTCAGCCATCTCCGAAATATCCGGAGACGTGCCGTCAAGGAACCGGGGTGCTACCGGTTCCTTTGTGACCGGATGCAGTAGCTCGCTGCGCCGTTCGTTGTACCAGACCCGGCGATACTGTCCGTAGCCGTGCTTGACTTTGAGCCGCGCAAAGAATGCAGCCATACCGTAGAAATCGTCTTGGGTCAGATTCTCGAGGGGATGGTTATGGCATTCGGCGCAGTCGAGCTTTATGCCGAGAAAGAGCCGCGAGACGGTGGGCGTGATCTTTCGTGGCTCGAATGTCCGCAGCATGAAATCCATCGCCGGGTGCCAGAAGTTGCCCGCCGGGCGGACGGTGGTATCGCCGGTACTTGTCAGCAGGCGGCGAACGGTCTCGTCGTAAGGCCAGGCTTCCTCGACCATCAGCCTGATCCACTTCTTGAAGCTGGCATTGGTGCGGCCCTGCGAGTTGTACTGGTGGTTGCGGAACCAATCTTCGAACTTCACCAGCCAGTGATTTGTATAGTCCGGGCTCTCAAGTAGACGGTCGATGAGCCGGCCCCGCTTGTCGGTCCTGGGATTGTCGAGAAACTCCTCAAGGTCACCGGGAGTCGGTAACCGTCCGACGGCATCGAGGAAGACACGGCGGATGAACATCCGGTCGGGCGTAAGGGGATAGGCGGTGATGTTTACCTGCCGTAGTTTTGCGAAGATGCGGCGGTCGATGAAGTTGTTCTCGGGCGTCTCGATGTGCTCCATGCCAGAGGAGGCATCGATCACGACCATCTGTGATGTTGCGACTTTGCCCATGGCGCGGGCCATGACGGTCGTTAGCCCTCGCCCTACCGCTGTTACCGTCCCTGCCGCGTCCGGAGACGAGACGACCGTTTCGTCACCCACCGAATAGCGCACCTCGGTACTCATGTCGCGGGTGGAGCCGTCGGAGAAGCGCCCGATCACGACGAGCGGCTGCCGCCGTTCGAAACCGATCAGTATCCGCTCGCGCGGATATATTTCGAGGCGCTCCATGCGGGGTCCGTCGCTATCGAGCGGGGCTCGCTGCTCAAGCCAAGTAAAGAGCGTTTTGTAAGCGTCTGATTCCGCCGTCATCAACTGCCCGCCGCCATGCGCGACTTCAAACGAGGGTTTCTGTAAGAAAAGCGATTCTTCGGGGCTGTCGAAATTTACCCGGCGGCCATCATGCTCGGCGACCACCATCTTGTGATCGGCGGCGACATCGTACCCGAACAGCGAAAGCTTGAATCCGCTCTGGCCGGCGGGCGAGCCATGACAGGCCGAACCATTGCAGCCCTTGGTTGTGAGGATGGACATCACATCGCGCGAAAAACTCACCGTCATCTCACGTGATTGATTCCGCACTTCGATCGGTACCGACCTGTTGAGATCCCCAAAAGAAATCTCAATCGTTGCGCGGCCAGGTGCGTGTCCGATGATGATCCCGGTGTCGGGATCAACGGTTACTACTTTGGGATCGGAAGAGATCAGACGGCACGAGCGGCTTACGTCCGCTCTGTGCGCCCGGTCGTCACGAGCCGTGACGATATACTTCTGCGAGGCGCCCGCGCCCTGGAGTACGATTCCTGGCGGCTCGAACTCGATCGCGACCCATCCATTGCCCCCGAACGCCGGGACTCCGGCATAGGCCAGAAGAACCGCGACAACCCGGGCAACGTTTCGCACAGTCTGCCCTCGCATACCAGCAAGAATACAACAAGTACAAGAAGAGCAGCGCTGGAAGACCCGTTGCCGGAATCAGCTAGACGCGTTTGAAGATCGAATCGCTGAGGGTGGTGGTGCTGTCGGAGAAGGATTTTTCTTCGATGCCGAGCGAGCGGAGGATACTGAGGTACATGTTCGACATGCGCGTCTCGCCGTTGCGCCAGTAGCCGCCATGCGCGAGGCCCATGTTGGCTCCGCCGGCAACGAGCGTCGGTAGATTGCGGGAGTGATGCGTCGTACTCGCACCGCTTCCGAATAGCACGATCGTGTTGTCGAGCACACTGCCGTTGTGATCCTGATAGCCCTGAAGCTGCCCGAAAAAGTGCGCTAGCTGTTGGCTCAAGAATAAATCGTATTTGGCGAAGTGCAACTGCCCGTCTTTGTCGGTGGCGTGCGAGAGCAGATGGTGCGTCTTCGACAGGCCCAGCTTGAGTGGGAACGTGTCGGAAATGCCCATGCCGTCCTCGCGATTGAGCATGAAGGCGACCGACCGCGTGATGTCCGCATCGAACGCCAACGCGATCAAATCGAACATCGTGCGGTAGTATTCAAAGGGCTCACCCTCGGACGTGGCATCGAGGTCTAGGTGCGAATAGTCCTGCTTTTTGAGCGGGATGTCGATCCACTGTTCGGATGCGATGAGCCGCGATTCGACTTCGTTCAAGGACGTTAGGTACTCGTCCATCCGCACGCGGTCCGATTTGCCGAGCTGTTGATCGAGGGACTGCGCACTCTCTGCCACGGCGTCGACCAGCTTGATGCGCCGCCGCAGGCTGTCACGTTGTGATTCGAGCGAAGCGCGATCGCCGCGGAACAAGCGATTGAATATCCGGCGCGGGTTGTTTTCCGCTGGGATCGGCCGTCCTTCAATGCTGTAGGCGATTGTGCCTGTTCGCGAAAGGAAGCCCGTGCCGGCATCGATCGACAGGACCAACGACGGTTGCCTGCAATATTGCTTGGTGTGCAGCGCGACGACCTGGTCGAGCCCGACAGAGTTGTAGACCGTTCGGTTCGGGTTGTAGAGGGGCGCACCGGTGAGCCACATGTCCGAGCATGTGTGCGGGTCGGACTTGGGTCCGCTCGGGTGGTAGAGCCCGCCCATAAAGCTGAGCTGTTTGCGAAAGGGGCTTAGCGGCTCAGTCGACTTGCCGAAGGCGAACTCGCCGTCATGCTCGGAGGTGGGAAACCAACTCCACTCGTCGATGTGGTTCTCGGATTTCGGAAGCGACATACCGTTCGCGGTGTAGAGCGCGCAGAAACGGCGGGGAGCCTGATCGGTTACTTCGGCGCCCATGGCGTCGAGGACCGGCAAGGCCAGTGCGACAGCTCCGACACCTCTTAGGAAAGCGCGGCGGTCTAGCTTGAGTGGAGTCGTCATCGGGTTGCGGTCTTCTCCTACTTCTCAAGGAATAGTTTACTATGGACGACGTGGCGGATCATATCCTTCATGCGGTAGCCGCCGTCCCTTAATTCGCGTCCATCTTCCTTCAGGCTCTTGAGTTCGTTGTACGAGAGGCTGCGGCCGTTCGCATATGTCATAAGGTGCTTGAGAACACTGAACGCTACCTGATCGATGCGATCTTCACTGAGATATCGCTTCAGGTCGTGGATGCCTGATACATCTGTTCCATCGGGGAGCGTTGACCGCGCGTCAGCGGGTTGCGGCTTCAGTCGGCCGCCGGCGTCGAACTCTTCGAGCGCCACGCCCCAGGGGTCGATTTTCGTATGACACTGCATGCAACCGGGTAAACTGCGATGCTGCTCGAGCCGTTCACGCAGCGACAGGCCTTCGGTACTCGAATCCAGATCGGGCACGTTGGGCGGAGGATCGTCGGGCGGCTCGGCGATGATCTTCCGCGCCAGCCACGCTCCACGCTTCACCGGGTTTGATTCCCGGCCGTCCGATAGCCCTGCCATGATGGCAGCCTGCGTGAGCACGCCGCCAAGTTCCGGCCGGCCATGGTGAATCGGTACGAACTTGAAGCCGCTATCGGTCTTGTCGCCGAGATTGTAGTAGCTGGCGACGACTTCATTGGCGACAACGAAATCGGAATCAATGAGATTGCGTACTGGCAGATCGTTTCGGATCAAGTACTGCACGAACTCGACCGGCTCCCGACGCAACTGCACGCGAGCATCGCGCGTCAGGTTCGGGAACTTCTCACGATCCGGTTCTAGGATATCGAACTTTTCGAGACTGAGCCAGCGGGACGTGAATTGATCCACGAACTGGGAGAAACGCGGATCGCCGATCATCCGCGCTACTTCCGAGCCCAGTTGTTTCCGAAGCGCACCACTGTCAGCCAGTTGCAACGTGGTGGGGTCCGGCGGTTCGTTCCACAGAAAGTACGAGAGCTTGGAGGCCAGTTCGCGGTCATCGATGGGCTCAGGCTCGGGCGTACTGCTGGCCTCGACTATAAATAGGAGCTGCGGCGACGTCAGCGTGACTAGCAGCGCATCCTTGACACTTCTTTGGAAACCGCTACCGGCGCTGAGTGACTCCTTGAATGCCGCCATCAGAGTGGACTCTTCCCTGGCGGTGATTGGACGGCGGTAGGCGCGGGTTGCAAATTGGCGGATGATCTCTCGCGCATAGGCCGGTGAATCGGATTTGCGGTCGAAATCGACGAAGATGCTTTGATGCGACGCTGGCGGCCACGTGTCGTAGAGAGGCCCCTCGAATTCAATCGACCGGACCACTAATCGCGGCATGTCGCGGCCGTCGGTGTACTCGCTACGAACGCCGATTTCGCGAATGCCCGCCAGGTAGTTGACGTTGTTATTTTCGACATCGGGGCTGGGGTAGTCGCTGATTGCCCCTTCGAATACAAACCGCGCCGGCTGCTCACTCTCCACGGTCCGCGGCGTCTCGACGGGAGCGAATGTGCTGCCGCAATCGCGGCGAAGCCCTAGGTGCACTCCGAGCCATGGGAATCGCTTTTCAAACGCGAGAAAACGTCGTGAGGCTTCGTGCTCGGCTGGGAGTGGAGTCAAGACGATGCGGTCCAAGTCCTTCACGCCGGTGTGCCGCGCTTCGATCGGCAGCGCCCCTGCTTCGAGCCTTGCGGCCAGGAATGCCGGCTGCTCCAATGCGCCCGAGAACTCGCGGCCACCAAGCATCAGCGTCACCTCCTGGGGCTTCTCGGGAGGCGGCTGGGCAAGTTCCCGTCCAGGTTCGACCAACCCTTGAATCTCGGCTTCATCGAGAGCCCGTGTGTAGATGCGCACTTCGTCCAACTCGCCTTTTAACTGCTGGGCTTCGGGTACGCTTCCGAGGTGAAGATTAATCTCGGGATTGTCGAGGTTGGCTGGGCCGATCTCCCCTTTCGCGACGGCGTAGCCGTTGACGTAGAGACGGGTTTCGCCGGTTCGTCTCACAACAGCGGCGACATGCTGCCAGGCGTCGACGCGAATGACTTCCACGGGAGAGGTCACGGCCCCATTGGGTTCGTTGTCAGGTCCGGCCGTTTGTAGTTGCAGAGCCCCTTTGTTGCCGATCGTTTCCAGGTACCAGCCATGCTTTGATTCGTGGGCTCCGAGCCCAACGATGCCCGCTCGCTTCAACTGCTTTGGATGGATCCAAGCGGCCACAGTGAAATTACCCTCAGCGACGTTCATGGCATCGCTACGAGCGACCGTCAGCGATCCGTAGCCGCCGTCAAGTGACACAGCCTTGCCGAAGGGCGAATCGACGAGCGGTGCCGCTCCCTCCATGGAACCTTCCGTATCGCTGTCGAAAGTCCATGATCCGGCCAGCCCGTCGCTGAGCCGGGACGAATCCGGGGCTGTCGGCTCGCCGCGGGTCGCTTCGTGGATATCGATCTGGTAAATGCCGGCCTTCTGAATCGCGACGGACCGCGGCGTTGTCGGATTGTGGCTCACGATGGCGTCCGGGTCCTCACCGGTCTGGGCGGAATCGTCTGGATCGAGCAGCAGGCCGTCGTTATACTTCGCCGCTGTGACGGTGACGCGAAACCGTCCATGGTCGGGCAGTTCACGCAGCGAAATCTTAAAGTTCGCCCTTGGGCCGTAGGTGCCATCACTCTGGAAAATCTCGTCGCTGGGAATGGCGGGCCGCAGCAGTAGGCCCTCGGGAACCGTGCTGTAAGGGAGTCCCTTGGGGTAGCCCGCGCTGCCGCGCATGTCGGCAAAGACCGCGTGGTAGATGCTGTCGAAGTCTCGCCAGTCGCGGACCGTCGCATTCCCCTGGTAGCCTTCGATGAACCGATACTTGGTTCGCATGCGGATCGGCTCGAACGCGAACGGCTTGCTGGGCGTGAGTTGCGTTACCTCGTAGTCTTGGCTATCGAGCAGGCGGCTGCCGGCGCCAAGAATGAGTTGGCCCGGATACGGTTCGGGATTGGTCGACGCGCCCAGATCGACACGGAAGTTCTGGATCGAGGGCTTCGAGTCCGGGTTGACGATCGATCGGTCGAGCGCCTCTTCGGCGATTTCAAAGTACGCTTCCATCAGCAACGGTGACAGTTGCAGGGTTTCCACGTTGTTGACAAACCCATCTTTAGAGATGGCGTCCGGTGGAAGAGCGTCGGTCAGGTCGTCTTCCAGCAGCAACAGCTCGCGCAGAGTATTGCGGTACTGCGAGACCGTGAGGCGCCGCACGATGCCGTTTCTTGGCGTGGGACGCGAGCGGGCAATATCCAACGCTTCGGCGATCCACTCCGCCGTGCGTTGGCGCTCGGAACCAGTCGGTTGCGGCGTGCCTTTCGGCGGCATGGTTTCATCGATGATTCTTTTTCGGACGACTTCCCACAATCGAAGATGCCGGTCGTCGAGCGTCGCGTCCAGGTGGTCGACGCGGACGCCGGAAATCCTGGTGTCGTCGTTGTGGCAGGGAACGCAGTTCTGCGCCAGGAAAGGCTTTGCATCCCGCTCGAACGACGTTTCCAGCGCGGTGGGCGCGCCGTTTGCCGCCTGTGCTGTCATGGGCCGCGCTAACCACACCACTCCAACGAGCGCGGTCAAAGCGAGGGCGCAAGCAGTTTGTAATCGACACTGACGAGTCTGTGAAGTCATATCGGCTTGACCTGCCCCCACAAGTTGTACCACTTTCTAAGTTAGGATCTGGGCCGTTTTCGGCGGGCGCAGGGGCGGAGCCCCGTAGCTCGCTGAAAACGGCTCGAATGCCTCCGGTGTCGGTGGCCGATAGCCCAAGGAACTATGCGGCCGTCGCGTGTTGTATTCCATTCGCCAACGCTCGATCAGTACCTGAGCCTCGTAGAGCGTGTCGAAGATCTCCAGGTTGAGCAGCT
>Ga0315339_1000584_pt1 | contig 42890 bp, 35 predicted proteins | sample ASW17metaG_FD_204514 | JGI IMG/M metagenome (GOLD analysis project Ga0315339, IMG submission 204514) | Ammonia-oxidizing marine archaeal communities from Pacific Ocean, United States - ASW #17 | ecosystem: Environmental > Aquatic > Marine > Oceanic | place: USA: California | collected 2016-12-05 | reverse complement strand
AAGTGCTATTGTTTTGGCACCGCCATATTATTTTCCTGTGGGTGAATCTGAACTATTGGGATACCTGGAAGATTTAGTGCCTAAACTTCCACTGGGATGAAATGTGTAAAAATCACTTCGAGAAAATTCTTTTTGTTCTGAAATGGATGAAGCTAAGGCATCGCATAATGCCATCATATTGGTTGTAGAAGAAGTAGGAGCTAAATTTAAATGATCTGCTTCGTCATTTACGCAAATATCAAGATGAACATGACTCTTTTTTGCCAATAGAGAATTTGAATCTCCGGAAATTCCTATGGTCGGAATATTGTTTTGATTACAATATTTCACACCATTGACCACATCCTCTGTTTTGCCACTGAAAGAAAATGCTATGATCGAATCATTTTTAGATATCATTCCAAAATCACCATGGAAAGCTTCACTGGCATGAACAAAAAAGGATGGAATTCCTAAACTTGAGAATGTAGCAGCACATTTTTTTGCAACATGACCGGATTTGCCAAGTCCAAGAAAAATGACTTTACCCTCCGTATTGGAAATGACTTCTGCCGCAGCATTAAACGCCTCACTTAAAGATTGGTCTAACGCTTGTAAAGCTTTAATCTCATTTTGTAACACTTTTTTGCCCGATTTTAAATAATTCATGATTTTTCCTTGCCAAACTAACTTTTAAGTTTCATTGATTCATTTGAAAATTGATGAAAGAAAATAGCTATTTGACTAACATATAAAATAACAATTAAAATGACATCATGATTCATAAAAGATTTTCTCATTTTATCCACTTAACAATTTGATAAATGTTCAAAGGCGGTTTAGTTAGAAAATGAAGGTAATTATATTATTCATGATGATTCCCCCTATCTTATTAGCCAAGACCGATTCAACTCAAGTTGGATCCATTCAAATTGATTGTAGCCAAGATCAATAGCTTGGGCAGGATAAGGTTCTCCATATGACCGGGAGCGTTGGACTGGTATTGGGATTGAATGAAATAGGTGGCAACAACGCCCAATCAGCGTTGAAAGGCACATTTAAAATTGGAATTATTATTGGATTTCTATTCATTTTAAATACAGGATAAAGCATGAAAAATAAACTGGTTGTTATTGTAGGATTAATACTCTTTTTATTGTGCGGATGTGCTCAATACGATGTGGTGATAAGAAACGGCAATGTCTATGACGGAACCGGTACTCAACCGGTGGTAGCTGATGTTGCTATCAAAGGTGACAAAATTGTTCGGGTTTCTCGGAAATTTCCTGGTAAAGGAAAGATAGAAATTGATGCAAATGGATTGGCTGTTTCACCCGGTTTTATCAATATGCTCAGTTGGGCCACTACATCACTCATTGCCGATGGCCGTTCTTTAAGTGACATTAAACAGGGTGTAACATTAGAGGTGTTTGGTGAAGGATGGTCCATGGGGCCTTTAAATGAAAAAATGAGAGAACAGCAACTGGCCGATATGACTGAGTTTAAATATGAAATTGACTGGACCACTTTGGGTGAGTATTTAGAATCATTGGAAAACAGGGGCATCTCAACTAATGTGGCGTCCTTTGTGGGTGCGACTACAGTACGAATCCATGAAATTGGTTTTGATGACCGACCCCCTACGGAAGGGGAACTTGAGAATATGAAATCTTTAGTTCGCCGAGCTATGGAAGATGGTGCATTGGGCGTTGGTTCTTCACTGATTTATGCTCCAGCTTTTTATTCATCTACAGAAGAATTGATTGAATTATGCAAAATCGCTTCTGAATTTGATGGCATGTATATATCCCACATGCGCAGTGAAAGCAATCGCTTCTTGGAAGCTTTGGATGAACTCATTACTATTTCAGAAAAAGCGAATATTCCCGCAGAAGTATATCATCTGAAAGCAGGTGGTTTGCCGAATCATTATAAGATGGATTTGGCCATTGAAAAAATTAATGAAGCTCGAGATCGCGGTTTAAAAATAACGACAGACATGTATCTGTATGTGGCGGGTGCCACTGGATTAGATGCACATATGCCTCCATGGGTTCAAGAAGGCGGTTATGATAAATGGGCGGAACGACTTAAGGATCCTGAAATTCGAAAACGGGTTAAACAAGAAATGATAACCGATACGGATGATTGGGAAAATTTGGGTTTCCTGGCTGGACCGGAAGGGGTGCTATTCTCAGGATTTAATAATCCTGATTTAAGAAAACATATTGGAAAAACATTGAAAGAAGTGGCGGATGAATTGGGAAAACATTATGCCGACGTTGCCATGGATTTTGTTATGCAAGACGGGAGCAGAGTAGATGTAGTATATTTTCTTATGTCAGAAGAAAATATTAAAAAACAAATTCAATTACCTTATATGAGTTTTGGTTCTGATGCAGGTTCGCTCGCACCGGAAGGGGACTTTTTAAATTCTAATCCCCATCCGAGAGCTTATGGGAATTTTTCCCGATTACTTGGGAAATATGTACGGGATGAAAAAGTGATATCTCTTGAAAGCGCGATTCATAAATTAACCGGTCTCTCCGCAGAAAAATTGAGAATCAAAGCACGGGGTTATTTGAAAAAAGGCTATTATGCAGATGTGGTTATTTTTAATCCGGAAACGATTCAAGACCATGCCACATTTGCCAAACCCCATCAATTATCCACGGGTGTTCATCATGTATTCGTTAATGGTGTCCAGGTATTAAAAGATGGTCAACACACTGGGGAAACACCGGGCAAGGTTGTTCGGGGTCCAGGCTATAAAAAATAATTTATTATAAAATTATTTAAAGGGCAAATATTTAGCCATGCATATCGATTGGAAGATATCAATTAATTGAAAATAAATGCACCCTATCTAATTTTGATTGGTGAGGAAGAAGATTCAACCTACGCAAAAACGGGACAGGGAATCGTCCAATGGCGTCCGGAGTTAGTTGCGGGTCAATTACGTTTTCCGGGTTGTCAAGTTGATATGGGTGTTCCCGATATGACAATAGATGAGGCTGTATCTCAGGGTGTGCGTAGTTTAATTATTGGTGTAGCACCGATCGGAGGTATCATTCCGGATAATTGGTGGAACGTCATTACAGATGCGGCCAATCAAGGGCTTGATATTGTAAATGGTCTGCATCTGAAGCTAAAAGACTTTCCAAAAGTTGTTGAAGCTGCAAGTCAATCTGATTCGCAATTAATTGATATCCGCGTACCGCCAAAAAATATTCCGGTGGGTACAGGTATGAAACGTTTAGGTAAGCGCCTTTTAACGGTTGGAACAGACTGTGCAGTCGGCAAGAAATATACAGCCTTGGCATTGGATAAATCCATGCGTGAAGCGGGTATGAACTCTACCTTTCGGGCAACCGGACAGACGGGCATTATAATAGTAGGCGCAGGCATCCCCATTGATGCCATAAAAGCAGATTTTATATCTGGCGCAGCAGAAATGCTTTCCCCTGATAATACGGCAGATCATTGGGATGTGATTGAAGGGCAGGGGTCCCTATTCCATCCGGGGTATTCCGGAGTAAGTCTTGGTTTACTTCACGGATCACAACCGGATGCTTTTGTGGTTTGCCACGATGCTACACGTAAAGTGATATCTGGTTGGGAACATTATCCACTCCCATCCATCGGGGAATGTATAGAGATGCACACTCAACTTGGACAGCGCAACAATCCTGGCATTTCTTGTGTTGGCATCAGTATTAATACTTCCGGTTTGCCCACAAATAAACGTGAAAAGTATCTATATAACTTGCAAATAGAAACGGGTTTACCTTGTATTGACCCTTTGATTGATAGATGTGGCGCCATATTAGATACCATAAGAGAAATATTCAAATGAATAGTGCATTTTTTCAAAAATACTTACTCCCCGGTTTTATTTTTCAATCCTTGATAATTGGAGGCGGATATGGCACGGGCCGGGAATTGGTTGAATTTTTTCTGACCGCTGGCCCTGTGGCGGGTTTAGTAAATATGGGTGTTGCCACAATTATATGGAGTATTGTACTGGCCATTTGTTTTGAATTAGCTCGGAGAGAAAGACATTATGAATATCGATCTTTCATCCATGGGTTATTAGGGAAAGCATGGATTAGTTATGAAGTACTTTATCTCGTTGGATTAATATTGGTTGTGTCTGTTATGGGATCGGCCTCCGGGGAAATCATCCATGAAATGTTTGGTATTTCAAATTTGATGGGCATTATCCTTATGATGACCTTGGTAGGTCTGATTGTTTTCTTTGGAACCACATTGATTGAAAAAGTACTCTCCTTTTGGTCCATTATTTTATATGGTGTTTTTGCCATAATGTTTTTGGTCGTGTATTCCCTTTATGGAGATACCATTGGATCCAGTTTTAATCAGCAACCATCTGATATTAGTTGGACAATGGGCGGTATTAAATATGCAGCTTATAATATTGGTCTGGTCCCAGCCATTCTATTTTGTGTTCGTCATATTGAAACCCGCAGAGAAGCAATCATATCTGGACTGGTAGCTGGTGCCATTGGTATGATTCCGGCTGTATTTATGTTTTTTGCCATGCTGAGCCAATATCCAAATGTATTAAATGCATCTGTCCCTGTAAACGCTGTATTAGATAAAATTGGTTGGGACTGGTTTAAACTCATTTTTCAGATTGTTCTCTTTGGAACTTTTATTGAAACTGGGGTTGGTTTAATTCATGGGTTTAATGAAAGAATAGCATCTGTCTACACGGCATTATCAAACCAATGGCGATCTGCCATCGGAATAGGACTTTTAATTGTTTCAATATTTATTGCTAATGCAGTCGGTCTTGTGGGACTGATTGCCAAGGGGTATGGTGGATTGACTTGGGCATACTGGATTATATTTGTTATCCCTGTTTTAACTATTGGTGTTTGGAAAATATTAAAGCCGAAATTCTTATAGTAGTATTGTGGAGGCTTTGCTTTCTCCAATATCATTATAAAATATCAGGTATGTTCTAAATGTAGGTTAGATATGCCATGTTTCTACAAAAGTTCATTTATATTTCTATATAAATCCAATGATTCTGGATTTGCCAGTGCATCTTGATTTGTGACCTCCTCTCCATGGATGATCTTCTTCACAGCAATTTCAACTATTTTCCCGTTAATGGTGTAGGGAATATCTTTTGTCTGCAAAATAATAGCCGGCACATGTCTTTGTGTGCAATTGGAGCGGATGGAATTTTTGATTGTAGAAATTAATTCTCCATTCAACATTAATCCTTCATTCAACATGACAAACAGGATAACTCGTTCATCCCCATTGATGGATTGACCCACAACCAAACTATCGGCTACTTCTTCAATTGCGTTCACCACATGATAGATTTCTGCAGTTCCAATTCGGACACCACCGGGATTTAAGGTCGCATCGCTTCTGCCAAAAATGGTGACGCCACCATGTTCATTCACTTCTATAAAATCACCATGGTGCCAAATACTTGGGAATTCATTAAAATAGGCATTGTGATATTTTTGTCCATCGGCATCATTCCAAAAATAAATTGGCATGGATGGAAATGCTTTTTGACAAACCAATTCGCCTTTTTCATTTTCTAACACATTTCCCTTAAAATCGTAGGCAGCCACATCCATACCAAGGCCGATGCACTGCAATTCACCACGATGAACGGGAAGAGTTGGATTACTCCCTGCAAAACATGAAATAATATCCGTCCCGCCTGAAATGGATGAAAGCTGAACATCCGATTTAATGTGGTCATACACATAATCAAAACTTTCTACGACTAACGGGGATCCTGTGGAAAAAATAGTTTTTATTGATGCGAGAGAATGGGTATCCTTGGGTGAAAGGCCTTCTTGTCGACAGGCATCGATAAACTTAGCTGATGTGCCAAAATGGGTAATGTCCAGTTCATCCACCATATCCCACATAGCGTTGGGATTGGGATAAAAAGGGGAGCCGTCATAAAGTATAATGGTGGCACCGATGGCCAAATTACTCACGAGCCAATTCCACATCATCCATCCGCAAGTGGTGAAATAAAACACTGTATCATCCATGGCGATATTTCCGTGGAGGCGCAATTCTTTCAAATGTTGAATTAATGTACCGCCGGCGCCATGAACGATGGATTTTGGTAGGCCTGTGGTGCCGCTGGAATACATAATATATAGTGGATGGTCGAATGGGAGTTGTTCAAATTCAAGTTTTTCAGGATTATCATGGAGAAAGTCATTCCACAAAATGGCATTATTTACTGATGAAATATCAGGATGTGATTCTGTGTAGGGCGTAACTACCACTTGTTTTACAGTTGGCAGTTGATCCAAAATGCTGTTCAGTTTATCCAGAGAGTCGGATACTTTTCCGTTATAAAAGTAGCCATTGGCGGCGAAGAGGACTTTAGGCTTGATTTGGGTAAATCTGTCCAAAACACCTTTAATGCCAAAATCAGGAGAGGAAGAGGACCAAATGGCTCCGATAGATGCGGTAGCCAACATAGCGACAATCGTTTCGGGCATGTTAGGCATCCAACCTGCCACACGGTCGTCTTTTTGAACACCCATTTTTCTTAAAGCAGATGCGAGTTTTTCAACTGCAGCAAATAATTCATTATATGTTAATGTTCGAACTGGTCGAGTTTCCCCTTTAAAATGAATGGCCGGTTTTTCAGACTGTACTCTTAATAAATTTTCTGCAAAATTAAACTGGGCACCTTCAAACCATTTGGCTCCGGGCATTTTGGTTTCGTCGTCCACCACTTGGGTATAATCAGATGAAAACTCAATCGTCATATATCCCCAGATAGTTTTCCAAAAATCAGAAATGTGGGTTACTGACCATTGATGTAAATCATGGTAATTGTTCAGATTAAGATTAAAACGGGCGTTAACTTGCTTTCGAAAGGCATCCATTTGGGAGGCCTCAATTTGATATAGTGTGGGTGTCCAGAGAATTTGATTCATATTATTCATAATAATTGATAGGGGGATTTTATTTCGAAATGAGATTAATTTCCATAAAAAACTTTAGGAGGTAAAAAATGAAATCTATTTTATTATTATTCATAATTAGCACTATTTTAACCGCAAACCCGAATGATTATTCAAAAGATGTTGAGTCTTTAGATTCAATCATTGAAGCGCTCTACGATGTAATATCGGGCGAAAAAGGGGAAACCCGGGATTGGGAACGCTTTCTGTATTTATTTCACAAATCCGGTACGCTCCGTTCTGTGGGTAAAACAAAAGAGGGAAAAGTGGACACTCGCGCGATGACACCGAAAGAATATGTCAAAAGGGCGGAACCTTTTTTGGTTGGGAATGGCTTTTTCGAAAGGGAGATCGGTCGGCGGACGGAGCAATACCGATATATAACTCATATTTTTTCGACATATGACAGTCGTAATTCAGCCAATGATTCGAAACCATTTTCACGAGGAATCAACAGTATTCAATTGATGCACGATAATGATCGATGGTGGATTATCAGTATTTTGTGGAATGGGGAAACCAAAGAAGAAAGACTTCCACAAAAATATTTTCGAATGAAAAAATAATATTATTGGCCCCTATTCAAAAGTCCCCTCTTTTGTGAGGGGACTTTTGAATAGATTCCCTAAACAATATATTAGTATTCCTTACTCATTTCAGATGGTACAATCATCACCGCCGGAACCCCCGCATCACTCACCATATTATTGAATTTGAAAAGATCATCTGTTAGCACCTTATCCAATTTTTTGTAATGGACTTGGGACTGTGAAACCAAATCATCCAAGACACCATATGATTGTGCCGTGGGTCGCGCATCCACACCGGCCACCACCCGGACTAAAGATGCAATTTTATTATCCAGCTTGATGGGATAGTTCAAAGGATCCTGACCACTTTTGGATTTAACCTGGATCAAATATTCTTCGATTTCCGTTAGTGAATTGGTCAACGCTTTGCCCGCATCTTTGATTTCATCCTTCTTAAACCCGGAATCTTTCATTAATCCGGTTAATGTATTGACCTGCTTTTTGATACTACGGATCGTCAGGATTTTTTCATTGATTTCCGAAGTGCGATCGCGGATATCCATAAGTAAATTGAATTGTGCTTCGAAGTCCCCTTGAGTTGTTTTAATGCGTGGATCTTTTGCAATAACAAAAGAATGTGTCTGTGATTTTCCATTAACGGTCATGCGCACTTTATATTCACCGGGGACCGCTTTGGGTCCCATGTGAGAACCGCCCCACATAACAGCACCGGGCACCTTTTTCGCATCAGGATAACGAGTATCCCAGACAAAACGGTTCATCCCTTTTTTCGCATCTACGGTTGGTGCTTTTTCATTTTTTTCTTTTATATTTGAAAATATTTTTATCACTTCACCGTTTACTTCCATGTATTCCAAGGTGATGGTATCATCCTTGGCAATTTCATCTTTCAAATAATAAAAGGTCATAACCCCATTAGGCGGATTTTCCCCAGCGGCTGATGATCCACCCCAGCGGCTGCCGCCACTCATACGGAAGGTGATTCTTGGCTCATAAAGGTGAGACGAAGATTTTGCAATTTTATCTGATAATTGATGGAGGGGTGTCAAATCATCCAAAATCCAGAATGACCGTCCCTGTGTACCCACAACAAGATCATTCTCCTTAACAGCAAGATCAGTAATAGGAACGATAGGGAGATTCAATTGGAATGACTGCCAATTTCTTCCATCATCAAATGAGATGTACATCCCTGTTTCTGTTCCAGCGTAAAGGAGTCCTTTTCGTTCAGGATCTTCCCGTACCACACGGGTGAATGCATCATCGGGAATTCCCTTAGATATCATTTTCCACGATTTGCCATAGTTGTTCGTTTTGAAAAGATAAGGCTTAAAATCATCGGACTTATAGCGTGTCACAGCCATGTAGGCCGTGGCGGGGTCATGAGCCGATTGATCAATGGAATTCACCATACCCCATTCGGGCATATTTTTCGGTGTAATGTCTGTCCAGGATTGGCCGCCATTTTTGGTAATATGAACGCGCCCATCATCGGTGCCGATCCAAATCACACCTTTTTCTTGTGGTGATGGCGTGATGACAAAAACCGTGCAATAATATTCCACGCCCGTGTCATCCTTGGTGATGGGACCACCGGATTCATCCTGCATCGTGACGGTATTGGTAGAAAGATCGGGACTGATCACTTCCCATGTCTGGCCTTCATCCGTGGATTTATGGAGATGCTGAGAACCCACATAAAGCGTATTCGGGTCATGGGGATCAAACTCAATAGGAAAGTTCCACTGGAAGCGGTATTTCAAATCTTTAACGCCATGGCCCATTGGATTGTCCGGCCAAACAGTAATGTTGCGCCGCTCTTTGGTAATGTGGTCATAGCGTGTCAGTAATCCGCTGTAACTCCCGGCATAAACAATGTTTGGGTTTTCAGGATGGGGTGCAACATGGGCGCTTTCACCACCCCCAACTGCATACCAATCATCTTCTGTTATACTGCCCCCCGATGTGCGGGATGGAATGGATACAGTACTGTTATCTTGTTGCCCGGCATAGATGCGATAGGGGAATTGATTATCTACATCCACACGGTAGAATTGGGCTGTGGGTTGGTTATGATAGGTACTCCAAGTTTCACCGGCGTCAAAGGAAACTTGTCCGCCACCATCGTCAGCGATAATGAGATGTTTCGCATCTTGTGGGTCAATCCATAGGTCATGATGATCTCCATGGGGGGTACGAATTCTATTGAATGTTTTACCACCATCTTTGGAGCGCCAGAATGAAACATTCAAGACATAAACAATATCTTCATTTTCTGTATCTGCATAAACCCGCGTATAGTACCATGCTCGTTGGCGAAGATTATTATCGGAACTGGTTTTATTCCATGTTTCGCCGCCATCTTCAGAACGGAATAATCCACCCTTTCGGTTTTCGATCAATGCCCATACCCGATCAGAATTCAATGGTGAAACCGTAACACCAATAATGCCCACAATGCCCTCCGGTAGTCCTTTATTTTGTGTAATTTCATTCCATGTATCGCCGCCATCGGTGGATTTCCAAAGTCCGGAGCCTTCGCCACCGCTTTCGAGACTGTATGGCGTCCGTTTGATCCGCCAGGTTGAAGCGTAAATAATACGTGGATTGTTGGGGTCGAGTATGAGGTCGCAAGCCCCAACTTCATCATTTACATAAAGAATTTTTTCCCAGGTTTCACCCCCATCTTTACTGCGGAAAACACCTCGTTCTTCATTGGGGCCAAACAAGTGCCCCAGGGCAGCCACATAGACTAAATCCGGATTGCGTGGATGAATACGAATTCGTGGAATTCGGCGGGAATCTTTCAATCCTGTGTGTTTCCAAGTTTTGCCGGCGTCGGTGGATTTCCATACACCATTTCCATGGGAGACATTTCCCCTAACCGTAACCTCACCACCGCCAACATAGATTACATTGGGATCCCATTCACTGATGGCAACTGCTCCAATAGAACCGCCAAAAAAATCGTCGGAAATATTTTTCCAGGACTGGCCACCATTTTTAGTTTGCCAGACGCCCCCACCTGTGCCTCCAAAAAGAGCTAAAAATTTGTTACCGGGAACGCCAGCCGATGCGGCTGATCGGCCACCACGAAATGGACCAATGTTTCTATATTTTAATGCTTTAAATAAATCCTCGCTGAATCGTTCTTTGGCGCTGATCAGGGTGATTGCAGCTAATAGAAAAATGACGAATTGGATCATTCGAACTCTTTTTTGCATAATAACCTCCTATTTATGGCACATTCAAGAAAATAATATCAATAATAATAGGATGACTATCTCTTTGTTTGCAAGGAAACAATTAAACATAATAAATAAGGCATTAATTGATCTGTTTATAAAATTATCTTTTATTAATTTTCATACCTAATAATCTAGGGATTTCATGAAGATTGCATTTTTAACCGCAGGAGGAATCGCTCCGTGCTTGTCTGCATCAATTGGCGCATTGATTGAAGCATATAACACTCTTGCTCCACAAGCAGAACTTGTAGGGTACCTACATGGATATCGTGGTTTATTGTTAGGAAATAAAATTGAGATCCCTGCATCTGTTCGTGAAAAAACGGATATTCTATATGAGTTTGGTGGAAGCCCTATCGGTAACAGTCGCATTAAACTAACGAATGCGGAAAGCTGCATAAAACGGAGATATATCAAAGAAGGGGAAGAGCCTCTAAAGGTTGCTGCGAATCAACTGATGAAAGATGGCATTAATATTTTACATACGATTGGTGGGGATGATACCAATATCATGGCGGCTCAACTTTCATTTTATCTCAAAGAAAATAATTATGACCTCACTGTTGTTGGTCTGCCAAAAACAGTAGATAATGATGTCTATCCCATTACCCAATCTTTAGGGGCGTGGACAGCGGCAGAGCAAGGCGCTATTTTCTTTGAAAATATTGCCAATGAGAATACAACCAGTTTCCGTCAATTGATCATTCATGAAGTCATGGGAAGAAATTGTGGATGGCTCACGGCTTATACAGCAAAACAATATCATGAACGTTTAAAAAAGCGCAATTTTTTACCAGAAATATTGATTGATCAACAACGCTGGGATGTGGATGCAATTTATATCCCTGAAATGGATATTGATTTTGACGTAGAATGCACGCGTTTGAAAGAATTGATGGATAAAAAAGATTCAGTTAATATATTCCTTAGTGAAGGGGCCGGAACGGATAGCATCATTAAAGAAATGGAAGCGGCGGGGAAAACGGTTGAACGGGATGCCTTCGACCACGTGGAATTGGATTCTTTGAATCCAGGAGAATGGTTTGGAAAACAATTTACCGATCGACTGGAAGCTGAAAAAACATTGGTCCAGAAAAGTGGCTATTTTAGTCGTAGTGCTGTGCCTAACAAACAAGATCTGGATTTAATTAAAATATCAGGAGAGTTGGGAGCACAATTGGCATTGGCTGGCCAAAGTGGCGTAATTGGGTTAGATGATGAAAAAGATAGTGAATTAAGTTTAATAGAATTTGAAAGAATTAAGGGTGGTAAACCTTTTAATACAGATCAAATTTGGTTTAATGAATTGCTAACTGAGATTGGTCAGCGGAAATAAAAAAAGGAATAAAATTATGACTCTAAACTTAAATAGTCTTGAAGAAGTTGCAGGGGCAATGGTCGCTTCGAGGAAAGGAATTCTAGCGGCAGATGAAAGTACGGGCACCATTGGAAATCGTTTAGCCCAAATTGATACGGAAAGTACCTATGAAAGCAGGAATGCTTATCGTGATCTTTTATTCAGCGCAGACGGAATGGAAAACTATATCAGCGGTGTTATTATGTATGATGAAACATTGCGGCAATCATCCTTGGCGGATGGAACACCTTATCCTGAGTATTTAGCGGCGAAGGGTGTCATTCCTGGGATTAAAGTAGATGCAGGCGCGCATGATCTATCAAGCAGTGAGGGTGAAAAAATCACCTATGGTTTAGATGGTTTAGATGAACGATTAAAAGAATATAGAAAAATGGGTGCTCGGTTTGCCAAATGGCGCGCGGTGATTAATATTACAGAGGATAACCCCAGCGGTTATTGTATCAGTACTAATGCCCATGCATTGGCTCGATATGCAGCACTATGTCAGGCGAATGATATTGTTCCCATTGTTGAACCCGAGATTCTCATGAATGGTACCCATGACATTGATGATAGTTTTGTAGTGACGGAAGAAGTGCTTCACACTGTTTTCTTTGAACTTTATTCCCAAGGTGTGAATTATAGAGGAATGGTATTAAAACCTAATATGGTTCTTTCAGGATATGATGGGGACAACCGGGCCAGTGTGGAAGAAGTGGCGAGTGCTACCCTTGAATGTTTTGCACGAACAATTCCAGTTGCGGTCGGGGGTATTGCATTTTTATCCGGAGGTCAAAGTGATGAAGATGCCACGGCACACTTGAATAAAATGAATCAAATATTGGGAGATTATAAACCATGGAATTTATCTTTTTCCTATGGCCGTGCCCTGCAGCAACCAGCGCTCAAGGCCTGGGGAGGGAAGGTTGAGAATGTGTCCGCAGCTCAAGATGCTTTTATGAAGCGTGCAGAATTAAATAGTATGGCAACTCAGGGAAAATATTCAGAAGATATGGAATAAAATCAGTAAGGTTGAGATTTGCCTCAATCCTACAATTGATATATTATAATTCGTTAGTTAAACAGTGGATGGCGCCGCCGCTGAGGCGAAACTGAGTTGTGGGAACGGTAATATGCATAACACCCAATTCTTTCAATAGGGGTGCTACCTTATTGGATCGAAAACGGGTAGGACCAATCAGATAACCGGGAATCGGTTCACAATTCACCGCAAATTCCCCCAGTTCATTTTCAGTCCCAATTGCGTCTTCCGGAGGGACTTCTACAAGTTCAATGTCTTTTCGTTTTGCGAATAATTTCAAGTTTTCAACAGAATTTTTTTCCATCAAACTGGTACAGGCAATAACTGCCACCAATGTATTTTTTAAATTAAGGACCGGGGTAAAGAGTGTATCGATATGAAAGGCATTAGACTTCATAAGGACTAACTCATCTACATTTAATTCTTGAGCCACCCATTCGGCACCTTTTACATTATTTCTACAGGCACCAGAAAACAAGACACCATCCTGAGGACAATAATAGAATTCACCGCCTTCAGCAGTAGCCGTAGATTTGCTGGGGATGCGAATAGTCTTATATCCCATTGAATCAAGCATTATTTGCATAATGTCGGCCTCAACCTGGCGCTTTTTTTCTTTAAACTTTGATATGATGCATGTTCCGTTTTGATTACTCACAAACAAATCGCGCACAAACACAAAATCGTGCTGTTGTTGTTTTGCATTCTGCTGATCAAGGAAATAAGGAAAGTCAATTTCTACCACATCTACAGGTAATCGATTGAATAACTTAGACAGCATAAACATTTCAACTGCGACTATTTCCTGATTTGGGACCACACCTTCTTTCATGGCAGGGTTATTTTCATATATAGGGGTTCCATGACCCCACCACGAATTTTTAGGAAGTTTCGAGATCAATATTTTCATAATTTACTAAAGACGAAATTAAAAGTTAAATTTAAATCCTAATATGAGAAAAGAGTTCCACCTGTTTTCCTTAAAATCTGATTGATTCATGAGATAAATAGTGGGACTTAGATAAGGAACCGACTTTATTGTAATTCCCACATATGCACGATTGCGATTTAGTTTTTTATTCTCTAAGTCATAAAATATTTCATCCGCAATATATGGAATAATTTTTAAAGCAGTAAATCCTTGCCCAAACTTTATGGTTACCATATCACGGTTTCTAAAAACAGGATCTTTATCCTGTTTTATTCTGTACTCTATTCGGCTTCTGGCGGAAACATTCAGGGCTCCGAAATTTCTGTTTGTGGAAACGGTTCCGTGAGGCCTGTGCTCAGAGACCCAAACACCCTTTTTGTTTTCGAACACTTCTCTAAAATTGATATTAAAAGCCCAGCGCGTTCCGATTTTATACTTAAACCCAAAATCACTGTGAACATAATAGAGACTTGATTCGGATCGAAGATCTTGTTCGAGAGCTATCGATAATTTATCTGATATTTTTCGATTAAATTTTTCTGCATGCCAGAGGTGAATTCCTGCCGGATTATCGGCAAGGAGTAATGTGTTTAGTAGAAAAATTAAAGCAAGATTGTATTTCATTGTTTTATTCCTTTTAGATTAGAAAATGAATAGAAATTATGGTAAAGCGAGCCGATATAGTTTTTTTGCATCGTCGCTTACAATAAAAAGTATATTCTTATCAGGAAGAACCGATAGACCTTCAGCCTTATTGATTCGAAAAGGATACTCATCGATTACCCCGACCCCTATTTTATATTTAATCAAAACTTTATCTTGATCGCTGATTATCCACAAAACATTTTGGGAAGCATCGTAATCCATGCCTGAAAAATCATTTGCAAAAGCAATTCGCTTATATAAAAGAACCTCGAGCTGATCGTTTAGCCACAAAAAAGCCCCGGGATCCTTTTCTTTTAACAATAAGATGTCCCCATTGTTAGAGTTGACCGTAACACCCTCAAGACCACCTCCATCCCGAACACCGGACAGCTCCACGCTTCTGAGTACAGTTCCCGCGGTATCTATCTGAATAATTGTACCTAAAAATTCTTCAACGATCCAAAGAGATCCTCCATCCGTAGCGCTTGCTACACCCTCTAAATCTGCGCCAGAATAATCAAGGCTTTTTATTAGGTGTCCTTCAAAGTCTATATTATATACACCACCACCCGGCTTGTCACTTACAGTCCACAAAGACTGTTTGTCATATGACAAAGAAAGCCCTGAGGGGGATGTAATCGAAAGCGGATATTCTGCAAGTATAGCCAAGCTTAAAAACAAATCTTGAGAGGATGTATCGGAAAGCCCCCCATCATCGGTTACAACAAGGGAGACAGTTTGTCTCCCCGTTTTGGTAAAAATATGTTTTATAGATACTCCCATTTGAGAGTCTTCGTTTTCAAATATCCACTGGTATTCAGCAATATATCCCGCAGAATCAGATGAAGATGAACCATCAAAAGTAATAGGTATTCCAATTTCTGGCAGATCGGTAGAAATATTAAATTTTGCTATAGGTGAAGAATTTATTGGTTCGGGTTTGGATTCCGGATCACACCCTCCCAACAACAGGGGGATAAAAATAAACCGAAACTTGAGAAAACATTTAATCAAAGTTTCTAAGGATTTTAGATAAATCGTATAACAATATTCTTGAGTTCCACTGATCTACAACAGCCAAAATTCGTGAACCATCATCAAGTGTGATTGCAGAAATACCATCAGGAGAAGCCAACTCGTTTTTCCGCCAATCGTTTTTAAGATGTGGCATCGCACGACCAGCAATTATATTCTGCTCATTATAATTAACACCATCTATTACGCAATCAGACTCTTTATTACAATAATAATATGCTAGTTGACCGATGGAACCCAAGTGGGAACCAGAGCGAAGATCAAAAAAGACAATCTTGCCACCTTTTTCGTCTACGGCAAATAGATATTTTTCAAAAACAGAAATTCCTTCAACAGCTTTTTTAAAAACTCCCTCCACAATAGAATCGTTTTTTACGGACACACCAAACAACCGATTGAGAAAACGGCCCGTTTTTAAATCAAAAGCAGCGATATATCGCATTTTTTTTAAATTTCCAAATTGATTTTTTTCTGGTTTTTCTTCTGCTAAATAAAGCGTTTTTTGATCAGGGCTGATTGTCATCCCTTCGCTTTTTCTCATAATTGTAGTGATTTCTTGTGACTGGGCAAAACCCCGATCATATAGGTAGACCGTTTTATTACTTTTTGTTGATTGGTAAAATTTTCTGAAACCAAAATTTCTCACCTCATTTTTCATAAAAACATATTTTGCCATATCTATCACATAAACATCACCATTTTTAGCTACAATAAGACCCTGAGGGCTTATGAGACAGCCATCGTTTTCGGTTCTATAATAATTTTCTGCAGATACGGTACAAGGGCGACCAATAAATTGATCAAATATTAATTCTGATGTAAAACGCGCAATGCGCCCAACCCCCTCAAGGGAAACATAAATAAACCCATCGCCATCTGTTGCAACCCCCGTTGGGATAATGTTTTGATTTGGCAATTGAAGGTTTTTTGCTGAAACGCTTTTTAACAAAGAACCATCAGAAGAAAAAAGCTGTATCCGATTGTTGTCTACATCTGTAACCACAAAAGATCCGTTTGATAGAATTTCTACATCATCAGGTTGGGCCAGTTGGTCCAAACCACCGCCATATCCATTCTGTGAGCTGGGGATAATACCAAAAGGTTGAACCAAGGTTGTTAGATCAGTTGGCGTTTGGTTTTCAGAACAGGAAATGGTCATAAAGAGAAAAGAAGCAATAGATAGAAGTTTAAAATACACTGTTGTTCAATACTAATATAGTTCAGGGCCAGTGTAACACCAGCCCTGAATTATATATTTAGGAATATTACTACTTATCTCTTGCCCAAAGCGAAGTAAACATCGTGATACTGCCCTGTCGTTCATTGGCCGAAAAGGCAACACCATTGGTTTGATGCATTCCCAATCCTTCTGAACCAATCTCGCTTTTCTCCATTCCAACATCACCATTCACAGCGTCGAGATCACCTGCAGGAGCGATAGAATCGAATACTGGTTTTGCAGGATCCGTTACATCGTATACTATAACACCGTGTGACTCCTGAAGGGCCAAAACAGCATACATTTTACCGGATTTTACCACCAAAGAACATTCTTCCGGCTCTGTCCGTTTTTTTGATTTTCTTTCATCAATATTATACGGAGGTGCAGGAATATCAGCTTCGACGATGTATGGTTCACCTAATAACGCACCATCGGGGAGGCTCATCATTTGGAGAGTACCATTGCGTTCGCTAGAGATCAGAGCATATTTTCCATCGGGAGAAATAAACAGACCGTCTGGCTCAGCTTTTTCACCAGCACTAGACTCCGGTAAGTCAACAACTGTAATCTCGGTTGAATCCAGAGGAACATCAGCAACATTAAAAATCATGATTTGGCTTGTTTCCTGAACGGAGACAATAACCGTACCATCTGCAGATGTTTCAGCATGTTCAGGCTCAGATTCATCATCCCAATCAACCAGATAATCCTGCGCTAATGTTGCGTTTTCAACACCAGCGGTCAGATCAATAATAGATACACTGCCACCTAAACGATCTGCTGGTTTACAAGGTCGATCTTCGCGGTCATCTTCACAGGCAACAATCAAATGGGTTCCATTTTTAGTAAAAGCCGCTCCATCGGGATTATATCCAACTTCCACTTCTTTTACAATCACTCCATCTGAAAGCCTAACAAATAGGATCTTCCCTTTTCCGCAGTCGGCCTCTGCCACACAAACAGCAACATAGTTTTGACCACCGATTACGGGAGATACATCTAAGGACGTCATTTCTGCTGTGGCAGAACCTGGATCTAGGTCGTAGGTTGCGCCAAAAGCAAAAGATGTCTCTGTGTAGTCTATGACGGTCAGTCTGTTTATGGCAGATGACACAAACACAGCTTGGGTTTCACTGCCAGGAACCATACGAATAATTTCAGCATTTGCACTAGCTCCAGCATCCAATGTCATGGTCGTTTGGATTTTGAAATTACCGTAGTATTTATCACCCGTTGCAACCGTAACCGTAGCAGAATACTCCGATTGATCCGAACCATCATAACCATAAACACGATAATAGTATGTCGTTTGTTGTTTAAGATTCTTATCCGTATAAGTTGTAATGTCCGGACCTACAGATCCAACATTTGCAAACCCAGCTGTTTCTTCTAAGCTGCGATCTATTTTGAAACCGGCTTCTGCAGAAGAGTTGTCAGTCCAGGAAAGCACAACCGTAGAGTCTGTATTTGAAGTCACCGCCAACCCCGAAGGTGTACTTAGCGATGTATCTGGGCCCGAATCATCTTCACACGATACGTATAATAACGCAGCGGAAAGAACAAACAGGCTAGTCAATAGTTTTTTCATAACTATTCTCCTTAATTTATTGACTTTTTTTTTATTTAAGGGTTCAAACAAAGCATTAAAGCCAATTTAAAAATGCCAGTTCTTCTGAACCAATTTTGTTTAAAATTCGTATTTTATCTGTAATAGCAGTTGGTTGTCTTTCACAGACCTATTATCAACAACTTTACCCTCGAAATTAGTTGTTTTCTCCCCACCGGTTGTTTCTCCTAATAGATAGTATTCAATCTTCATACTTAAGAAATCATTTAATTGTGTTAATAACCCCACCGTTGTCATATTTCGACCCCATGTAGCCGGATCGCCTAGTGAGGGAGAAAGTAAATCAAGATTTAATTCACCCACCCGTACAATGGGTTTAATACTTGCTCCCTGCTTTAATTTGATTTGGTAGGATGCCTCCACATAATGGCCGCTTCGAGGAAGGAATCCATCCATGGCTTTTATATATTCAGCGCGGGCGTGGATGCCTCCCCGATCAAAACCGACCCGACCCCCATACAAATAGTGGGTCAAATCATCTTTTTCTACTCCTGGAGTCACTTTTGCGAATTCATTATACCCAGATAAAAAACCGAGAGACATTTTCCAATCAAAATCATCAATAAGTTCTCCGGTATAGTACCACCCCTGTGTAGAAAAACCAAATGCTTCTAATCCAAGGGCCGCCCCATATTCAAAAGTCTGCCCATCTTTGCTATTATAATTGTCATAAACCAGCATTTTAAATGATTTATCTTCAGCAGCATCGTCCGTTCCGAGAGCTCTTTTCATCGCGAAAGAAAGGCCCCCGGTTAATTTAAGCGGACCTATATTTGTTTTTGTTTCGGAAGTAATGTGATATTCTCTTCCCTTCCAAAAAGCGGTTCCGATCAAGGGGTAGCCCTCCGTTTTCCTACTGATTGCAATCATGGGTTTGTTTTTTCCAATCTCAAACTGTGTATTTATAGATGGGACATTTAACCGAGCATAATGTTTGTCGATGTAGGCATCTTGGTCCCCAAACCGGAACTCAAAGCTATAATAAAGATTTTCGCTGTAATCAACCTTGGCTGATAGAATTGCTTTGTCAATTCTCATGTGAGGACTGCGGTTTTTTACCTTTTTCACTGTTAAATCTTGATTTGAAAAGCCTCCGGGGCCTTCGACGTCTATAAACTCCATTTCGATCTCTCCACCCAACGTTACGTTCAATCCGCTTTGTGTTTGAATGGTAACCGTTTGAGCTGGGAGGCCAATAGTGAGAAAAACGATTCCCAATATGCGTTGAAGGTTATTTGCTAAAAATTTCATTTGTTCTCCTGATTTTTATTATACTATTCCTGTGCTTTTTGTTTCCAAAGAGTTAACGGCACTAAAGTAGCTACAACTGCAGCTCCGATCCAAAATGTAAATGCCGCATCAAAATTATAAGTGTCCACACCATCCGTTATCGTTTTACCATTATCAATTAACAGTCCGCTAATCCAATCCTGAGTTGCAGCGCCAACATAGCTAAAAATGCCAATGATTCCTTTTACAGATCCTGCAGCTTTTATAGGCAGCAGATCCACTGCCCAAAGACCGCCGATATATACGACCAGACAACCCAGCGTAAATTCAAAAAGACCGAAGACCAGAATACTCATCAATTGACTGTTTGGTGGAAGATTATATATCATAAACAAACTTACGATTTGAATCAGCGACATAATCAAAGCAGGATGACTTCGTTTCGAATTAAAAAAACGATCGGAAAACCAGCCTGAAAATATGGCGCCCCCCAAACCAAACATGGTGGCCACACCCATAACGGTACCAGCTTCAATCATACCCAAGTTTTTGGCTTCCTGTAAATATAAAGGTCCCCAGCTATGAATTGCATAGCGGACGGTATACAGAAAGGTTGCAGAAAGGCCAATTTTTATTACAACCGGACTCCTTAATACATCTAACTGAAAATCTTTGATGGATTTACTTGCTTTTGGCTTACCTGGTTTCAACCCCTTGAACTCTGCTACACTGGGTAAACCATAAGTTTCTGGACGGTCTTGCAGCGTCTTGGAAAGAATAATTGCAACAATAAGACAAATAGCTCCAGGAACAATAAACCCGGCCTGCCAACCCCAAATAGAAACAACTGTAGCTGTTCCGATAAAGGTTAGTCCTTCCCCAATATTGTGGGATGCAGCCCAAATGCCATAGTAGGTTCCCCGCTCTTCGGAACTAAACCATTGTGTCACGCTCACCACAGCCGGAGCTGAGCCCATGGATTGGAACCAGCCATTAATTGCCCATAGAATAGCAAAACCCCAAAAGGTCGTTGTGAAGCCGAACAAGAGATTTACAATAGCTGAAACACCCAATCCCGTTGACATAAATTTGGCAATATTTGCCCGATCGGCGAGAAAACCATTTGTTAGCTTACCAAAAGCATAGGTGTAAAATAAAAGTGCACCGATAATCCCCAATTCAGTTGCATCTAAAATGCCTGCATCCATCATGGGTTTCTTCGCCACGGAAATTGTAAGCCTTCCGATATAGAAGATTCCATACCCAAAAACAACTGACCACAAAACGCTGTTTCGCTTATAATTAAAAAGCGTTTTTATTTGTGATTCATCTGAAAGAGACGGTTTGTTTTTTCCTGTTTTCCACCATTTAAATAATTTTTTCACAATATCACTCCGTTATTATTATTGTGCGTCTCCAAACAAAAAGGCTGCTTTTAATGCACCAGGAGCAACCCAGTTAGGTTCGAAATTTTGTAGTTTATCTATAAAATCGGTACAGCGCGCCATAGCCTCTTCATTGTATTCGCGATTTTCTAAAAAGGGATGATCAAAAGAAAATTCAGGAATACGCATTTCTCCATTTTCAGTTTGAACTATCCAAATTGTCATATCCACACGACCGAATAAACCGTCGCCAAAATCTAACTTGCCCGGAACCACCATCCATTCGTCAGCAAAAACGCCGCCAACAAGATGGAGCGGTGCGGAAGGAGAAAGACCAATAGTACCAAGGGAAGGATATATTTTAGTAAAAGCGCCCAAGGTCATTTCCGGGGCTCTCTCCAATTTAATGGAGTTGGAAACGGAATATGTTATAGCAAGCCCACCATTGGATATGGCATTATAGACCACATCGGATTCTAATTCAATCGTATCAGATTTTGGCGTATATCCCTGCGCAAGGGTTAAGTCGATAGACAAAGCATCTTTTGGGTTTGATTGTCGGTATTTTACACCAAACTCAAATCCAGGTTTTTTATGGTCGTCTTTATAGCCCACCTTTTGCCTAATTAAAAATCCGGATTTCCGCAAATCCAGATTTTTTGTATCAAAAAAGCTAACCTCTTTATGTTTTAGCTCATAAGGATTTTCATTTTCAAGAACTGGAATATTATTATTATTTGCAACCGTTTTAACGATAGACCAATAATTTTTAAAACCAGTCTCATAATCACCAAACTTTTCGTTATTTAACAATAGTTTGTATTCACTGGAGTTAAGTTTGTTGATTTCTTTAGAGGAGCATCCGCTAAAAACAATACCCAACAAAATAAGTAAGATTGACCAATTTTTAATTCGTTTCATTTTTTATTATTCTCCTTACCGCTCTATTTTTCAATCTGTAAATCGGTAATCGTCTTTGCAATATTTCCGATATACACATTGATTTGTTTTAACATATCCATCAATTCCAAGTGGACTTTATGCGTTTCAACCGATTCGGTTTTTTCTTTTTGCACACGCTCCATATGCGCCTGTCTATACTCTGCTTCCATATTTTGATATTTTATATCTTTTTTTAGCACCTTTTGCGCCATTTCGAAGTTAAGCTCAGAAAAAGCTTCATTCAATCGAGACATTTGTTTCATTACTTTGGTATGAAACTCAACCAGTTCCTCTTCACCTTCTTTTGAAAAGGGCTCTTTTAGCGCTTGTTTTTTATGAATGAGGGGCACAATATTTCTGTCAATTATATCTCCAACGCTTTCCATATTATCAGCCATTGAGATTAAAGAGAATACCTCTTCTGCTTGTGAGGAGTCTAATTCTCCCCGACTGACTTGAAATAAATAATTTGTTACATGTTCTTCGAGAAAGTCTATTTTTTCTTCCCGCATTTCAATTCCTTCAATAAGTGAAAGTTGCGGGTATACCTCATCCTGTTTCGGCTCATTATTAATAAAGGGATAGAAACACGAATCGAGCATCCTGGAAAGAATTTTAATCATTCGCAACATTTCAGTTTGGGCGAGCTTAATGGCAATTGCCGGGTTGGCTATTTGTGAATCATCAAGGTCCCAAAGAGCGGGTTTAATTCCTTTTGTTTCTTCTGTGCGTGGCAGAATTCGATAAACTTGTTTTGCCAAGATGCCGGTGAATGGAAGGAAAATCAAGCCTACGCTTATATTGAATATTGTGTGCGCATTTGCAATTTGCCGCGGCGTCTCTGCTGCAAGCTTTTCCATTCCACTAAGACCGCTTACAGAAGATAGTGAACGAACAAGTTCAGCCAAAGGCGGTATAAGCCAAACAAAGATCACTACACCGCCTATATTAAACAACACGTGGGCAAGGGCTACGCGCTTTGCTTCTCTAATGGTGCCGATACTTGCAAGTCCCGCCGTAACACATGTGCCGATATTGGCGCCCAAAATCAGGGGAATGCCAGCTTCTAATGTAAGCAGGCCTTGCTGAGCAAGGACAATAACAATACCAGTGAATGCGCTAGAGCTTTGTATTAGAGCCGTGAATGCGGCCCCAATCATTAAGCCGAAAAAGGGATTTTCTAATCCCTTCATCATATCAATAAAAGGTTCAAAGCTTCGAAGTGGCTTCATAGAATCAGACATAATTTTCATACCAAAAAATAAAATTCCAAACCCTAGAAGGGCTTCACCAATGTGTCTGAGAGAATCTTTTTTGCTAAACATGGTTAGGGCAAATCCAACTGTAATCATGAGTAGAGCATAGTCTGTCAACTTAAATGCCACAAGTTGGGCAGTAATTGTTGTGCCTATATTTGCCCCAAGGATTATCCCAATTGATTGAACATAGGTCATAAGCTGTGCCTGAACAAAACTCACAAGCATAACGGTAGTGGCGCTGGAGCTTTGAATAACCATGGTAACGAAAGCACCCACGATCATAGCAATCACACGATTTTTAGTCAAGGTTGCCAAAATCTTACGCATTTGATTTCCCGCAGCCTTTTTGAGCCCATCGCTCATTTTGGACATACCATATAAGAATAGGGATAAACCGCCAAAAAGCCCCATTGTTAAAAAGCCCCAATTAATAGCGTTCGTGGATATTCCTTCTGCATAGAGAAACCCGCTACAATTTATAAGAATCGCGAAAAAGAGCTTTGCTTTTGAAAAGTCTTTCATTGAGTGTTATCCTTTATTTTTCACCGATGGCATGAATTGATTTGGCAATGTCGCCCGTATAAACATTGATTTGTTTCAGAAGGTCCATGAGCTCCATATGGATTTCATGTGTCTCAATAGACTCTTTCCTTCCTTCATAAATTCGCTCTAAATGTCTTGTACGGTACTCTGTTTCTAAATCAGAATATTTTTCTTCTTTCAACATAATGCGCCGAGAGATTTCAGGGTTTAGTTCAGAAAAAGCATCGTTTAATCGACTTATTTGTTTGCATATTTTTGTATGAAAAACGTCCAACTCTTCTTTGCCTTCATTTGAAAAATCAGTATTTAATGCGGACTTTTTGGCAATAAGCGGAATCATGTTTTTTTCAATAATATCCCCAATACTTTCAATGTCATTTACAATGGACATCATGCCATACACTTCCTGGATCTGTTCGTCCGAGAGTTCTTGCTGTCCGATTTTCCGTAAATACAACACAATTTGTTCCTCCAAAAAATCCAACTTCTCTTCTCGCATCTCAACGCCCTCAATAAGTGAGAGTTGCGGGTATTTTTGATCTTGTTTTGATTCATTTGATTTAAAAGGCTCTATAATTGAGTTTAGCATCCTACCAAAAATTTTAGACATTCTAGAGATTTCATTGCGGGCCAAATCAAGAGCAAGGGCAGGGGTTGATATTGCCTTGTCATCTAAATGCCATGTAGCAGGATGTATTCCTTTTTCCTTTTCTTCTTCTGGATAAATTTTTATAATTATATTAGCAAACATGGATGTAAGGGGTAGAAAAATCAAAGCAAGGCTTACATTAAAGATAGTGTGCGCATTGGCGATTTGTCTTGGCGTTTCTGCCGCAAGTTTATCTATTCCAGTGCCACCAGCGGCTGGAGAAATAGATCGGATTATTTCTGCAAAAGTGGGAATCCAAAAAATAAATAAAATCACGCCACCTATCTTAAAGATCACGTGAGCAATGGCCACTCGCTTAGCCTCTCTTGACATTCCAATGCTGGAAAGTCCCGCAGTAATACATGTTCCAATATTGGCTCCCATGACGAGAGGAATACCAGCCTCCAAAGTGAGTAACCCCTGCTGTGCTAAGACGATGACAATTCCCGTAAAGGCGCTGCTGCTTTGAATCAAGGCTGTAAAAATGGTTCCGACTAAAAGTCCCAAAAGTGGATTTTCCAACCCTTTTAATAAATCAATAAATGGTAAATAAGTACGCAATGGTTTCATTGCGTCGGACATGAGTTTCATGCCAAAAAATAGAATGCCGAATCCGAGAATGGCTTCCCCCACATATTTTGTTGACTCTTTTTTGGAAAACATGGTCAAGGCAAACCCAACGGCAATCATAACCAAGGCATAATCTGTAAGTTTAAACGCTATAAGCTGTGCTGTGATGGTTGTTCCGATATCTGCTCCAAGAATGACACCAAGAGATTGAACAAAAGTCATGAGCTGTGCTTGGACAAAGCTTACCAGCATAACGGTGGTTGCGCTGGAACTTTGAATAACCATAGTGACAAAAGCTCCTACCGACATGGCAATGAGTCGATTGTTCGTAAGGGCAGATAGAATATTCCGCATACGATTACCGGCAGATTTTTTCAAACCTTCGCTCATCTTTTCCATACCGTAAAGGAATAATGCCAATCCACCTACCAGCGTCATAACCAAAGTAGCCCAAGAAATTGGATTAGAAGATTCCGATGATCCTGCAAAAATGGGATTTAACACACTTAACAACACTACAATCAGCATTGACCATTTTCTTTTCAGGGTGTTAATATTTTTGATTTTCTCTTTACCTTGCAGCACGTTTCTTTTCTTTTCTTGCTTGTATCAATGGTACAGCAAAACTAGCAAGTGCTACTAATAACATAATTAAGCTTGCAGGTCTCGTAAAAAATACTGACCATCCATCCATCATGACGGCACGTATAAAATTAGTCTCTGCAATATTTCCTAGAACCATACCGAGGACTATAGGAGCAACTGGGTAATTATAGCGTTTTAGGATCCAACCGAAAACACCAAATCCTAAACAGGCTATTACATCAAAGAATGAATTACGAACGGCAAAACTTCCGATGATTGATACAGCAAATATTATTGGGAATAATATACGTTTTGGAATTAGAGTTACTTTAATCCATAATCGACTGCCAAAGAATCCAAGCACTAATAAAACAATATTTGCTAATAATAAGCTTGAAAGTAAACCATAGATAATGTCAGGACTAGAAATAAATAGTTGCGGACCGGGAGTAAGATCGTGAATCATTAACGCTCCGATCAGTACGGCAGTGGAGGCACTGCCAGGTATTCCTAATGTCAATAATGGAATTAATGCACCGCCAACGGAACTACTATTTGCTCCTTCTGCAGCTGCTACTCCTTCCAGACTGCCCTTTCCAAACTTCTCAGGTGTTTTGCTCAGTTTTTGAGTCAAATCATAGGATATAAATGCAGCTATTGTTGCCCCTGCTCCTGGGAATATCCCGATTATTGTACCTATAACAGAAGAGCGTAAAATGGTTAATTTTAGCTTCCAATATTCTAAGAAAGTTGGCCATTCTTGTTTCCCCGAATCAGCAGCTTTGCTGTCAAATTTTCCGGTTTCCAATTGTTTAAATATTTCGCTTAATGCAAATAAACCAATCAGCGCAGGTATCAAAGCGAATCCATCATATAAGAAAGAAAGCCCAAATGTAAATCGGCTTACTCCTGAAATCGGATCTATACCTATAGTATTAATAAGTAGTCCAAACATTGCTGCAATAAATGCTTTGATCCAATTTTTTCCACCAAGTGATGCTACTGTGGTGAGCCCGAATATCGCTAAGGCAAAATACTCAGCCGGATGAAATTTCAAAGCGACTTTTGCAAGTGGACCTGAGAAAAATATTAATATTAGAGTACCTACAATACCTCCAATTGTTGATGCGACTAGAGATACTCCAAGTGCCATACCCGGTTTACCTTTTTTAGTTAATGGGTATCCGTCAAAGGATGTAACTACAGATGATGGAGTGCCAGGCGCATTGATTGTTACAGCTGTAATTGAACCACCATAGTTTGCAGCAATATAAATTGCGACAAGTAATATTAGTGCTAAAGTTGGAGACATTGCATATGTAAAGGGGACTAGTAAGGCCACTCCCATCGAAGGAGAAAGCCCCGGTGTTGCTCCTGCAATAATACCCACCGTAACACCCAAAATAATTGTAAGGATAGGTACGACTCCAATTACGAATGAAAGTCCATCACCTAAATTTGAAAGTAATTCCATTAGAATAATCCCTCAAACCACTTACCAAGCGGAAGCGGTACAAATAATATCTTATAGAAAATGATATATGAAAACATAATCCATGTTGCAGATGTAATGAGCATTACTTTTATATTCTTATAACCTAAATAAATCATTCCGGTAATCATAAAAATAAAAGTGCTTAGGAAATACCCGATATAATTCAACACTAATAAATAAAGTACAAGGAAGCCAATAAATGTTAAAACAATATCAACTCTTGTTCCGGCTTGCTCAACACCATCTTTATTCCTTAACGTTTTTACTAATAGTAAAAGAGAAAGTGGAACTAAGGCAAATATCCATAAACGAGGAATAACAGCTGGTCCAACTTCACTACTCACCGGAAAAATGAAAGATTGCAGATATAATACTATTGAAATTAATAGGAAAAAGGCAATTACCATTATCCGGCCAAAAGCATTTGAGAACGACGATTTATATACCAAGTATCCCGCTAAAGTAATGATAGTAATCAAACCTATGATTATAATTAATAAAGGTGCCCCCTCTCCATATTTACTTAATCCGTTATTACTAGAAGTAGAAATAATCTCCGACTTCGTTAGATAATATTCGAATGTTTCAACGTCCTGCTTAACGATATCAGTAAACTCATCTCCACCAATGAATTCAACATCAATACCACCCTTTTCCCAAAATTCTTTCCAATCAGGATCGGCTGTAACTTGTTGGAATAGGTTAGTATACCATTCAATAACTTCAGGTGGTGTTCCTGCTTTTAGGGCAAACCCACGCCACATATATTCATTGTTTAATGTAGTCGCACCAAGTTCGGCAAAAGTTGGTGCATTAGGGAAGGCTTCTAACCTCTCATTACTTGAAACTGCAGCAATGTGCAAATTAGGGTTACCAAGAGCATCACGTGGATTACCAACATAGGCAACTCCCTGTTCACCAAGTAAAGCAGCAATTGCTTTTCCACCACTTTTATATGGAATCCATTTGGCAGACATACCATATTCATCCCATATTTTCATAGCGGTTACATGATCTAATCCACCAGCTGCTGGTCCCACCCAATTCTGTTCTCCGGGATTTTGTAATGCATCATTGAAAAGATCATCCCATTCAAAAATATCATTTTCTACATTTGTCAAAACGCATTCGGGATCAGCCATTAGCATTGCCGTCCAATGCAGCGCATTTACATAATCGCGACCACCTACTTGAATGAATTTGGCAATATTTGATTTTGTACAAGCATAAAGGTTATATCCGTCTTCAGGAGCTTGGAGTACCTTTTTCAATGCAACAATTCCACCGGCACCGGGTTTATTTTCAACGACAAATGTCGCATCCACGTATTTATCCGCTACACTTGCAAATTTGCGAGCTGTTATGTCTATTAATCCGCCTGGACCTGTATAGACAACAATTTTGATAGGTTTCTCGGGAAACTCCGCAGACACAATACTAAAAAGGAGAAGAGTGAAACCGAAAAGTTTCAATATTGTTTTTTTCATGATTTTATGGATGTTGATAAAAAGAATTTTACCAAAGTTTTAAATTTTGGTAAAATTTAGATTACCAAGTAGTATAGGGATTTTTAAGAAGCATCATATTGTAGTACTTCGTTTGACCCGTGACTTCTTCGCCAATAAAGTCTGGTTTGTCAAAAGTCTGTTCTTCGCTTTCTAATTCTACTTCTGCCACAACCAATCCATCATTTACGCCATGAAATTCATCCACTTCCCACACCAATCCGCCGTGATCATATTTATATCTGGTTTTTTCAATAAGTGGTTGGTCGCAAAGAGATAGAAGATGGTCTGCGTCCGTCACGGGAATTTCCGTTTCGAACTCATAGCGACTCATACCGCTGGCACTACCCATTCCTTTAATAGTAAGAACGCCTTTTTTTGATCCGTCTTTTTCAACCGTTCGAACCCTGACAGCCCTTTCTTTCTCGGGCTGAAGATAACCCTGTCGCATCGTAGTGCCACTCATACCTTCGGGTAATGCATTGATCAAGAACTTTCTCTCAATTTCGTTTGCCATAATAGATCCTTTGTTTTAATTCGCCAGTGTTTTATCAATCCATCCGATAACACGCTTTATCGCTTGGAGATAATTAATATTTTCAACTCCATCGAGCCCAACGTCTGACATGGTTTTTTTAATATCATCTAATTCAGTTGATTCAGAATTGATAGACATAATTTTGGCACCATTCACAAGAACATACCCAACTTCACAAATGGTGTCATTCACCATATATCCATAGCGTTCTTTTATAACACTAACGGCCTGCAGGTTGGGATGGTTTTTGACCATTTCCAAAAACGCATCGTGAGTGTATTCTTCATTCTCAAAGTTTGGAGTTTCAACTTGGAATGCTGGGAAAATATCACTTTTCAGAAAATTAACAGTAACGGGAAACTCTGTTTTGGTCAATGGATTCCATTGTTCTAAACCGTCTACAGTTTGAACATAAGTTTTAATATCCATTTTTCCATCACGAATCTTGGTATTATTAATATTGTTTGTTCGGGACATAATATAGGTTTCTGGCGAGTGGCGTACCCATAGTTTTTCTGGAATTGGAATGGACAATCTTGCCATTCGTTCTGCTTGATTGGTAAAATCCTGACCAAAGGTTCGAAATTCGAAACGCGGTTTAGATATTTCGCCAACTTTCATTTTTTCTTTACCCATTTTGTAATCCTCTGTTTTATTTGGAGTGTTTATTATCTATCAACGATTATCATGTTTCTAATATTACAAATACCGTGCCAACTATCTCCCCGTCGGTGATACAAAAAAGGAAGATGTCAAAAATACAAGAATGCGTTAATATGACGATAATCCGTCATATTGTTAAACCAAACCTCTCCATCTTGCTGCGCAAGGTTGTTCGGGGAATGCCCAAAAGATCTGCCGCATCTTTTTGTCGCCATTTACACTTTTCTAGTGCATTTATTATTATTATTTTTTCTGATTCTGCCATTGTTTCTTTTAAAGTAAGGTTGACCTTCTCTTGTGGAATAGATTTCGTATCTCCAAGGTGTGTAGGCATCAAACTGGCAACAAGTGTATCCCCAGGCGTCAGTGCAATCATTTGAACGATTACATTCTCAAGCTCACGCACATTTCCAGGCCATCTATAAGTTTTCAGTTTGGTCATTACTTCAGACGTGATGTGGTGGTTGGACCCATGTTTCTCAAGAAAATGGGCCACAAGTAACGGAATATCTTCTTGCCGATCTTTTAGTGGAGGAACTGTGATATGGACTACATTTAATCGATAAAACAAATCCTCGCGAAACTCACCCGCTTCCATTTTTTTACGTAAAGCTACTTTTGTTGCTGCAATAACGCGAACATTAATTGGAATTATTGTATCCCCACCGACACGTTCAATTTCACTCTCTTGGATTACCCGTAAAAGTTTCACCTGTTGAGCCATAGGAAGATCGTCAATATCATCAATAAACAAGGTGCCACCGTTTGCACGTTCAAACCGTCCAATATTTTGCTTTACTGCGCCGGTAAAAGCACCCTTCTCATGACCAAAAAGTTCACTTTCAAACAAAGATTCAGATAGAGCTGAACAATTTACCTTTATCAAAGGTTCTTGGGCTCTATCACTCAATTCGTGGATTAAGTCCACAATCAGCTCTTTACCGGTTCCACTTTTACCTTCAATTAGAACCGTATGGTTGCTGGTTGCGGAGAGCTTAGCTTTTTCAATTGTTTCCTGAAAAAGAGAGGAGTTTCCAATAATCTTAGTTGATAAACTTAACTTATGTTTCAGTGCTTTATTTTCTGATTCTATGGAATGATAATCTCGGATTGTAGCTAATTTATAGAGTAGCTCATCTTGAATAAATGGTTTGGTTAAATAATCGGTTGCCCCAAGTTTTAACGCATCCACAGCAGATTCAATTGTCCCAAAGGCTGTCATCATAATGACTTTTGTATCTGGGTGGTTGCTTTTAATATAATTTAAAATATCCATTCCGTTTTTTCCAGGCATCCGAATATCCGTCAAAACTATATCAAAAATTTCTCGACTTAAAGTGGAAATCGCTTTCGCACCATTGTCACAAGCATAAACAGCATACCCCTCCCTTTGGAGTGTTTTATTCAAAGATATACGAAGAATTTTTTCATCTTCAACTAATAGAATTTTCATGAAATAGTTGCTGGTAATTTGATTGTGAATTTAGCTCCAGGGTGAGGAATCGTTGAAAGATGGATTTCTCCACCCAACCCCCGGACAATTTCTTGTGTGACGTATAGCCCAAGCCCGGTTCCTCGCCCAACATCCTTCGTTGTAAAAAAAGGTTCAAATATTTTAGGAATATCCTGATCGCGAATTCCGTGACCCCAATCTTCAATACAAAACAGAATGTTATTATTATCAAAATGAGTCGTGCACAGAATCTTCCCACCCACATCTGAAGCGTCAATTGCATTCATGATTAAATTCATAGCCAACTCATCTAATACATTCGAGTTGCAGTGGACAGGCGGTATTTCTAAGTCAAGCTCCGAAATAAAATCTACACTTTTTGATTGAATTGAAAAATCCAATAGTTTTACAACTGTAGAAATTGCATCGTTCATGGAAGAATCAGAATGGTCATCCCCCTTTAGTCGAGAAAAGCCTAAAAGCTTAGAAATAACAGATTCTATATTTTTTAACGCATCATCAATGAGATTCAAATATTGATTGCGGTCTACGGTAGAAAGATCATCCTCTAAAATATTATTAATCGAATGTCGAATGCCAGTTAAAGGGTTGTTTATCTCATGAGCTACACCGGCCGCCAACCGCCCGATGGAGGCCAGTTTTTCTGCTTGAAACAAATTACGTTCCGATTGTTCTATATTTAACCGGGACTGAAGCAACCGCTGGCGAAATTGATTGAAGTTTGTTGCCAGTCTACCAATTTCATCGTCGCTTTCCGGGAGAGCTTCAGAATCAGGGATTAGGTTGAATCGATCAACGGCCACACTTAATTGGTTTAATCTTCGCGTCATTGTTTCAGCAATAATATTCGTGGCAAATAAAACAATTAAAATGACGATCCCCGACGTCACATAGATTAAAAACAAAACCTGCTTAACCTCCCGATGGATTTGCAGAGCATCAAACCCCAGAACTAAATACCCCCAGACCTTCGTGGAAACACCTACGCCGTACATCGTTTGTAGAACCCAACCATTTTGTTGATAAGAAACGGAAGTTCCCATTTCGAAATTTTCCGGATTTATTATATTAATGTTATTTAATGCTTGGGGCAGCAGGGATTGACCATTTTCATCTAAAAAATAGGCGTATAAAATTTCCTGCTTAGATTGTTTCATTAGTGTTCTCAAAGATCGTTCATAATAGTCTACGGGAAGAGTTCCTCCTGTTTCAGCGGCAAGCAGACCATCAACAAGGGGAATGGTTCCCATATGGGTAACTCTCTGGGCAGATTCAAGATGTTTTTCAACAATTAGCGACTTCATTTTTTCAAAAACAATAATAGAGGCTATGAACATTACGATAACCATGAGAGATCCAAAAACAAGAAAGAGGCGACTTTTTAAGGTTGTTGGTAGATTCATCAATTGTTATTGTCTATTTGGGAGATAATTTCCCGAGTTAATTCATAATCGCTGTCATCGGCTTTTTCGAAGCCATACGAAAGTTCTTTATCCCAAAACTCCAACAGGGAAATGGTCTCAGGTTTTTCAACATCAATAGACAAAAAAGCATCCATAATTGATTGACGTGTTTTTTGATCTGTATGTTTGGAGACTACGAGAGGGATTGTTGTTCTTTTTGGTGCAATATGAAAAATTTTAAGCCCATGGTTTTTATACATTTCAGCTACAGCTTCTTTAACAACGCCGGCATCATATTCCCCCGAAAGTACCTTGTCGGCCACGGTAGTATGGTGGGATGAGTAATTGAATTTCTTTAAATCCACCAATGAAATACCAGCATTAGAAAATATGTAGTTAGGCATCCAGTGTCCTGTTAATGATTCCCGAGATGGAAAAACAATAGATCGATTCTTTAAATCTGATAACGAGGAAATCGGGCTGTTTTTCAACGCAATGAACATAGAGTGATAAAATCCATTCCCCTGTTGATTAAGCGGTTTTAAGATCACCTCTAAATCATATTGTTCTTTGTATTTAACGTAGACAAAACTACCAAGTGAAGCGACAGCAATTTTTCCATCACCCAACTGTTTTGCAGTGCCGGTATAAGTGTCGCTTAGCTTTAACACAAACTTAAAAGGCGTATTTTTAGTTAGAAAATCCATAATAGGCTGGTAACCTTCGTAAATTTCCCTTGGGGTATACCTTGAAACAACGCCAAAAAACCTTATTGGTTTTTCTGTGCCAATTATTGTCTTGGGTAAGAATTGTTTGTCAATCGAGATATCAACAGCTTTTTCGTACGAGCCCCACATAATAGATCCTATTACAACAAACAACCCAAAAAGATAAAATTGGCCGGATCTAATCAATTATAGCCACCATTAGATGTTATGGATTTACAATGAGGATAATCCAAATGTTTTATCGCTATCAATTAATCCTCCAGTTAGTTATTCAAATTCTATATTAATACTGTACAACATTTTTTCAATTAAACATCTCTATAAATGGATTAATCTTTTATATGTAGATCCAGTAATTTTATCAGGAAATTTTAGGTAGTTTTGAGATCTATATTCCCATCATTTAGATCATCAATTTAAATACCATAGTGTAAGTAGGTGTCCATTTATCATCATTTAATGTTTGAACATATTTATAAAAAATAGTCGGTTTTCCAATTTTAGTTTTTGGCAAGTCAAAACCAATAGCAGTCCAATTAATATAATAGTTCCAGGATTTAGGGGCGAAAAAGAATTCATTACTAATAAAGGGTGTTATTTTTAGCAGGGATATTGGACTTAAGGCCTTTAGCTGGATTCGGCTGCGATTACGCATTTCATCATTTTTTCCCTCACGAATGCGGTAATCCATACGTGTGCGGAATTGCCATTTTAATTTTTGAATGTTCATTACTTTAATGAGTTCCCCCTGTGGACGCTGTTCCAAATGCCATTCATTTTCTTTTGTTCGATATTGTCTTCTGTATTTGAGGCCAACTGTCCATGTTGGTTTGAAAGAATAATGGATACCTATGTCCAGATGTTTATGAAAAAATCCTGTTTCATTTATTCGACCATCAAAATCAAATGTAATGGTGGATTGCCCCAATTTTCGTTTAATGCCCAATTTATCTTGGTGGTTGAATTGCCCAAAAAGGGCAGACCCAAAGAAAAGATATAATACGATTTTATGCATCATTGTTAATCCATGAATTTAAGGGAAGCACCAAAATTATTGTTATCTGTCATCAAAACCAACGTTTCCTTTTGAAACATCATGGCTTCTATTTTTTGGCCGTTAAAGGTCATAATTGGTTTCAGTAAATTGGGGTGTGTTGGAATAAAAGTCCCCGAATGGTTTAATTGTCCTAATTCATAAATAAAAGTTGAAAAAGGACCCTCGTCTCCGGGATCAGAAGTTGCGGCAGACCACAAGCTGCCATCGAGTTTAAGTGTGAGGTCGGCAATATTTCTTTTATACTTTTTGGGTTTGGGTAAATCAAACACAAATTTATTCAATTCAAAAAATGATTTATTCTTTGGATTGAAAAAGACTGTAAACAAGGTTGATACCCGTGTGTCTGAACCCCGATCGCCGTAAATAAAAACGAGTCCTTGGCCTGAAGGGAATATGGTCAGCCCCTCTAAATTCATTTTTGATTTTAAACTGGGTAAGGTGAAAGTCTGAAGGACATCCATACGAAAATCATTCTGATCAACCGATACCTCATAACATTTTCCCGTACTTTCCATAAATATAAATCGGTTTATTCTCCCGGGGACTGCAACTGCAGCTTCCAAGTCATAAGGCAATTCAGGTTCGGGCCAAATCAATTGTGTAATCACTAATTCATCATCAAGGTAGCTGACTCGAGGCTGGGTTTTCTTTTTATTATCATGGACGACAAGATAGCCATCTTTAAAAGCTGCGACCCCGCTTATAGAGTATTCACACGAATTGTGAATTATTTGCCAACCATTTTTCTGTGAAAGCAGAAAAATAGGCAGGAGAAAAAATAAAAATTTATTCATTATACCAGGTTAAAAACGAATTTTTTGATAAAAAAGCATTATAATACTTTTCATTGCCAGTGACTTCCTGAATAGCCCATTTTGGTAAAGTGACCGATTCGTCCTCTGATTCTAATTCCACCTCGGCTAACCAAAGTCCGCTATTTTTTCCATGGAATTCATCTACATCCCACAGTTTTCTTTTCGCCATTATTTTCTCTTAATTATATAAACGAGTACCGATGTTAGGATACCAGGATAAAATGGTTCGAGTCCAAAGGGATACCCATTCATTAATTTACCCAGCACTATCCAAAAAATACTCACCAAAACTGGGGAGATCATCATTAATAAAACATTCTCTTTTGGCCTGTTATTTTTAAAGGATATTAAAAATGGAAGGACCAATCCCGGTACTAAAATGGAACCGAGCCCATACCAGAGTTTTACAACCGATGGAATGGAAAATGCCAAGATCAATGCAATAAAAGCGGTAATGATCAATCCTTTACGTACAAATATGGTTGATTCATTATTCCATTTTAGTTTATCTGTAGATGTGGGTGCTTGGATCCGCCATAAGATATCCCGGCCAAACGTAATGGCGCTAATGAGCCCTAAAGAATCAATGGTGGACATGATGGTGGCCAGTAACCCGGTGATAAAAATACCATACGCCACTGGCGGTAAAACCATGGCGCCTAAACGGGGATACGCGAATAGTGGATCTCCTGCCGTTAGGAGTGCTTTGGCGTAGAGGCCAGTGGACAAGGTTAGAATATCAAAAATGAACCAGAATCCAATGGAAATTAATATACCTTTTTTGGCAGTCTGGGGTGATTTGGCGGCAGCGCACCGCTGGTAGAATCCTGGATCGACGAAAGTCCACAGAGCAATAAAAAACCAAACAACAAGGTATTGAATAGACGCACCGCCGGTTATATTTAAATGGGATACCGGCAATACTAGTTCTGATATGGGGCCGCTGGATTTCATTGAAAAAATGAGCAGAAGTAGAAACCCCATAAACATAAATCCAAATTGCAATCCATCGGTTCGAACAACCGCTTTAAATCCGCCTATCCAGATGTAGCTGAGACTCAATCCGGTGGCCATGAGTAAAGAAAGTACAAAAGATAATCCCGTGGTGAACTGAAGCAGAATGCCGATACTGAGAATATAAGGAGCGGGATTGGCTAAAAATAAAATGTATAATGCACTAACAACGCCGGCCGTTTTCCCGTAGCGTCCATGAAATTGATCCGGAATTGAAATGAACTTGGTTTCGTTGATTCGGCCCGCAATTAAAAAAGCGAAAAGAATTGCGAATATATAATAGGGTAAAGCAAAAATAAACCAGGTTTGAATACCATAAGAATAGGTGTTTTCGCCGATCCCGAGAATTCCGCCATACCATGTGGAGACTAATGTGACTACAAAACCCGGCAGACTGAGTTTTCGCCCGGCAAGCAGAAATTCCTCCGGATCTTTACCCGATTGTTTGGTTCGGTAAAAACCGAAACCAATCAGTAAGCCCACATAAAGAATCAGGATAGAAAGGTCGAGCCAGTGCATTATTTAGTTTTTGGGGTGACCGCGGAAAACAAGGATTGGATCGGATGCAACTACTGAAAAGGTAGCGCCAATAGATTGATTGGAAATCCCTCGCGCTGAGGGATCCAACACAGTTTCATTTAAAGGGTAATTGAGGGCGGTCGTTGAAACCACAGTACCGAATCGCTGAGGGAATAATGAAACCAATTCACCGGGGAATGAATCAAATGACCTTTGACCACGGTGGCTGGTGACAGTGAAATAGTCAGTAACCATTTCGATATTTAATTTTTCAGAAAAGTCAAAAAGGATATAATGATTGGCTACTGTCATATCTTCACGAAGTTCAGTGGCACCAAGGATTTTTACATTTTCAATCCCATTTATGGCCACCCAATCAAGTGCTTTCTCAAGGTCTGTGTTATCCTGGTTCGGGTCGTGGATTTCCAATCCATGAAACTCATTATTGAGATCAATGGAATCCAGGTCGCCTATAATTACATGGGGAATGAGGTTAAGTTTATCCAATGTATTTGCGGAGCCGTCGGTGCAGATTACTGTGCCAGCATCTGCCAAAATTTCGAGTGGAATAGGGTGAGTTGGGAATGAGCCGTTCGCGAGGATGACTACTGGAGATTTAAATGATTTTTCCATTTTGTACCGTTAAAGTTATGGGTTTTATTGTCATAATTCATAAAAAAGGGTTTGGCTTGAATGGGAAAGATATTTTAAGCTTGGAAACGAAATATACGATAATCGTTTCCATCATCTATGAGAGAAGGACCACAAGTTAATCAAATTCTAAGCGAAGGTTTCGAATCCGTTGCCGATGGGGGCGTCCGCGCCTTCACAGTGGATGCCCTCTCCAAGCGCTTGGCTATGAGTAAAAAGACGATATATAAGTTCTTTCCCACAAAGGAGAATTTGATTCATAGCATAATGCATTTTGTTCTTGGGAAAATTAATGACGTTTTTAAAAAAGTAATGACTGAAGAGCCCAATCCAGCCCTCCAATATATCAAAATCATGGAGAAAATTTGCAAATTTGCTGGGCGGACACCGGTTCATAAATTGGTGGAATTAAAGTCACTTTATCCTGAAATATGGAAAGAGGTTGAGTCCTTTAGATTGAGTCACCAGGAAGATTTTTATATAATACTTAAAAACGCGCAGGACCAGGGGTTGGCTCATACTGACATCAATATGAAATCGGCAGCGATCGTATATATCAATATTGTTAATTCAACATTTCAGCCGGAATTTTTTTTAAAAAATGATTTGCCCATCCGAGATACCATCCATGGATTTGTACAAATCGTAGCCAGAGGTATTTTCACAGAAAAGGGGTTGAAGGCTGTTAATCAATACTATAAGGATAAAATATAAAGTGAGTCAAAAACGCATTAAAGATTGGTTCATGAGCCAATCGCTGGATCACCCAAAGCGAACGATAATTATTACATTACTGATCTCAATTCTTATGGGGTCGGGACTTCAATTCTTCAAAATTGAAGATGATATGATGAAAATGATTCCAGAGAATATTGAAACAAGGCGGGTGTGGGAAGAAGTGAAAGATGAATTCGGTAATACAGAAATGATATTTGTGGCTTTCGGGGAGCGGGGGACATCTGCTTATAACCGGGAGGCCATGGCTGAATTATGGGATTTTACAGAAGTAGTGGAAGCATCGCCTATTATTGAAGAAGTAATCAGCTTGTCTAATATGAATCGAATGGAAAGTGTAGACGACTTTCTCGAAGTGAACGATTTGGTTCCATCCCGAGATTTGGATAGTGGTGAGATTGTTTCGATTAAAAATTACATCGATGGAAACCCCGATATTCGAAAACGCGTATTGGGTAAACATGGTGATTTCTTTAATATTGTGGTCAAACCCGAAGAGGAAAGTAATGACCAGGCAGTAGTGAAACTGCTCCATGATTATGCAGATACCCATTTAAAAGAATATGATGTCCATTTTGGCGGACCGCCTTATTTGACTGGACTAGTGGGTGATTTAATCCGGGTCGATATGGTTGTACTCATCCGTATTGGATTGCTGGGGATGGTATTAATCTTATTATGGAGTTTAAGAAGTTTTGTTGGTGTGGGCATGGTCGTCGCTATAATTGTTTTGTCATTGGGTTCTATGATGGGCGCCATGGGCTGGATCTACAATTTCACCAAATCTGATAATTTTGTTTTTACGATTATGAATACATCCATGCCTATTATTTTGCTTACGATTGCCAATTCGGATGGGGTTCATTTTTTAACAAAATTCTTTAAAAAACTCCGCCAGACAAAGGATAAACGCAAAGCGATTGAAATGAGTATGCATTCGCTAATGTTGCCTATTTTTCTCACCAGCATTACCACTTCAGCTGCATTTTTATCTCTGCTTTTTGCGCCTATCGAGGTAATGGCCGGCTATGGCTATACCATCGCCATTGGTATCATGTGGGCTTGGATATTATCTACAACACTCTTGCCATCTCTAATTATGTTAACCAATTGGAAAATGGACTCAAAAGCAATCAGTCAGCCGGGACTTCTTGAACGAGTGATTGATAAAATTGGAAAGAAAATCTTAAAAGCGCCGAGGTTGATCCTAACCACAGGATTGATTGTCGTCCTCATCGGCGCCTATGGATTGAGTGGTCTCAATGTCGAGGTGAACATTAAGTCGTTTTTTAGCCAAGATCATGCTATCCCAAAAAGTTTAGCCTTCTTGGATGAGGAAATGGTGGGATCCATGGATTATACATTTAGGATAGAGGGGGATTTGAAGGATCCCAAAACATTAAAAAAAATGGTTCGTCTGCAGGAATATATGGAGGAGCATCCGAAGATTCCGATCTCTATTTCTATTGCCGATATAATCAAACAAATGCATCGTACTATAATGGATGATGATCCTGTCTTTGAAACGATCCCTGATGAAAGAGATAAAGTAAATAATCTCTTCACAATGTATACTATGTCCGGTGATCCAGATGATTTCAGCGCCTTAGTAAATTATGATTACACGGTGGGATTGGTTACAGTCATGTCTGAAAATATGTCGACACAGGCGGCAGAGATTTATGTGGGTGAGGTGAAGAAATTCATCGAGCAAGAGATTAATGGCGAGATGGAAATTACAACAACGGGAATGCTGCCCGTTTTGGGAGATATGGTGGATATGGTTATTTCATCCTCATTCCGCAGTATTTTTGCTTCAATCATTGTCGTATCATTAATAGCAGGATTCTTCTTTCGCCGGATCGGATGGGGCCTGTTGGCAGTGATCCCATTATCTTCTGCAGTTATCTTAAATTTCGGCTTTATGGGTCTATTTAATATTGACCTGAACCATGTAACAGCAGTGCTTTCATCCGTCATCATTGGAGTGGGGGTGGATTTTGCCATACATTATATTTCTCAATACAGACGATCTGTAAAAACAGTAAAAGATCCGGATACTTTAAGTCGGGAAGTCATTGATGAGGTGGGCTATCCCATTGTGTTGGATGCATTGTCCAACATGGCTTTTGCTTCCTTGCTTTTTTCACAGTTTTTACCGGTTCAGCACATGGGTGGATTAATGGTGTTTGCCATGATATCAACTTCGGTTGGGACCTTAACTATTTTAGCAAGTATTATGGAATTGCTGAGTAGAAATAAGAAAATATATAACAGGTTAATTGGGGGGAATTGAAGATGAAGAAAATAATAATATTAGTTGGTTTTCTATCATCGTTTGGATTTGGTCAATCCGGTTTTGAGATAGCAAAAATGGTGGATCAAAAACCATCACCCAAAGATATGTCTAATACCATAAAAATGGTTTTGACCAACAATAAAGGCAAAACACGGACCAATGTTATGATGTCAAAATCCATTGATGGAAATAAAAAACAGATCATCTGGTTTTTGGAACCAAAAGATGATAAAGGTGTGGCCTTCCTTAAAATTGAGCATAGTAATAAAGATGATGAAATGCGAATGTGGCTTCCGGCATTTAAAAAGATTCGACGCATTTCCTCAAAGAAAAAAGGGGACTCCTTTATGGGTTCCGATTTGAGTTATGAAGATTTATCTAATCGTGATCTGGATAAAAGTGAATACACACGCTTGGATGATGAAACCATCAACGGGGTGGATTGTTTTGTGTTGGAAATAATACCAGAAAAAGAAGCCAAATCTTCCTATTCAACACACACTTCATGGATTGATAAAAATACACTCATGGCTGTGAAAGAAGAATCTTATGACAAAAGTGGTGCATTGAAGAAAAAGAAAGAATTTTCCCATCGAAAAGTGAAAGGGTATTTCGTTATGAAGCGGGTTTTTGTGGAAGATGTGCAAAAGAACCGAACGACGGAAGTAGCCTTTGAAGATGTGAAAGTGGACACGGGAATTAAAGAAAACCTATTTCAAGAAAAGAATTTAAAGCGATTACCAAGGAATTGAATGATGTAGTAGTTAGGCTTGCCTAATCATTACTCAAACTAAATTATGAAAAAAATATTATTAATATTATTATCATCATCATTTTCATTTATGAATGCTCAACTCAACTACTCGGGCGAAATTAATCCATTGGTGATGACACGGACTTCAGATCAATCTCAGATCAATCTGCCCTTTCGACTCTTATCGCTGGATGTGGGTTATACCATGGGTGCTATAGATATTAAAACGGTATCATCTGTGGAACACAGATATAATAAATCGGAATCAGCCTATGATCTTCGGGAAGTGTATTTGGCCTATTATCCTGATTGGGGGGAAATGAAAATTGGGAAACAAATTCATGCTTGGGGTGCTGCTGATGGAAATAATCCAACAGACAATTTGAACCCTTATGATTATTACCACTTCTTTCAACCTGGAGCTGGGCGAAAAATAGGCAGCATGTCCATGGCTACTAAATTATATTTTGGGAATTATCAGATTGAAGGAGTATTTATTCCAAAATACGAAACTAACAGAATGCCATTTGGTGAAAAAGATTTCCCTCTCGTCATTATCGAAGAACCAAAGATTGATTATCCGGTAGATGATGAATTAGAATTTGGAATTCGAATCCAAACAACAGTGGGTGAAAGCGATTTTGGATTATCTGTTTTTTCTGGTAATGATCGCACGCCGAGTGTACTAACCATTACTCCGACCATAGATAAGATTGGTCAACGCAGAATTATTCCACAATTAGGATACCGAGCCACCACAGTCTGGGGGTTGGATTTTGTAACTTTTTCAGGTGATTTTACCATTAGGGGAGAAGGAGCTATTTTTAAGACCAAGACTCCGTTACTTAAATTAAACTTATTCAAAATTTCTGATAACTTATACGAATTCCATCAAGAAGTAGTCTATAGCCAATATGTACTTCAAGTGGAATACACAACTGAAGCTGATATTATCATTTCCACACAATTCATTGGCAGCAACGTGATGAAAGAAAATTATGATTGGTATCATTCCCTTTCTAGGGAATTGGTTGATTTCCCTGTGGGTGAATTTCAAGCGGGAATGGGTACGCCATTTGCCTTGTTTGCAGAATCTGCCATCCTGATTAATTTATCTACCGTTTTTATGGATGACCGTTTGGAGATCAAAGGAACAGCCATGGTAAACTTGGATGAAACAGGATATATGTTCAGCACATCCCTAGGATATTCACCATGGATTAATTGGAAATTTGAAATGGGTCTTCTCCATTTTATTGGTGATAAAAATGATATGGAGAATGCATTTACCTTGATGGAAGCTTTCTCCCACTTAAGAGTGGGAATGTTTTATAATTTTTAATCTCTTAAATTTTAGTATGACCAGAAATATAAAAATTATCATTTATCTATTAAGCTGTATTCTGACGGCTCAACCTACGGGTCGTGAAATCATAGAAGAAATGGATCAA
>Ga0315339_1000583_pt1 | contig 42896 bp, 45 predicted proteins | sample ASW17metaG_FD_204514 | JGI IMG/M metagenome (GOLD analysis project Ga0315339, IMG submission 204514) | Ammonia-oxidizing marine archaeal communities from Pacific Ocean, United States - ASW #17 | ecosystem: Environmental > Aquatic > Marine > Oceanic | place: USA: California | collected 2016-12-05 | reverse complement strand
CTTCCCTCAGCTTGTGGATAATCTGTTCGCTCGTGTATCGCTTCCTCGTCATTTCCTGCCTCCTTACACACGCCCGAATCCTTCGATTCTCTCTCAAGATTCGGATTCGTTTTCAGGGGGCAGGTCATCTTCCCTATATGCAAGGTTACTTTGAGACAGACCAGTAGTGGTTTCCTCTTCAGCAACCCAGCGTCTCTTGTCCGTCGCAGCCCGTCGCCCGCTACCAGCCTGGTACAGGCAGCGCCCAGATCCTGTGCAGCATGTCACCGAATAGCCGCCGGTTCAGATGCCCCCGGGGTCAACAGTTTCGGTTCCGCATTTCACCGCCGGTCTCCGTGTTCGCTGTCCTTCTGCCCAAGCGTTCTGGGCGCGTGTCCCGCTACGAACGGGTGGGTTTTCTGGTAGTGCGGGAGTTGTGGCGCTAGTACTGGGGTCTCACTGCGTTAGTACCTGCTGTCATACCCAATCAGTACCGTTGCATCCCAAACTTTGTGACTTTCGGGCTATCGACCAAAAGGCAGTACTCGTGTGAAGATCGTTTCATCAACGACGGATTCTTCAGCAAGATGGCGAGTCTGACCGGCGTGGCCTCAACGAAGTAAGCCAAGCCGCTCAGTGAGCGTCACGATCTTTAAGGACTGGCCCGCGGTCTTAGCCGCGGGCCAGTATTTCTCTCCCGTAAGCGGCACGTCCTAGGCGGGCGCTGGGCCCCCCAACCGGTCACACCCTTCCTTCATTTCTTCAAACGCGCCGCGTAGCACGCTCAAGTCGTGCCCCGGATTCACCAGGCGGAACCCCTGGCCGACCCGTTCCCGGGCCTGATCGAGCGACCCCGTCACGTAGCCGGCCGCCACGCCCGTCTCCTTAGACGCCGCCGCCACCTCCGTAACCAAATCCTGCACCAGATCATCGTCGATCGACACAGCTCCAACCGATCGAGACAAGTCATACGGACCAATCAGAACGCAATCCACGTCCGGTACCGTCATCATTTCAAGCACGTTGCCGACACCCGTCGGTGTCTCGACCATTACGATGACAAGGACCTCGTCATTGGCATGCTCGACATAGTGGAAGAAGTCGTTGTCCCCCTGTAGCGCGTTGCGGAACCCAGTCGCCGAGCGTCCTCCACGCGGAGGGAACTTGGCCGCCTGCACAGCCTGTTCGCACTGTTCCGCGGTTTCGACCATGGGAATAATTACACCCTGCGCCCCGAGGTCGAGCACACGCCCGATGCGCAACGGATCGAGGCCGGCGATACGCACGATCGGCGTACTGTGCGCTCCGATAAAGCAGCTAAGAGCGGCGCTCAGGGTCGGCTCGGACCAGCCGCCGTGCTGCCATTCAAGCCATACGAAATCAAAGTTGTACTGCAAAGCCTGCTGTACGATCTCAGGGGAAGGGAAGGAGACCGAGGGGCCTGAAATAACGCCTCCACTAAGGAGTTTGCGCCGCGCGAAGTTTGGTTGCATAGGTTAGGGCTCACTATCGTTAGCCCCCTATCTTAGCTCCACGCCGCCTCCGTCGGACTGACACGCTCAGAGACCGCGGTCTCGGCATTCAATGGCGGAAGACAGGCGTGAAGGCCGATCAGTACGCCAGCGTCTTCTCGATCTCTCGCTCCAGATCGGCCGTCTGAGGCAGAATGCGGTTCTCGACCTGTGGATTGTATGCAACCCAGGTATCCTTCGCGCCGACCCGCGCGAGCGGGGCGTCGAGGTGACCGAACAGCTCGTTGCCAATCCGCGCCGCGATCTCAGAGCCATAGCCAAACGACAAGCAATCCTCGTGAGCCACAATCGCGCGGCTCGTCTTGCTGACCGACCCCGCGATAGCTTCCCAGTCGTAGGGGCTCAAAGAGCGTAAGTCGAGAATTTCGATCGTCGCCGCGTGCTTCCGCTCAACATGCCGCGCCGCAAGCTGCCCTTTATGCACTAGCGCGCCGTAGGTGATGATCGTGAGATCAGCCCCCTCTTTGACCCGTCGCGCTCGACCGAAGGGCACCATGTGCTCCGAATCCGGGTCAGCCGCACGGTTGTACGTTTCGCGGTAGAGCTTCTTGTGCTCGAGAAACAATACCGGGTCGTCGCAGCGGATCGCCGTCCGCAGCAGCCCGTTGGCGTCGAGCGCGTTCGAGGGCATCACGACGCGCAAGCCAGGGATATGCGTAAACAGCACCTCACCCGATTGGCTGTGATACATCCCGCCCCCGCCGAGGTATCCGCCGATGGGTACACGGATAACCAACGGGCACGAGAAGCCGTTACTAGACCGCCACCGCAGCGTTGCTAACTCATTTAGTATATGCATCATGGCAGGCCAAATATAATAGAAGAATTGAATGTTAATAACCGGCTTCAGGCCCCGTGTAGCCATGCCGATCGCCCGGCCCACGATCGCTGCCTCCGCCATGGGTGCGTTGAACACGCGTGCTCCGCCGAAAGTCCGCTGCAGATCCCGTGTCGCTTTGAAGACGCCGCCCTTGCCTTTGACGTCATCGAGATACTAGCGCGGGTGCAGTCCGCGACGTCTTGCCCGAATAGGACGATCCGCTCGTCCCGCTGCATTTCCTGGTGCAAGCACGCATTGATTAGGTCAACCATCGTCTTCGGCTCGCCGCTGAAGCGCGGAGGGCTATCGAATTCGTCGACCGTCGGATCGACCGTGGGCGAGTAGAGAAAGTTCATCGCCGACCCGGCAGGGGGCGCCTCCGCCTTCAGCGCCAGGCAACCGCCTCCTGGATTCGCTCGTCCACTTCGTGGTGGATCCTTAGGAGTGTGTAGTCGTCGGCGATTCCCTCGTGCTCCAGGTGCGCAGCGAGCCGTCGGATGGGGCATGCGGCGACCTCCGCGTCACGCTCACTCGCCGGCTTATAGAGACTCTCGTCATCCGATAGAGAGTGCGAATAGATGCTCACTACGTGGGCATGCACGAGTGCGGGACCGCGGCCTTGCCGGCAATCCTCGGTGGCGGCATGCATCGCCTGATAGCTCTCCAGAAAGTCGAGGCCGTCGACCTCGTGTACAGCCAGGTCAGGGAAAGAGCGCACCAAGCGCGAAATACTGCCGCCGGCCGTCTGCGCCTCAATCGGCACGGAGATCGCATAGCCATTGTCCTCGATCAGGAACGCCACGGGTACGCGTTCCAGGCAGGCCGCATTGAGCGCCTCCCAGAATTCACCCTCGGGCTGGACCAGTGCGACGGCATCTGGCGTCCGCCTGATACTCGGTCCGACGACGCACCGACCACCTGCAACAGCATGTGCAGCGGCGAGACTCCCAGCGCGAGACATAGCGCCAGGTCACGATAGTAGGGATAGAACCAGTCCGAACCCGGACGCACGGCCATCCCTGCGGCCGTTTGGATCGCTTCGTGTCCCGCGCCGCTGACTTGGAAGAAGATCTGGTTGCGACGCTTGAGGATGATTTCACGGTCGTTGAGACGCCGCGCAAGATACATCGTGCGGTAGGCGTCGAGCAGTGCGGAAGGCCGAATCGCGCCGGATGCCGGCGATTTTGTAACGAGGCCGGGTTGGTCGGCCATATCCATAGTTTAGGACGGAACTCTAGATCAACAAGTTCCAGGTGAGTCGAAACGCCTTACTTCTCGCCCCGCGCCTTCTTAATTTCTTTCATGCGCTTCTCTTTGAATGAATCAAACTCCTTCTGCAGCTCGGGAGTCAACTTGCTTCCGTAGAGAGTGCTTGCGCGATGCTCGCCGGTAATCAGCTTGCCCTTCGTCCACGCATCCTTGATGTGGATGTAGTCGGCCCTCTCCAAGACCTGCGCCACCAGGTGCGGAGGAATGAAGATGACACCTTCCCGGTCGCCGAGGACGACGTCGCCCGGCATCGCAACCGCACCGCTAATTTCAACCGGGATGTTCAGCGCGACCATCAATACGCCACTGACAGCCGACGGATGCGCTTTCTTGTAGAAGATGTTGATAGGAAGGTCGAAGGTACCCTGGAGGTCGCGGATCGTCCCATCGACCACAGCGCCCCGCCGCGTCTGACCCCAGATCGCCGAGTGCAGATTGTCACCGCCGAAGTTGTGTCCCGGGTGTGCGCCCATCAGGTCCACAACCGCGACATCATCACGGATGAGAGCGTCCACGACCCTCTGCGTATTGCCGCCCGCCAGCCCCTTCTTTTTTGCATCCGCGTCGACTACGACCTGTAGGTCAGGACGATGAGGCAGGTATTGCGCCGTTACAGCGCGGCCGACGAGTCGCTGGCCCGGCTTAAGAATGTCGAAACCGTCTGCGTACTGCCGCATATACCCTTTGCTCCGCAGAATGCCCCAAGCCTCCTCGACGCTCAACTCGGCAATTCGTTCAATGAGGTTGAGTGGTACCTTCGGCCGTCCGTCGGGAAATCGTTCGTAGGGGTTCTCCTTGGTAAACTCGATCATCTGCTCCTTAGTAAGGCTGAAGAGCTGGGCTGACGCGGGAACCGCAAGTGTAAGGCAGACGAGTAGCGTAAAGAGGGTTTTCATAAGAGGCATCCTGGGCCGTTGCAAGGTGTATTCGACAGGGATCATGATACGGGATCGGTTGGAACCTTTCAAGGCTCCTATCGTAGCGTGAATGGGGGCATCGGTGAATCGTAGAACCTTTCTGGCCGGCACGGTGGCGGCTCTTCCACAACGCGCAACGGGCCAACAGTCCAAGTCGAAGAAGCCGAACATCATCTTCATCCTCGCCGATGACCTTGGATACGGCGATCTCGGCTGCTACGGCCAGCAGCGTATTGACACCTCGAACATCGACCGTCTCGCCGCCGAGGGCATGCGCTTCACAGACGCCTATGCGGGATCGACCGTTTGCGCTCCCTCGCGTTCGTGTTTGATGACCGGAAAGCACACCGGACACACGCGTGTCCGTAACAACTCCAGTCCTTCGGTCGGGCGCGTGTCTCTCTGGCCGTCCGACACAACCGTGGCAGAGGTGCTTCGCAAGGCCGGCTATCGCACTGCCATGATCGGCAAGTGGGGTCTCGGCGAGGCGGGCAGCACGGGAGTTCCCACGAAGAAGGGCTTCGATGAGTGGTTCGGCTACCTGAACCAGGGCCACGCACACGACTTCTACCCCGAGCACCTTTGGTCGAACGATACGGAGGTATTTCTTAGAGGGAATCGCGGCGGAGCACGACAGCAGTACAGCCACGATCTGTTCGCGGACCGTGCCCTCGATTTCCTCGACAACCATGCCGACGGGCCGTTCTTCCTCTACCTGCCGTTCACGATTCCCCACGCTAACAACGAGCGAGGCCGCACCACCGGTGACGGCATGGAAGTCCCTGACTACGGAGCCTACGGGGAAGAGAACTGGCCAAACACAGAGAAGGGGTTCGCCGCGATGGTCACGCGTATGGACCGCGACATCGGGTGCATCATGGCCAAGCTGAAGGAACTGGAGATCGACGACGACACGATCGTCATTTTTTCGAGCGACAACGGTCCCCATCGCGAAGGCGGACATGATCCGGAGTTCTTCGGTAGCCGAGGGGGGTTGCGGGGCATCAAGCGTGACCTCTATGACGGCGGAATCCGTGTCCCTACCATCGCGCGCTGGCCGGGCCATATCCATGCCGGGACGGTTAGCGACCACCCTTGGGCGTTTTGGGATTTACTGCCAACGGCGGCTGAGTTGGCGGGTGTAGCTTCCCCGAAGGACATTGACGGAACATCGATCGTACCCACACTTCTCGGAAAGGAGCAGCCCGGCCCCGAGTATCTCTACTGGGAATTCGCGCGCGCAAGCGTGTTCCATCAAGCAGTGAGACAAGGTTCCTGGAAGGCCGTCCGTCACGGACTTGATAACCCGATCGAGCTATATAACCTCGAAGCCGATCAGTCCGAAAGTAACGATGTGTCCGGGCAGCACCCCGAACTCGTTCAACAGATGACGGAGATTCTCTCGCGCGCTCGGACTGAGTCGGAGGAGTTTCCGCTGCCGAGTTAGCCGCGAGTGCTGCTACAAGGCTTCGAGAAACCGAGCCAGTTCGTCCCGAGCGAAGACGGGCAGTGGGTTGGCCGTCCGCTCGCGTATCAACTTCCGGCCCTCCGATGCTGGAACGACCTCACCAATCCGGCGGCATGGAACGCCGGCGTATTCGAGCACTCGAATCGCCCCGAACACTTCACTCTCAGCCAGTGTCGCCAGAAGCGCCCCCGACGCTAGTAAGCCCAGAGGATCGAGTTTCACCGCTTCGCAGATGGTCCTTGTCGCCGGGAGCACGGCAATCTCGTCTCGTACAATCCGCAATCCAACTCCTGCTGCCTCCGCGACCTCATGAAGCGCCGTGATGACTCCACCCTCCGTCGGGTCATGCATCGAATGGACCTGCACCGCATCCCGCAGGGCGCGGCATGCCGGCAGCACTGAGATCCCTGGTTCCATCGTCCATCCACGCGCGGCGGCGATTACCTCCTCGCCAATACCGCGCTCCCGGAGCATTGAGGCGTGCTCGGAAGCGAGAATCGCGGTGCCCTCAATCGCGATTCCCGCCGTGAGCAGGATGGCGTCCCCTATCTGAGCCCCCGCCGTTCGCACGACGCCGGCGCGCGGTACTGTCCCCAAGAGGCAGCCGCTTACTATGGGCCGGTCCAGTCCAACCGTCACTTCGGTATGGCCGCCGACCAGGGCCACGCCGCACTCGGCACAAGCCCGTGTCACACCCGCGAAGATTTCCCTGACCTGGTCCGGCTCGATTCCCTCGGGCAACAGTGCGGTCACGAGCAACCAGCGCGGCTCCGCCCCCATCGTCGCCAGGTCATTGCCATTCACCGCGAGCAGATAGCGCCCGATGTCCGCCGCCGCGAACGTAATCGGGTCGCTCTTCACAACGAGCAGTTCAGGGCCGCCGTTGTCGATCACGGCAGCGTCTTCACCGAGCCCGCTACCCACAACGACTGAGGAATCCGCGGGTGGAATCGTACCCAAGAGTTCGCTCAGTAGTTCGGGAGGCAACTTGCCGGCGGCGAGCTTCATCGCGATTGGACTAGAGGTTGTCCCGTGCGCGGAACCATGCCACCGTCTGCGGAACACCGGCGTCCAGCGGCGTCACATCTGATCCAAACGCGCTCTCGAACTTCGAATGGTCGAGGATAAATGAACCTTCGAACTGGTAGAGAACCTCACCGATCTCCCGCATCATCGGATCAAACAAACCCACCACCAAAACCAGGAGCTTGGGCGCCACGCGCACCTTGGGTTCCGTCTTCGTGATCTCGATCACCTTCTGGACGAACTGGCGAGTCGAGATCGCCGGGGCGCTGGGCGTGTGCCACACTTCGCCGAGGGCCTCGTCACGCTCGCCCAGCATGATTAGATCGCGAGCGAAGTCGTCAATGAACGTATAGGTATGTGGCGCGTCGATATCGCCGAGCAGGTGGATTGAGGAACCTTTCAGGGCGGCTCGGAAAACTCGGTCACCCATCGCGGAAGTAGGCACACCGGGTCCGTAGAAATCCGATGTCCGCCCGATCACGGCCCGCACTTTCCCGTTGCGGTGGGCTAGAAGAATACGCCGTGCCATCTCGGCCCGCACCTTGCCTTTGCCGCCGGCCGCGTTGCTCGGGAGCTCCTCATGCATCGGTCCGACAAGCGGGCCGTACATGTAGAGGTTGTCCGCGTACACGAGCTTTGCGCCGGCCCCCGCCGCCCCTTCGATGATGTTGTCGGTCATCGGAGGGAACTGATTCGGCCAATCCGTGTAGGCCGCATTCGCGCAGTGGTAGACGACAGAGGCCCCTTCGCAAGCGGCTCGAGTTTCGTCAGCCTGGCCGGGACTCACTGCACTCCCTCTCCCGTATGGCCCCGCCCGGAACGGTTAACCGCCCTCACGGGGAGACCGCGGGCCCGAAGCACGCGCACCGCCGTCGCGCCCAAGCCGCCGCTTGCTCCGATCACCACGTGGATTCCACCGTTTTCGGACATCGCCCAATCACTCCCCGTCGCCCAGTTGGGCCGAAAGTGCATCAAATTGCAGGCTTCTAACTACAAGGATCTCATACTCTAGTGCGGGCGACGATCAATCCCGGAGCGTTGAAGCGATCGTGTCTGATGCGTCACAGGCATGCAGCCGCGGAATCCATGACAATAATGGCAGGTGACGGTGGGGCGAGACGCGTTCGATTCGGGAGCGCTACCTCGCTGAGTTCGGTTACGCAAGCAGATGGAAAACCTTCGGTTCGGATATCGGGCCCTGTCGTGGCGGCGGAGCTCTCTCGGGGCATTCGCCTCCAAACTGGCGCTGTGTGTGTTCCTCGCAGGCCACTTGGCACTCTTGCAAGGTCGCAAAGGCGCGCCTCCCGCGACCAACCTGGGTCAGGCATCGGACCTGTCCGATGTCAGCGTGGTGCGCGTCCCCGAGGTGAACAGCGTAGCGCTCCTTGTTGAGGATGCCGCCGAGGACGCGGAAGAGCCCCTGCGGTTCGCTCACTCCGTAGCGCTCAACATTACTCCCGACACGAATGGCGACTGGGAAGCTCTAGGCGTGGGCGGACGGATCTGGCGGCTGCGGTTTCATTCGGCGGGCGCCACCGACCTGAATCTGGGTTTCAGTCGATTTCGGCTGCCCCCGGGAGCCACTCTCCACGTGATCAGTGAAGACCACGACTACTACGAGGGGCCATACGACCATCGCGACAACAAACCCCACGGTGAGTTGTGGTTACCGGTCGTCCCCGGTAACCGCGCGGTCATCGAACTCTACGTTCCCACCCTCACCGACTACGAGCCGGAACTCCGCCTCTCCCATATCGGCGTCGGCTATCGGGATCTCTTTGGGTTGTACGGGACACCCAATCTCGCGAAGCAGGGCTCTTGCAACGTGGATGTCGTTTGCCAGGAAGGCGACGAGTGGCGCGACCAGATCGCAAGCGTCGCGACCTACACCCGCAACGGCAGCCGCGTCTGTAGCGGCCAGATGATCGCCGATGTCCCCGGTAGCTTGAGAAGTTTTTTCCTCACCGCATATCACTGCCGCGTCACGGACTTAAACGCGAGCACGATGGTCGTGTACTGGAATTTCGAGTCCCCACGTTGTGGGCAGCTCGGCGGCGGCTCGTTGGAGCAGAACCAAACCGGCGGGACCGTCCTCGCGAGTCTCAGATCAACCGATTTCACGCTCATCGAACTCGACGACCCACCGGACCCGACGTACCGTGTCTACTACTCCGGATGGGATCGGTCTGGTGTCGCACCCGAAGGGAGTGTGGCCATCCATCATCCTGACACCGGCGAGAAGGCGATCAGCTTCAACGATGATCCGTTGACGACGATGGATAGTTGCATCAACTCGGGGGGGCAGGACACACACTGGCGCGTCGACAATTGGGAGCTCGGCACCACCGAGCCCGGCTCGTCCGGCTCGGGTCTATGGGACCCGGAGTCGAAACTTCTGATCGGCTTCCTTTCCGGTGGCCAGGCGGCGTGCGGTAACGACGAGTTTGACTGCTATGGAAAGTTTTCCGTTGCCTGTGACGGGGACGACCCAAGCACCCGTCTGCGCGATTGGCTTGACCCAGAGGACACAATGGTGATGTCGGTCGAAGGAAGCCCGGGCGTCCCGTTCATCAGCCTTGTTTCGGATCGAACCATCGATGAGTGCGCCCTCGACCCGGGCAACGAAAACGCGGTATGGGAACCCGGTGAGACGATCCGGCTCCCCGTCACAATCACCGGCTCAGAGAGCTTCACGAACATCACCGGGAAGCTCACCGTCGACACACCGGGCATCACCGTCTTAAATGACAGCGCTTCGTGGCCCGACATGGCCAAGGGCACCCCTGCCGAATCTCTTGCGCCTTACTTCTCGGTTCGGGTCGGCTCTTCGGTGGCGTGCCTGACGACTGTGGACTACTCGATCGAGGTTTCGGCGGCGGAGGGCGGCCCGTTCATCTTGCGGAAGAGCGCCCTCATTGGGTCGCAGCCCGAGGCTGAAGTGCCAGTGGACATCCCCGACTTACAAGATGGACCACCGTCGCTAACGCTTGCCACGTCAACCATCCAAGTGGGCGCAAATGAGCTGATTGAGAATCTCGATGTCTTCGTCAACATTCGTCACGGCAATGTTGGGGACTTGGAAATCAGCCTCCGAGGGCCCGATGGTACGGCCATAACGTTGCTTGGCAGCCCGGGCCATCCGGCCGCGCCGTTCGGCTGCGGGGATCGAGACATGGCTGTCGTGTTCAGCGACAGCGCTACGCTCGACGCGGAGGCCCACTGTGCCGGGGCGATTCCCTGGATTACCGGCCCCGCGCTTCCCGCCGAGGCGTTAGAAGTGTTTCAAGGCAGGCAAACCCAAGGCGCGTGGACTTTGACGGTCCACGATCGCTCTCCTCGCGATAGCGGCACGCTCGAAGACTGGGAGCTGCGTTTTGACCCACCTGCGCGGGCCGTCTGCCACGTCTGCGGCGAGGCTCCAGACGGGGCCGACCTAGCTATCCTCAAACGGGCCAACGGGCCCATCCGCAGCGGTGTGAGCCGCTACACGATTGTCGTGCAGAACCTCGGCCCCGACCCGGCGAGCGGCGTGAGGGTGGAAGATGTGATCCGTGGGGCGAACAGTATCCTCGTGCCGCCGGCATGCGGCGTCGAAGGGCATACTGTCCGCTGTAGCATCGGAACGCTCGCCGTCAATCAACAACGCACCTACACCATCGAGGTAAGCCGCGCCGTGCCTCTGCGAAGCCGTGTAAGCGGCGGCGTCCGCGCCGAAGGTCAGGTATCAGGCAACGAAGTTGACCCCCAACCAGGCAATAATTATTCCGTGATAATCATCGGTAACCGTTAGCGCTACACTCTACGTCTCAGGCGCGAATGATGAAGATCATGATGCTGGCCTCCGAGGCCGAACCCTACGCGAGGACCGGCGGGATCTGGCCACGAAGTCGCCGTAGTCCTGCCGCTCTACGAGACAACGACCCGGGTGCTCGCTGATCGCCCCCAAAAAGTCGTTTCGGACAATGTCTCGATTCCTCTGGGCGACCAAACCCGGCACGTGCGTGTTATCCGCTCCGATGAGGACAGTGTCGCTTGGTTCTTCATTGACGACCCGGAGTAGTTTGGGCGTCCGGGCCTCTACGGGACATCGGACGGCGACTATCCAGACAATGCAGCCCGCTTCATGACGCTGGTGCGGGGCGCCCTCGCCATCGCCGCCGATACATTCAAGCCGATATCCTGCACTGTCACGATTGGCAGACCGGTCTTGCCCCGGCCCTGCTCAAGACGGGACAAGACCCTGCCCACCCGCCGGGCTCGCTGCCGACGGTATTCACCATCCACAACCTCGGCTACGACGGGTTGTACGGCCGGGAGGTGCTCGCAGCCATCGGGCTGCCCGACTCACTGTTCAATGTCTATGGTCTCGAGTTCTATGACAAGGTCAGCTTTCTGAAGGGCGGCCTCATCTATGCGGATCGCGTGAACACTGTGAGCGAGGCCTACAGCCGAGAGATCCTCACGCCCGAGTACGGCCTCGGCAAAGAGGAAATCACAAATCTTCGCAAAGGCGACCTCACCGGAATTTTGAACGCTGTTGACTATGAGCGCTGGGATCCCCGAACCGACAAGCTCATCGCCGCGAACTATTCGGCGGACGACCTATCTGGGCAGCGGAAGTGCAAGCTCGACCTACTCAAGAAATTCGGGCTTTCCGAGGCTGATCCGGGTCGACCCATCCTCGGGCTTGTGTCGCGGCTTGTTTGGCAGAAGAGGGTTGATCTTGTCGTTGCGGCCGCTCCTGAGATCGTCAAGGCAGGAGGACTACTGACCGTCCTGGGGACGGCCGAGACCGGCCTTGAGGAGGCCCTCAAAACGCTGGCAAAGAAGTTCCCAGGGGAAGTGGGTGCGCACATCCGGCACGACGAGTGCCTCGCTCACAAACTTGAAGCCGGCGCGGACATTTTTCTAATGCCAAGCCGCTACGAGCCGTGCGGCCTCAATCAGATGTATAGCCTCAAATACGGCACCGTTCCCGTCGTGCGTGCGACCGGAGGCCTACTCGACACCATCCAGCCCTGGGACGGCGAGACGGGCAACGGCTTCCGCTTCTCGGGCGAATCCCGAGACGCCTTCGTCAAGGCTATTCACGAAGCACTCGATTTATATCGAGACCGCGAAGCCTGGTCCGTCATCATGCGCAATGGCATGAGCGAAGATCACTCCTGGGGTCGTTCCACCAGACGCCACCTCGATCTCTACGAAGATCTGCTTCAAGGGTCGTAGCGCTTGCGTAATGGCCCGGGATTCCGTGAGCGCTAGCGGCGATCTGATAGTCTGAAACTACTCGTGGGCTGTGGCCTGCCCAGCGTAGTTTCTGGACCCACGGCACGAATCGTTTTCGGAGGAATGAATGGCTGGAGCGAATACCGTTACCCTTACCGACGCCGCGTTTGACAACGACGTCCTGAGCTCGGACGTCCCCGTCCTGGTCGATTTCTGGGCCGTTTGGTGCGGCCCGTGCCGGATGATGGCGCCCGTGATCGACGAGATCGCCGACGACTTCGCCGGCAAGGTGAAAGTTGGCAAGCTTGACGTCGATAGCAATCCGCAGGCAGCCAGCCGTTATCAGGTTCGTGGCATTCCCACGCTACTCATCTTCAAGGGCGGACAAGTCGTCGAACAGTTGGTGGGTGCCGTCCCGAAAGACAAAGTCGTCGAAGCCCTCAACGGCCACATCGGGTAGAAGCAGAACCCCGGATCTGAGTCCGGCAGACCGCTCGGGCCGAAGGCTCATAGCCTCGGTATCCACCTTAGTAAGGGTGGTATCCCGTTACTCCAAGCTTGATCCGATACAAGCTAAGGTCGACCGTAACGTACAGGACGTTCGCTTCATCTCCGATGCCGAACTCGACGTTGCTCGGTAACCCCTCGGGATTGTCCGGATCGGTTTGATTCTCTGGGCCCGTGGAGATGAATCCCACCTCTTCGCCGTCAGGGTTGATGATCATCACCCCCGGCCGTTTCAATCCACGTGACGTGAGATAGATATTCCCCTCCACGTCCACTGTCATCCCGTCGCAGCCCGCTTGGTCGCCGAAGTCAACGATCGTCTTTCGCGGACCATTGATGAGTCCATCGTCCCCCAACGAGAACGAGTAGACCTTCATGTTGCCGTGCTCGCCCTTCGGGGCGTCCGGGTCGGTGATGCGTTCGCTGCCGTTGTTGTGATCCGCCAGATAGAACGTCTTCCCGTCGGGACTGAGCGCCACGCCGTTCGGCTTCTCGACGTCGTGGGTCAACTCGACCACTGTTCCGTCCGCGTCCACCCGATAGACCGCCATGTGTTCGAGTTCGCGTTGCTCCGCCCCTAGATAACGCGGATCGCTGAAGTAGACGCGCCCTTTTGTGTCGAGAGTCAGATCATTGGGCGCATTGAACCGCTTACCGTCGTAGTTGTCGGCAAGTGTCGTTTTCTCGCCCGTCTCAACGTTCCATCGCGAGATTTGACGTCCGCCCTGGTCAGCACCTTCGGCCGCGATCAAGTGTCCGTCCGAGCTGAACGTCAAGCCATTGGACTTGCCGCTGTCCTCGGCGAACACATCTGTCTCTCCAGTTCTCGGATCGAACCGCATGATCTTGCCCTTGTCATCACCGAACGGGATATCCGAGAAGTAAATACGGCGGTCGGGCCCAACCGCCGGCCCTTCGGTCAGCCCCCCGGAGATAGGAAGCGAGCGCGTAAACACCTTCTCAAGCGACGCGCCCTCCGGCACAATCGCCACTGTCTCAGAAGGTTCGACGTCCGGCGGGGCTTCGCTCCCACAACCAGCGGCCATCAAAGCAGCAACGTAAATCCAAAGAGCATTCTTCATCACGGATACCTTCCCCTAAGCGAACCGCCGATGGGCGGTCCGTCACATACTATGCCCTGTAGCGGCACGAAGGCAAGCAGCGGCGCTGTGGCACCGAAACGGGGACGAAGACGCCCATAACACCATCGAACGCCCCCGCGCTCGGGGGAATAAGTAGGATGTGTACGACCATGAAGCCGCTCTGGCTCTACTTTCGGACATCAGTTAGATAATCGGCGAGTTCGATGAAATCAGCGACGACGAGGTCCGGCTGCAATGGCGAGGATTCGTACGGCAGGCCGTACCGATTGACATACCCGCCCCGGTACCCGCAAGCACGTGCACCGAGGATGTCGAAGGAGTGAGCGGCAACCATCATCATCTCGCCCGGCTCCGCCGCCAGGTGTTGGGCGGCGTAGCGATAGACGGATGCGTGCGGCTTGAAACGTCCGACGCGGTCGACGGAAATTGCGCTGTCGAACTCCGCGCCGATGTTGTTCTCGACGAGATGCTCAACGAGCCAGGTGTTGCCGTTGGAGAGAGCGACGAGACGGTAGTGCTCACCTAGGCGGATCAATCCGTCAACAGCGTCCGGATAGGGTTGCAACTCCTCAAAGACGCGCATGAAACGTTCGGCTTCGGCCTGCTGAAACTCAACGTTATGCTTTCGCAGGCAGTAGACCAGGGCGCGGCGGGCGGAATCCAGGTAACCGGGGTGACCGAGCCCCAAGATCGTATCTTGATGCTGCTCGATACGTTGGCGCAGACGCCACTCAGGCCAGAAGGTCGCTCCGTCGATGGAGGCTTCGTGGCCAGTAAGAAATCGGTCGAGGGTGGGGCGAATACTGCCGACGAGATCAAGGATCGTCCCGAAGATGTCGAAGGTAAGCGTGTGTACGCGGGCGAGCGGATCAGGGTGTGTCGACATCCTAGACATCCAAGTCCGCAGTGTCGAGCGTGCCTGAATCCTGCATCGATTGGAAGGACTCAAGGGTTTGGCGGATGCCATCGCGGAGCGACGTGTCCGGCAAATCGGGAAGGTACGCGCGCAGTTCGGCGTCGTCGAGATTACACGCGACGGGGATGGCGTCACCCGAGAGTGTGATCAGGCCTTTGGCGGCGGGGTGGAGGTCTTCGATCTGCTGAATGTAGTCCGTCATTTCAACCACTGCCCCCCGCAGATTGTAGGTGCGGGCGCCCACCGCGGGCGTGAGGGCGCTTAGGACGAAAGACGCGGCGACATCTCCCGCGTACTGCAGCGCGTTGCGTCCTGAGTAGCGAAACATAAACGGTCGTCCGACGGCGGCGGATTTGATCGCGCGGGTGGCGTCGGAGGTAACACCCTGGTCGCGGCCAACGCCATAGACGGTCCAAGGGCGGAGGCCGACGCTATTGATGCCGTGGTCCTGGAAGTAGATGTGCGCGTTACCCTCGTTGCACTGCTTGAAGACACCGTAGTGGGTGGCGGGGTAGAGCGGGGCGTCGTTCGGGATGCGTCCGGGCGGATAGCAGGCCTCGGGACCGATGACGGCGGCCGAGCTGGCGTAAACGACCTGCTCGACCGTGCCAGCCGCGCGAGCCGCCTCAAACACAGCCAGCGTCCCGCCGACGTTGACTTGCGCGCCCGCGAGCGGGTTGGCGCGGCAGATGGGAATTTGGAGTCCGGCGAGATGAATGATCGAAGTGACTTCGTGCTGGTCGATGAGATCGCAGAGCGTGGAAAGGTCGGCAATGTCCCCGGCGACGGTGGTCAGGTTCCGCGGATCGCCGGGCATGATATCAACAAGACGACGCTGACTCGGGTCGCGGTCGAACAGGACAAGTTTCTTTTGGCGCTCCAGGAGATCTTTGACGATCCAGGCGCCGATGAACCCGGATGAGCCGGTGACGAGGATGGACGCAGGCATAAGGTGTCAGTATGCCGCAAGGCGGTGATGGTGGGCCAGTGGGCGCGTTGGCCTTCTGATCTCACCGATCCGTGCTACGTTGTCGCGATGACTTGTCGAGACGCGATGGCGGCACTGAAGTCGTACGGGACGGTGCAGAACCACAAGGTGTATGCGCGTAGAGCGACGAAGTAGAGGCGCACCACGCTTGTTAAGATCCTAGCTTGCCGGGCCCTCGCGTTACTCTGGTCATACCGACGCTATTCGGCGGCGAATCGCTCACGCGTTGCGTCGCCGCGCTTCGCGCTCAGACTTTCACCGACTTCGAGACGGTGATTGTCGACAACAGTGGCCAGGATGTCACTGCCCGCGTGCCTGAAGCGCAGACAGTCCGAGTGATGAAGAACGCGACAAATGTGGGCTATGGAGCGGCGATCAACCAAGCGATTCGAGGCTCTGAGGCGGAATTCGTCGCAGCCTTGAACGATGATGCCTATCCGTCATCCGACTGGCTCGGATCTCTGGTTTCCGCCTGTGAAGAAGACGAGCGGGCTGGGATGTGTGCGTCACGAATTCGCTTGGCTTCCGATCCCAATCGACTAGACTCGGCAGGCCTGAGCATCTACGGCGACGGCACAACGAAGCAACGGGGACATCGGTCCGAGGCGGAGAACTACGATGGGCCCGAGGAAGTTCTGTTGCCCAGCGGCTGCGCGGCGTTGTTTCGCCGAGCGATGTTGCGTGATGTCGGCGGCTTCGATGAAGACTACTTTCTCTACGCAGAAGAGTCAGACCTCGGACTGCGGGCGCAGCTGCGCGGTTGGAGTTGTGTCTACGTGCCCGGGGCGGTCGTCGACCATGACTATTCGGCGTCCTCGGGGCGGGCCTCGCGGATGAAGGCGTTCTATGTGGAGCGCAACAGGCTCTACACCGTCGTGAAGAACTTTCCGCTATTCCTGTGGCTGCTTGTGCCGTGGTATTCTCTGTGGCGCTACACCCAGCACGCTTTGGCGTTAGTGCGGGGCCGTGGCCTTGCCTCGGAGTTCCCCGACGACGGCGGAGGGGCGTGGCAGTTGGGAATGGTGGTACTGTCGGCGCACGTGACCACTTTCAAAGCGCTGCCGTCTTTGCTCCGCAAGCGGCGTTTGATTCAGCGAGCGAAAACCCTCACGGGGTGGTCTTTTTGTAGGCTATTGAAACGGCACTGGGTTTCCGCTGCCGAGATCGCGCGCCAATAGCCGGCGATGTCATGTTGGACCTAAGCACAGATCACAATGGTGACAAGTCCGAAGAGCCTCGGCTCCTTGTGCTTATTCCGGCCTACAACGAAGAGTTGTCGGTCGGCGACGTCATTGCATCGGTACAGGAGGTATTGCCGGATGTGCCAGTCGTGGTGGTCGATGACGGCTCTTGGGACGGAACAGCACCGGCGGCGTCCAAGGCAGGAGCGGAAGTGCTGTCGCTACCCCATCATCTGGGCCTAGGCGGCGCGGTGCAAATGGGTTATAAGTACGCCTTTGAACACGGATATGACCGCGTTGTCCGAGTAGACAGCGATGGGCAGCATAATGCAGCGGATATCCCGGCCCTCCTTCAGAAGATGGACGAGGGTGACTACGACGTCGTGACCGGGTCGCGATTTCTGCGCACAAACGGATACCCGATTCAGCGGGTTCGACGGCTCGGGGGGCTGATCTTCACCGCCCTGTTGTACCCAATACTCGATCAAAGGATAACCGATCCTACGTCGGGATTTATTGCGGTGAATCGGCGGGCATTGGAGATTTGCAGCCGCAGCTTCCCGCTTGAGTATCCGGAGATTGAGACGCTGGTAGTGTTGAAGCGCAACGCGCTTCGGTTCTGCGAGGTTCCGACGACGATGTTCCCACGTCGGAAGGGTCACTCATCGATTGGTAGATGGGGCTCGGTGTACTACATGTTGCGGGTTGTCTTGGGCGTGTTCGTGAACGTCATCAAGTATGAGCGCCGCTTCCATCTCGGACGAAGAGGATAGAGATGGAACGCATACGGATCGCAACTGCCGTGTTTTGCGTCCTGCTGCTCGTTCAGATCGTGCGTGCGGTGCGTCGCGAGCACATTCGAGTAGAGATTTCGATGGGCTGGTTCGTGGCCACGGTATTGCTGTTGGCGCTCGGCCTGTCGGATACAGCACTAGCCTGGGTGTCTGAAATACTCGGCATGCGCGACGCTTCGTTTGTCTTGCTGCTGGTGGCCGGGCTGTTGTTCCTGTTCACGTTTTTCCGTTTTTCCGTCGAGGTTTCCAGTTTGAAGGACCACAATATCGTCCTGGCGCAGAAGCTGGGGCTCCTCGAGTGGGAAGTCAAGAGTCAGGCGTCGAAGATCACGCGGTTGGAAAAGAAAAACAAAGCGGGAAAACGGAAGGCGTCCAGCGGGGACCAAGCGTGAGGATACTATACGACGCAACCCCGTTGCTGATGCGCAGCGCGGGCGTAAAGAACTATCACCACTCGCTGCTGACTCACCTGCTGCCGATCATCGGGCCGCATCGGCTGGACCTCTTCCCACGATTGCGGGGTCTGCCGCCGAACAACAATGAGGGTTCCAACTACGCTCCCCTTGCGACGAAGCTGCGCTTGGGGGGGGTCGTCGCGTCCAACTACTCAGGAGTCGCGATTCCGCCGCAGCTAGCAGCCGGCGCGGACGTCTTTCATCTCACGCCGTTTGTGCGCCATCCCCCAAAGAGCGTTGCGCTTACGTCAATGGTGCACGACCCGACCCCGCTGCTTCTGACGGAATGTCACCCGGCGACGAATGTCCGGTACTTCGAGTATTTCGCGCGGACAATTCTGCCGCGGTTGAGCGGGCTCATGACGCCGTCGCAGGCCGTTAAGGATGATCTTGTCGAGCATCTGGGCGTGGATGAGCAGCGGATCAGAGTTGTTCATCACGGCGTTGACGAAGACTTCTTCGACACGGCGCCCTCAATGAGGGGGGTGGCGCGGAAGACCTACGATCTGCCGGACCGCTACGTACTGTTTGTCGGCGCGATGGAGCCCCGTAAGAACCTCACGAACTTGGTGCGCGCGTACTCATTGCTTTCGCCGGAGCTGCGACGGCGGCATCCGCTGGTCATTACCGGGGCGACGGGTTGGAAGAACAAGAAGATCAGGAAGCAACTGGAGACACTGGGGGCGCACTTGACGGGTTACGTGCGGCGGGCCCTGTTGCCCGCGGTTTATCACGGAGCCGCCCTGTTTATTCTGCCCTCGTTTTACGAAGGCTTTGGTATGCCGTTGCTGGAGGCGATGGCGGCACGTGTACCGGTCGTGACGTCGGACGTTTCGGCCATGCCCGAAGTGGCCGGGGAGGCAGCGTTATACGCGGATCCCCATGACGTCGACTCGATGGCTGACGCGATGGAACGTATTCTTGAAAAACCTGAACTAGCGACCGCGCTGGGCGAAGAGGGCCGACGGCGGGCCCGCTTGTTCACCTGGCAGGAGACGGCGGTGGACACCAAGGCGTTCTTAGAGGAAGTAATTGGAGGATAGATGGCCGCCGGTCCGCGCATCACAGTCATCGGGGCGGGGCGTCTTGGCGAGGCATTGATTCGCGGTTTGCTGGATGCCGGCGCCGCGGCCAAGGGCGATCTGCGCGCAACGGTGGCGTCGAGCGAACGCGCGAAATTATTGCGGGAGCGCTATGGGGTGCTGGTTAGCGCGGGATCGAATCGCGAGGCGGTCGCAAGCTGTGACATAGTCGTTCTCGGCGTTAAGCCGGGAAAGGTCGATAGCGTCCTTTCCGAACTAGCGGGCGTGCTGCGAGTCGAACAGAAGGTCGTGTCGATGGCAGGCGCGATTCCGTTGTCAACGATCGAGAGGTCGACGCCGCCTGGCACGGCTGTGTTCCGCGCCATGCCGAATATTGCGATGACCGTGGGAGAAAGCGCGACGGCTCTGTGCGAAAACGACGCGTCAACCTCCGAGGATCGGTGTCTCGTCGGCGGTATCTTCGGGACGGTGGGCAGTGTCGAGTGGGTCGATGAGCCGGCCATGGATGCGGTGACCGCGCTTTCCGGCAGCGGGGTTGCGTTCGTGTTCCATGCACTCGGGGCGTTGACGGAGGGCGGCAAGAAGGTGGGATTGGAGAAGGACGCTGCCTATCGGCTGGCGCGGCAGACCCTGCTCGGAGCGGCGCGGCTTGCCGCTGAGACGGAGCTATCACCGAAGGAGTGGATTGATCAGGTTAAGACCCCGGGCGGGACAACGGTAGCGGGATTGAGTATCTTGGAGCGCCGCGACACGCGGGAAGCTTTCGTCGATGCGGTTGAGTCAGCAGCGCGACGGGCCGCTGAGATCCAAAAAGAACTCGCGGACTAGTTCCCGCCGACGCGAGTACCGTCAACCAAAGGTACGCCGTCCGCCTTCATGGAATAGCGGCGCTTAGCGTGGCTTTGGATACCCACTCGGACTCCGTACAATGGAGTTCATCCTTGGCCCCGGAGATCCATTCATGAATTGCTTCGCTCGCGTCACCCTTCTTACGGTCGCACTGCTTGTGAGTACAGCGGCGGCAAAGGCGGAAGATTGGCCCGAATGGCGCGGCAGAGGGCGGACCGGTGTTTGGACCGATACCGGCATCGTCGACAAGTTTCCGGCGGGCGGGCTCAAGGCGACGTGGCGACAGCAGATCGGGAACGGGTACGCGGGGCCCGCGGTAGCCGACGGGCGTATCTATGTAACCGATATCGTCAACAAAGAGGCGAATCGCGGGACCGAGCGGGCGCTGTGTTTGAGCGAGACATCCGGGGAACTACTTTGGAAACGGGAGTGGCCGGCGAACTATAGCGGCATGGCGTACGCGAACGGCCCGCGGGCAACGCCAACCGTAGACGGCGACCGCGTGTACACGCTCGGCGCAACGGGAATTCTGCATTGCCTGAATGCGCGGACGGGCGCGGTCATCTGGAAGAAAGACTACAGCAGCGACTACGGTACGAGCTTGCCTAGCTGGGGGATCGCGGGTGCGCCGGTCGTCGACGGGAATCGACTCATCGCGCTGGTTGGCGGCGAGGCAAACGCGAAGGTCGTAGCCTTCGACAAGATCACTGGGAAAGAGCTGTGGCGCGCGCTTTCTTCCGATTGGGAACCCGGCTACAGCCCGCCGTTCATCACCGAGGTAGGTGGTGCGCGGCAGTTGATCATCTGGCATCCACGAGCGATCACTTCGTTGAAGCCCGAAACGGGCAAAACATATTGGGAGCACCCGTTCGATGTCCATCACGGCTTGACGGTCGCGACGCCGGTTGTCGACCGGAATCGGCTGCTTGTCACGGCGTTCTATGAAGGAGCGCGGATGCTGAAGCTCAGCCCGAGCAAGACTCGCGCGGACTTGATCTGGAAGGGCAACTCAACGAGTGAAATCGAGACCGACGGGCTGCATTCGCTCGTGAGCACTCCCGTCATTGATGGTGACTACATCTACGGGATTTGCAGCTACGGCGAATTTCGTTGTCTCGACGCGCGAACCGGCAAGCGCGTATGGGAGACGATGGATGTGACGAAGGAGAAGGCGCGCTGGGCGACGGGGCAGATCGTGCGCCAGGGCGACCGCTATTTTATTTCGAACGATCGTGGAGAACTGATCATCGCGAAGCTGTCCCCGAAAGGCTACGAGGAGATCGACCGGACGAAGATCATCGAGCCGACATCGTTCGTGAGTCGCCGCCGCGAACTGGGCGCGATCAACTGGACACACCCCGCCTACGCCAATCGCCACCTGATTACGCGAAACGACAAAGAGATCGTCCGCTACTCGCTGGCAAAGTAGTAGACGAAGGGAGAAATCTCGATGAACCGCGTGTTGCACTTGGAGCTCGGCGCCGACGATCCGGAAAAGCTGATCGCTTTCTACAAAGAAGTGTTTGGCTGGGAGACACACCAGTGGGAGGGGCCGCAAACGTACTGCCTTGTCAGCACGGGGCCGAGCGACAAACCGGGCATCAACGGTGGCATCATGCGGCACAAAGAGGGCCTGCCGCGCACGATCAATACGATTGGCGTGGACTCAATCGACGAGCATGTGAAGAAGGTCGAGGAATGACAGCCTACGGAGCGTTGCGGAAGTATATCCTTTCCGGTTCGGTTGTCGTGTTCTTGTGTGGCGCGCCGACGGCCCCGTTGTTGATTACCCAGGACATCACCGTCGTCTCTCGCGCGACGGTACATGAGCATCCCCACGCCGACCCTTACGACCGCGCAAATCTGTATGGATTCAATCATGCGCCGAGTGTAACCACGCTTACTGACGGCCAGTTACTTGCCGCATGGTTCTCCGGACCGTTCGAGGCGTCGGTCGATCAAGTGATCCTGGGAGCGTATTCCTCCGACGGTGGCCAAACGTAGTCAGCGGCGGAGGTTCTGCAAGACTTTCCCAGAACATCGGACTTCGATCCTGCCTTCGTTTCGAGCGGGTCGAGAACGTGGCTGTTCTTCTCCCGTGGACGCTGGAATCGCTATCCGTTTGTGAGGGGTGAGCGCGACGGCGGGATCGGGATCAAGTCATTCCAAATGTTTCATCGGTATACGGATGACGCGGGGAAGAGTAGGTCCGATCCTCAAGAACTGCCGATTGAGCGGGGATACAACTGTCGGTCGAATGGGATTCGATTGTAGACAGGGGAGCTGCTCGTCCCGACGCACCTGCTTCTCGGCGAGGATTCCGGCGTGCTGAAGTCCCGTGACAACGGGGCGACGTGGACGCGCCACACCGGCGTCTCGACCACTGTGGGGCAGGCGAAACCGACGATCGCCGAGCTGAGTTCTGGCGCCGTGTTGATGCTGCTGCGGACGAAAGATGGATATCTTTGGCAAACGGTCTCGGAGGATCGCGGTGAGACTTGGTCAATGCCCAAGAGAACGGACATGGTTGCCCCGGCGGCCTCTCACAACCTGCTTCGACTCAACGATGGTCGGCTTTTGCTGACGCATGACGAGTCGCCACCACCGTATCGTTCGCCTCTGACCGTCCGGGTTTCTGATGATGATGACGAGCATTGGTCTGAACCGATGATTGTGGTGGAAGTGCCCCGGCCAAGCGAAGGGGACGCGATCTGGGGACGTCAGGTGACGTATCCGTCGGCCACACAACTGCGGGACGACACAGTGGTCATCGTTTGGGCGCACATTGCACTAGGCGACGAGGAGCAGTGGGGAGGTATCCGGTCCGCCCGGGTGCGGGTTGATTAGGCCTCGGTGGTGGGCTGGTTGCGCTCCCAGATGAGGCGTAGGCCTTCGAGAGTGAGGTTCTCTTCGATCTCTTTGATGTAGCGAGACCCGGGGCAGATGATGCCTGCCTGCCCTCCCGTAGCGACGAGCTTCGTGTCCGGTCCCATGACAGCGAGCATCCGTTCGAGGATGGCGTCGACCATCCCAATCGTTCCGTAGTAGAGGCCGGACTGCAGCATGGCTATGGTATTCGCGCCAATCACGGTGCCTGGTTCCCGGACGTCGATCTGCGGGAGGCGGGCGGCCCTGCTGAACAGAGCTTCGGATGAAATGCCGATCCCGGGGTAGATCGCGCCGCCGAGATACTCGCCGGCCTCGGAGACACAATCAAACGTGATGGCCGTTCCGAAATCCAGAGAAATACACGGGCCGCCGAAGCGAGCGAACGCCGCGACATTGTTAACGATGCGGTCTGCTCCCACTTCGGCCGGATGATCGGTCTTTACGGTGATGCCGGTCTCAAGCGCGGGCGTGACGAACAGAGGTTGCGTGTCGAAATAGCGGCGTGCCATCTCTTCCAGCGAGCGGTCGAGTCGTGGCACGACGGACGCCACGATGATGCCGTTAACGTTGGCGATGTTGAGTTCGCTCAGGGAAAAGAGATTGCGAAACAGCACGCCCCACCCGTCGACACTTTGGGAGGTGTCGGTCTTAAGACGCCAGTCGGCGACCCATGCACCGTCACGGTACACGCCGAGCGTTAGATTCGTGTTGCCGACATCGACTGCTAGAAGCATGGTTTAAGGGCTGTCGATCGGCCGGACACTGCCTGCCAAGATCGGCTCGATGACGCCTTGGTCGGTTTCGAGTAGTAGCACGCCGCTCGGGTCAAGCCCGGCCGTTGTGCCATGGATCTCTGTTGAACCGTTAAGGACCGCGACTCTCCTGTGGAGCACATAGCTTGATTTCCGTGTGAACGCACCGGTGATGGCTTCGACGCCTTCATCGAGAAACATCCCATAGTAGCGCTCCACACCACGGAGTACGTGGTGAAGTACGTCCTCGCGGTCATACTCGCAACCGGTCTCGATGCGGGCCGAGGTGGCGATGTCATGTAACTCGGGGGGCACGGTCGCCTGATTCACGTTGATCCCAACCCCGACCAGTAGATGGCGAGCCCGCCCGTCTCCCGACGATGCTTCGACAAGAATACCCGCACACTTCTTGGCGTTCAGCAGCACGTCATTGGGCCAGCGTAGATCGCACTCGACACGGCAGGCGCTTTCGATGCCTTCAGCCACACCGAGCCCAAGGGCGAGCGTGAGCGCCGGGAGCCGAGGGGCTGGAATCGTAGAGCGCAGAATGACAGAGAAATAGACGCCGACGCCAGGCTCTGAGATCCAAGTGCGGCCCAGGCGTCCACGGCCCGCGGTCTGCGTGTCCGCAATCACGATGGCACCCTCCGGAGCGCCCGCTTCGGCCTGTCGTTGGGCTTCGGTCATCGTTGAGTCAATGGAGGCGAAGCGGTGTTCGGGAGTGCCGAGGCGGCGGCGTGGTGTCACAAGGCTATTCGCGTTCAACACGGAAACTGATGTCTACGGCGCGCGCTGAGTGCGTGATGGCGCCGGATGAGACGTAGTCCGCTCCGGCTTCGGCGTACTCGCGCACGTTCTCAAGAGTGATGCCACCGGAAATTTCGATCACAGTGCGGCCGGCCATCTTAGCCATCGCGGCTCGCACATCGGACGCCGTGAAGTTGTCGAGTAGGACGTGCCGCGCACCGGCAATCATGGCATCTTCGAGCTCGGCGAAGGATCGGACTTCGATTTCGACAGGTAGGTCTGAATCCCGAAAGCACTCCAGAGCAGCTCCTACGCCTCCCGCCGCGGTGATGTGGTTGTTCTTGATCAGGACGGCGTCATGCAAACCTATGCGATGGTTCTTCGCACCCCCGGCTTGGGCGGCGAGCTTCTCGAGACGACGCAGGCCGGGTGTCGTTTTCCGTGTATCAAGAACTTCACAGCCCGTGCCGTCGATCGTTTTGACGAATTGCGCGGCAAGCGTCGCGATGCCGCTGAGTCGCTGCAGGAAGTTGAGAGCGGTCCGCTCAAGCGTTAAGAGGCGGCGGGCCGACCCCGACACCCGAGCCAGGATGACTTCCGATTCAACGGATGCGCCACTCTCCGTTAGGATCTCAAGCTGTTCATCTGCATAGAGCTCCGCTAGTAACTCGACACCGGCGACGACCAGCGGTTCGCGAGCCAGGAAGAGGCCGCTGGAGCGCGCGTCTTCACGAATACAAGTATTCGTAGTGATATCACCGCTGCCGATATCCTCCGCGAGGGCGCGCTGAATGCCGTCGGTGATTTCGGGGTGCGTCCAGGTGAGGTTCACGGCTAACCAGCGACAGCGGTCGAGAAGCGCGATACGCCCTTAGATTACTCCATGCGATCACACGTCGGTCCGAGGTCCTACGGGCTCCCTAGCCGAGGCTATCGAGGGTCTCCCCGATGCGAGCAATCTGCGACTCGTAGTCGGCTAGTTTGGTGCGAATCGACTCCACAACTTTGGCGGGGGCCTTCGAGACAAACTGCTCATTTCCGAGTTGCTTCCGAGATGAGTCCCGAGCCTTCTCGAGAGATTTCCGCTGCTTCTCAAGCCGATCGCACAAGACTTGAATCTCAGCTTCGGGCAGATTCAGCACAAGATCGAAGTCGGTCGTGTGGTGCATCGCCTTGCCCTGCGGCGCGGCCCCGCGTTCGACCTGCATCGTGACGTGGGCCAGCCGTCTGACGACTTCGGCCTGTTCTTCGATGACAGCGGCGGCGTCATCGTTGCGAGCATAGACGACGCCATCGAGGGGTGCTTTCGGGTCGACACCGAGCGTCGCCCGTAGATTGCGCACCGTCGTAATGACGTCCCGCAACACGGCGACCTGCCGCTCGGCCTCTTCGTCGTTGAGTTCCGAATCGGGCTCGGGATACGAAGCCAGTGCGATCGACTTGGGCCGATTGGGCGTGTTCGCCGTAACCCGCTGCCAAAGCTCCTCCGTAATAAAAGGCATGATTGGGTGCAACAGGCGGAGCGCCCGCTCGGTCGCGGCGAGCATATTCTTCCAGCCGGGCGTGAGACCTGAGTCATCCTGGAACGAGACCTTCTTGAGTTCGATGTACCAGTCGCAGAACTCGCCCCAGAAGAAGTGATACAGCAGATTCGCCGCCTCGTGATAGCGAAAGCGGTCGATGTGGTCATTCGCCTGCGCGGCAACGGCGTTGAGGCGCGAGAAGATCCAACGGTCCTCCAAGGAAACCGTGCCGTCAACCCCTTCCGGGCGATACGCGTCTGGGACTTCAGGCGACCACACGTCGGCGCCGGACTTTTCGAGACTCATGAAGACAAAGCGGACAGCATTCCAGATTTTGTTGGCGAACGTGCGCGTGTCGGCGATGCGGTCTTCCGACATCACGACATCCGAACCCTGTCCGGCGGCCGAGACGAGGGCGAAGCGCACGGAGTCGGTTCCGTACTTCTCGGTCATCTCGATGGGATCGATGACATTGCCCTTGGTTTTCGACATCTTCTGCCTGTCGGCATCGCGGACAAGGCCATGAATGAACACCGTGCGGAAGGGAACATCACCGCCCACCTCGATGCCGAGCATCACCATCCGCGCAACCCAGAAAAAGAGAATGTCAAACCCGGTGACAAGCAATGCCGTCGGGTAAAACGCCTTCAGGTCGGGCGTCTCGTCGGGCCAACCCATTGTGGAGAACGGCCAGAGGCCGGAGCTGAACCAGGTATCGAGAACGTCAGGGTCCTGTTCGATGTCCGCGCTCTCGCACTTCGAGCACTGGGTGGGATCTTCGCGTGCTACGGTCACCTCGCCGCACGCCTTGCAGTGCCAAGCCGGAATGCGATGGCCCCACCAAAGTTGACGCGAGATACACCAATCGCGGATGTTGTGCATCCACTCGAAGTAGTTGCGGCGCCAGACGTCGGGGATTATGTCCATCTGTCCCGACTCGACGGCTTCGATCGAAGATTTTGCGAGCGGCTTAGTCTTAACGAACCACTGTGTCGAAACACGCGGCTCAACGATCTGTCCGGAGCGCTGGCTGCGTCCGACGTTGTTGGTGTAATCCTCGATCTTCTCGATGAGGCCGAGCGCTTCTAGGTCAGCGACAACTTTCTTTCGCGCCTCGTTGCACGGCAGTCCTTTGTATGCGCCGCCGTTCTCGTTGATGTTGCTGTCTTCATCGAGCACGGTGATGAACTCGAGGTTGTGTCTCTTGCCGGCCGCGAAGTCATTTGGATCGTGGGCGGGCGTGACCTTGACGATACCGGTGCCAAATTTGGGATCGACGAAGTCGTCCTTGATGACGGGAAGTTGACGATCCATCAGAGGCAGAGCAACGGTCTTATCCCCGAGGTGTTTGTAACGTTCATCCTCGGGGTGAACGGCGACCGCCGTGTCGCCAAGCATCGTTTCGGGACGCGTCGTCGCAACGACAATGTGCTCGTCAGTACCCGTGACGGGGTAGCGAATGTGCCAAAGGTGGCCCTGCTGCTCTTCGTAGACAACTTCCAGATCAGAGAGCGCGGTAAGCGTGCCGGGGTCCCAGTTGATGAGATACTCGCCGCGATAGATTAGTCCCTTTTCATAGAGGCGAACGAAAGCCTCGCGGACGGCGCGGGACAAGCCGGGATCAAGCGTGAAGCGTTCGCGCGACCAATCACAGCTCGCGCCGATGCGTTTGAATTGCCCGACGATGTGGCCGCCGTACTTCTCTTTCCAGGCCCAAACGTGTTCGAGGAACTTTTCGCGCCCGATCTCGCGGCGATCGATGCCCTGTTTGGCCAAGTCGCGCTCGACGAGCATCTGCGTTGCGATACCAGCGTGGTCGGTGCCGGGTAGCCACAGAACGTTGTCGCCCTTCATTCGTCGCCGCCGCATGGTGATGTCGGTGAGCGCGATCTCGTACATGTGGCCGATATGCAGCGCGCCGGTCACATTTGGGGGCGGCGCCACGAGACTGTACGCCGGGCGTTCGGCGTCGTTGCGAGCGACGAAAAGCTCGTCGTTCACCCACGATTCGGCCCAACGCAGCTCGATCTGTTGGGGTTCGTAAACCTTTTTGATTTCCATGGATAGGGGAGGCAAGTAGCGGTGACTGCTCAATATAACAAGCACGTGGAGGTGTACTTGTTCGAGGCGTCGTACTTGCTTGCAACTCGACGAATTGGGGCTGTGGGTAGGGCTGGGAGCCTGTCGGCTACGCGTGGCGGATGCGGTTCATGAGGTTACCGCGATGGGGGGAGCGTGATTCGGACAACAAGGGACGGAGGCGCGGATGGGAAATTCGCGCGCCTGCGGGCTTGAGCCGGCGTTGACTGACCCCAAGTAGCACGGGTGCGATGGTTTGGGCGTGTTTGGTGGTTCTCGCTCGTGGCGTGCGACGTCTTGAAACGTTTTCAAACATGGCGCGGGCGGTTTTGGGACGGAATCGGGTTCGCTCGCCGATTTCGATCGCCTCTTGGGCCGGAAATGGCGGATTCTGTCAGGTGGTGGAGATTTTTGAGCGTTGATTCCGGCTGTGATTGCATCGGCGTTCGGCCGAGACGGGTTCTGTGTACCGGCAGCGGTAGCGGGGCTGGGGAGGCGATGCGGCCCAACCCGTCGCTGGCGCTCTGGGCTCGGTGGGTGGGCTGTGCCATTGATTCCTTGTTCGCAAAGGTATCGGGAGCGGGCTGACGTCGGTGTTATCGGCCTTTGGCCGAGCGCGGAGGTCGCGTACAACGCGACCCGGCACAGTATAGCTGTGCGCCACAGGGCGGGGGTTGGGGGTAGTGTAACCCGGTGGGGGCGGGTTGTCGCGGGGCGAAGTGGTTGATTCGTTGGCGGTTGTTGTTCGGCGGGGCTGGTGACTGGCGGGCGGGTGGTTGGCGATTCTTGGTTCTCGCGAAGGCGCGGAGGACCTCCCAGCTCGCCACAACGACGGAATGGGTTTGGATGGCAATCCTTCGGTCATGATGGCGTGGCCTCGGCCTTGTCCGGATGCGGCTCGATCGGGGGACACCCTGGGCGGGGTTCCTGGCCAGCGTAAGGTGTTGTGATCATTGGATTGCGTCACTGGGTTTGGTGAGCCAGCCGAGGGGCCACTGCGCCACAAAAGATGCTGTAAGTTACTCATTGAAAAACTGTAAGACTATCGCCTGCTCCTATCCCGACTACTTCAATCCGGGCTCTAATCTCCGATTCGCCCTAAAATTGGCGCGAGATGGCAAATACTGCTCGCCGCTGTTCCGTATCATGGACCACGTTTACGGTGACGCAACCCTTGGCAGCAACCGACTCGACATCCTTATGGACATTCAAATTCAGGGATGATAACTCGTGATTTATTCGCAAACCAAACGTGCCCGGAAGAACTTCGCCCAGCGTGTCAAGCTACATCTCGCGCTGGGCGGGAGCTTCGAGCGCAACCGATAGGGTGCTCGGGTATGGGAGGGAAATCATGAAGATGGTCGCGTGGTTTCCGAAGGGGCACTGACCGACATCTTGGGCGACGGTGAGAATTAGTGTCTGGAATGTCCCCAAGAATCGGCCCGAAGATTCTCCTTCTGCTGTGGACTTCGTTGGTGTTCCCACGAGGCCGGGCGCTCTGCCAAGATCAACCCGCGACCGCCTTCTGGACTGAGTTCAATTACACGATTCTCTCTCGAGAGAAGTTTGTCTGGCTGGTCTCGCCTTCGTATCGTAGCGATGAGCAGGAGGTCAATGGCCGGAGTGTGAGCCGCCTCACGACCGACGGCATTGTCATTCTACCGAAGGACTGGGAAGTGCGCGGCCGGTTTTCCTGATCGGCCGACAATAGGAGTTGGGTGGCGCGGCTTTTGACCAGCGAGTGCAGATTCGGGTACGACACCCAATCGGCAGTACCAAGAGAGGAGACATCAGCTTCCTCGGCGCTATGGCGTATGAGCGCCATTTTCGGGGAGATTCATTCCTGATTTCAACGTGTATCGGCCACGCATCGACTGGGAAGCGGGATCGCTGAAGTGGAATCTAGTCCCTTGGGGGCAGCAGGGCCTGTCGTTCGACCATAGTCGAGGGTTCTTCCGACATAGAACTCGCATTGGACTCTTCAGAGACTTCAAGAAACACAGTCGAGTCGCGCTAGCCTACCAGTTCCAGTACACGCAGAATGCAGTCGGCAGATGGGCGCCGCAGCATGAAATCTTCCTTCGATACTGATTTGGAAAGTTCCTTTCGGCTAGGCGCGGCGGTGAGTAGGGGGGGGCGGCGTTGGGATGCGAGACAAATGCGATGCAGATGTAACCAGGGCGATCTGGAAAAAATGGGACAGCCTCAATTATGCAGTTGCCGCAGCGCGCACGATAGACCCGCGAGTTGAGTTCTTGCGAGGCCTGCCACGTCCGCGGACCTGCAAGTCAGTGCCAACCGCTTCCTCCAACTGTTGAACGAAGTCCTTGCCGGCCAAGGGCTTAGCCGAATAGGTCGCCATCCGCAACTCATCCATCCAGCCCGTATCGACGGCCCAGCCGTTTTGTAAGACTCCCTCCCAGTCCCCAGCGGACAGACCTCGCGCCACAGGTCGAGATCCAGCAATCCCCACCCGTCACGGCCCGAGATATGCGCTCGCGCACTCGACCACGGGGAAAAATGGGGACAGTCTACGGCGCGCCGCTTGCAGAGGCAGTGAGCAGAGGACTTACGAGGGCGGCGCTTGGGACAGTCTACCATTTTTCCTGTAGCTGAACTTGCGGCCCCACTCGGCGCCGTCGGTCGTTGTGGGATGGGTCATCGCACCCTCACGGGCGCGGCTCAGAGCTTGGTGAGGGATCGATTGAGCGGGTTACGGAAAGGCGTGGCGGTGGCGGCGCTTGCGGTTCCCGGCCGGCGTGCTGTGGTAGCATCTTTTGACGCTTTGGCCGACCGGTGTGGTCCGACTGACGGTGGTCCAACGAAGGAGTTTAGGGAATGGTGGAATCGGTAGGGAATCGCTGGCGCTTTGTGGGCGCGGCGCTGGTCATGCAGCTTTGTCTCGGTGTGTTGTATTCGTGGAGCGTCTTCCGTGTCCCGCTTGAAACGCTTCACGACTGGTCAAGGGAAACGAGCATCGCGCCGTATCGTTACTCGCTCCTATTTTTCACGATTGCGATGGTCGTCGCCGGGTTCTGGCAAGACAAGAAGGGACCGCGTCTGGTCGGTAGCGTCGGGGGACTGTTGCTGGGTGCCGGATGCCTACTGGCGGCGTTCATCGGCGATACACCGACGGGGCTCATCATTTCCTACGGGGTGATTGGCGGTATGGGCGTCGGATTCGCCTATGTGACGCCGATTGCGACCTGCGTGAAATGGTTCCCGGATAAGCGTGGCATGATTGTCGGCTTGGCGGTGATGGGGTTCGGTGCGGGTTCGCTGATTTTCGCGCCACTGCTTGAGTCGCTGATCGGCTCGGATGCGGTACTGTTCGCCGACACGATCCCGCGGACATTCATGATCATGGCGACGGTGTTCTTTATCTTTGTGATCGGAGCGGCTCAAGTCTACCGTGTGCCGCCGCCGGGTTGGAAGCCGGAAGGCTGGGAGCCTCCTGCCGTTCCGGGTGGCGCCGCGGCCAAGCAGGAGTTCACGCCGGGCGAGATGTTGGGCACCTGGCAGTTCTACGTGCTGTGGGCGCTCTATGCCCTGGGGACGTCAGTCGGGCTGGTTGCGATCGGTCAGGCATCCCCGATTATTCGGGAAATGGCCGTTGGGGGCGCGCTGCTCACCGGTGGTGCGGCTCTCGGCTTGATGTCGCTCTTCAACGGCCTGGGGCGGCTGTCATGGGGCAGCCTTTCCGATAAGATCGGGCGCAAGAGTTCAGCCATCGGAATGTACACGGTTTACATCGTGGCCTGTTTGTTCCTGCTGCGAACCGCGAGCGGCTTCTGGCCCGTCTTGATCGGCCTGTGCATGGTGGGGTTCGCGTTCGGCGGCTACCTCGCCTTGCTGCCATCCTTCACGGCGGATTACTTCGGAGCGAAAAACGTCGGCGCAAACTACGGCATCATGTTCACGGCCTACGGTCTGTCGGGGTATTTCGTCCCGGGCTATTTCGCAGGCATCATGGACCAAGCGCGCACCGCGGGGGACGTAGCCAGCGGTTACAACCAGGTTTACGTGACGTTAGCCGTGTTCGCGGTGATTGGGATGCTGCTGGCGTTCATTGTGCGGAAGCCTACGCAAGCGACCTAGAACTTAGCGAATGGGCGAGTAGTCGGTAGCTGAAAGGAACTGCGATACGACTCCCTTGACGATCTTGCCGTCCTTCTCAGACTCGGCGCGAGCCTTGGTCCAGGCCGGGTCGGCGCGGAAGGCTTTCCAGGCGGCCTCGCGTGCTTCTCGGCTAGGGTAAGCCAGGATGTAGATCAAGGTGTTGGCGGCTTCCGGGCCCTCCGCGGGTGTCCAGTAGCCGATCAGCGACATGCCGTGCTTCACAAAAATTGCGTTGGTGTGCTCGCTGAACCGTTTGTGGAGCGCATCGAGACGTCCGTCGTACGTGGTGTAGGTGCGGATCTCGAAGAGCCTGTCCGCGGTGGTGAGGGCGGCGGGTGCGAATAGCGCCGGCAACAGGAGTAGGGCCAAGGTGGCACATCGAAGAAGAGCCTTGTTTGTCATGTCGAAGCTTCCTTTTCGAACGGACGATTCATCGCGCGCAGGGGCTTCCGTGACCCTGTGCTTTCTCCTGATGGGCTGCGTTCGTACCGTAGGATCGATATGCTACCATCAGCCTTGCACGCGGTCCTCACGCCGCACAAAGGAAACGGGTTATGGCGGCGTCAAACCTCTCTTGCTTCTGTTTAGGACTTAGTGTCGGCGCGGCGATCGGTCTATTATTCGCGCCGAAGCCGGGCGACGAGCTGATGGGTGACTTGCGCGAGCGCGCGGGTGAAGGTCGAGACTTTATTCGCCAGCGCGGCGGTGAGTTGCGCGAGCAGGCCGAAGAAATTCTCGACCGAGGCCGTAGCAACGTCGCGAGTCGCCGTGACCAGCTTTCGTCCGCGCTGGAGGCGGGACGACGCGCCTACCAGGAGGCAGCCTTAGAGGAACTGGAGTTGGGCGAAAGCAAGGGCTAGGAACCTCCAACTAGGATGGCGCAGCTGAGCTGCCCGAGGTCGACCGAATGAACAACGAGATACAACTGCTCCAGATCATGGCGGTCTTCACGGGTATCGCCGGCGCCGCCCTGTTGATCCAGATGGTTTCACTGGTTGGTATGTGGCTCTCGATAAGGGGCCTTCAGAGGCGGGTGACGACGTTTCTGGATCGTTGGGAGCCGTTGGCCGACACGGCGCAGAAGACCCTCGACGAGGTTCGCACCGAATCGAACCAGATCCTCAAGCAAGTCTACGGACTCACTGTGCTTGCAAAGACACAGGTTGAGAAGGCCGATGCGGCGATGGACGAACTTTCGAAGGCCACACAGGTCCAGGCGCAGCGGATCGATCAAACCGTTCAGATCCTTCTTGAGCGCGTGCAGGAAACCGGGCTTGCGTTACAGCAATCGGTGTTGGCCCCGATCAAACAGATTCGGGCCGTCGGCATGGGTCTGGCGGCGATGATCGACGCGATCAGCGGCCGGCGGCGCGCTTCCGTCGACCGCGCCACGCAAGACGAAGAAATGTTCATCTGAACATCGTCCGCCGCCTAACTCATTCATCACCTATTCATTCCAGAGTTCCAAGGGAGATGATCGAGCCATGTCCGTACGCGTAGCGATGTTCGGGACGAAGTTCATGGGCAAGGCGCATAGCCAAGCCTACCGCAGCGTGAACATGTTCTTCCCCGACGCTCCTCAGGTGGAGATGAAGGTCATCGTCGGCCGCGACCCAAAGCAAACACAAGCGGCCGCTAATTCGTACGGCTGGCAGGAAGCGTCGACGGATTGGAAGGCGGTCATGCACCGCGACGACATCGACCTGGTCGACATCTCAACGCCGGGCGATTGGCACTGCCCCATGGTTTTAGAAGCCGCCAAGGCAAAAAAGCATATCGTGTGCGAGAAGCCGTTGGGGAACACGCTGGCGGAAGCGAAACGCATGACCGCAGCGGTTACGAAGGCCGGGGTGCGGCACTTCTTGATGCACAACTACCGGCGCGTTCCCGCCGTGACGCTCGCGAAGAAACTGATCGATGAAGGGCGACTGGGTAGGATCTTCCATTTCCGCGCGCGGTATTTGCAAGATTGGGCCATGTCACCGAAGCTGCAGATGCTGTGGCGCTTCGACAAAAAGCGTGCCGGCTCCGGCGCTCTCGGGGATCTCGGCTCCCACATCATCGATCTGGCGCACTACCTCTGTGATGACATCACCGAGGTAACGGCGGCAATAGATACCTATATCACCGAGCGTCCCACATCGCCGCGGTCGAAAAAGAAACATCCTGTCACGGTCGACGACGCGGTTGTGATGTGCGTACGGTTCGCAAACGGTGCACTGGGCACGCTCGAGGCGACGCGGTTTGCGCTGGGACGGAAGAATCACAATGCGTTCGAGATCAACGGCAGCAAAGGGTCACTTGTTTTCGACCTGGAAAACCTAAATAACCTCGACTTTTTCTCTTCCGACGACAAGGCGGATATCGAAGGCTTTCATCGCATCATCGCGTGCTCCAAGGGCACCCATCCCTACGCGGATCACTGGTGGGCCGATGGCCATATCCTGGGATACGAGCACAGCTTCACGCACAGTGTGAATGATCTTTTGATGGCGCTCGAATCCGGTGGAGAGATTCATCCGAATTTCGACGAAGGATTGAAGAATCAAAAGGTACTGCACGCGGTGGAGAAGGCGGCGCGCTCCCGCCGCTGGGAGCGAGTCGATTGAATTGATCGATCTACATAGCCGCGTTCTACCGGGTGTCGACGACGGCGCTGCCGACGAAGGCACGGGACTTGCGAAGGAATCTTCGACGGCTAGCACGGTGGGTCCACCGCGGCTGCCTGCTACAGATCACCGGCCAGTCGTTGCTAGGTGAGTTCGGTGAAGCGGCGCGGGATGCCGCGGTCCGCATGCTCGATGCGCGGCTGGTGCACTTCGTGGCGTCCGATGCGCATAACCTGAAGCGCCGTCCGCCGGAGCTAGCGCAGGCGTACGAGTTCGTCTTGGACCGTTGGGGAGACGCCGAGGCCGACCGGTTGTTCATCGATCATCCGTGGGCCGCGCTTTGGGGTGATACGGTCGAAGCGCCGACGCCGGACCCGAGGCCCCAACGCTCCTGGTCGCTTTTTGGGTAGAATCTCAGACTCACTTCATGAGTCTCACTAACCTCGACTTCATCGTCATCGTTGCTTACCTGCTGGGGATGGCCCTGATCGGCCTCTATTTCGCCCAGCGCCAAACCTCAAGGGACGAATACTTCCTCGGTGGAAGGCGAACGCATTGGCTGCTAGCGGGCGGCAGCATCCTCGCAACACTCCTTTCGAGCATTAGCTATCTGAGCTTGCCCGGCGAGATGATTCGCTACGGCTTCGGCTTTTTCGCGGGCGTACTGTCGGTGCCGCTAGTCGTCCCGCTGATGAATTCCACGCTGTTGCCTGCGTTGAAACGGTTACCGATCACGAGTGTCTACGAGTACCTCGAACGGCGCTTCGATGGCCAGGTGCGAACGTTGACCGGTTCGATCTTCCTGGTGCGAACGTTGCTGTGGATGGGCTTGATCATCTACACGGCAAGCTTCGCGATGGTCGAGGTCACGGGCTGGAACGTCTACACGACGATCCTCGTGATCGGTGTAATTACGACGTTCTACACAAGTGCCGGTGGATTGCAAACCGTGATCTGGACAGACAATTTGCAACTGCTGATTCTGTTCGGCGGAGCGGTGGCGATTCCTGTCTACATCGGTTTGACGATCGGGCAGGGCCCGATGGAATGGTGGAGTTCGTTCTCCCAGGCGGGACGCGGCGAGATCGCGGCATTCAGTTGGGACCCGATGGTTCGGATTACGCTGTTCGGCGCCTTGATGTCGCAGTTCTTCTGGAACGTGTGTACGCAGGGGTCCGATCAGGTGGCGGTACAACGCTTGCTGAGTACGCCGTCGCTGAAGGAGGCTCAGCGGTCGCTGTGGGTGTATGCGGCAGCGAATGTCGTCCTCCTTTTCTTTCTCGCAATCTGCGGGTTGGCGTTGTTCGCCTACTACGCGCATGAATCGGGGCTTCCGATGCAGGCGTTCCAGGAGCAGATTGCCCCCGAGGCCGACAAGCTCATGCCGCGCTTCATCGTGCAGGTGCTTCCGTCAGGCGTATCCGGGTTACTCGTCGCGGCACTGCTTGCGGCGGCGATGTCGAGTTTGAGTTCCGGCATCAACTCGATCTCCAGCGTAATCAGCAGCGACTTTCTCAATCGGCAGAGCGGGGAAGGCGAATCTCTGTGGTTTGACCGCTTCAGCGGAATTGCCGCGGGACTCGCGGGAGTAGCGATGGCGTGCTTGATCACGCTTGCGATGCAAACTTCCGACTGGAATCTTGTTGAGTTAACCGGCCGCGTGAATCACATCTTCGTGGGACCGATCGGCGTCCTGTTCTTCGCGGGCATTCTGATCCGGAGGGCAGGGAAGTCAGCCGGCCTCGCCGGGTTTCTGGGTGGTACCGCGATCAGCTTGTATATCTGCTTCGGCAAGGAATGGTTCGGTCTCGAGGAGAGCGTCTCGTTTCTGTGGGTGGTGCCGGCGTCGTTTGTGGGTGGGTTGCTCATTTCCCTGCTGGTGAGCTTGATGGGCCAGCCTCCCCCCGAGGAGAAAGTTCGCGGACTCACCTACCCGATCAGCAGCTCAAGCGGTGGAGGAGATTGATGCCCGAGATTCGTTACGTCGAGGGCCGTGTCCTCTACGACAACCCGAAGCCGCACGTACGCAGCAGGCACAGCTACTTTCCCGGACTTGCGAAGCTGCCATCGGGCGACTTGCTCGCGACGCTGATGATCGGCGAAGCGTTTGAATCGGCGGACGGCACAACGTATCTCGCGCGATCGAGCGACTTGGGGCGGACGTGGTCGCTGGAGGGCAAGCTGTACGATGCAAGCGCGCTGCCGGTCCCGATGAGCGATTGCATCAAAGCGACGCTGCTGACGGATGGGACGTTACTCGGGATGGGGTACCGCTTCTGGCGCGAAGACCCCGAGCAGTCAATCGCCATTCCCGAAACGGGGGGCGTGCTGGCAGGTGAAGATGTCGTTGCGTTCTCCGAAGATAGTGGCCATTCGTGGACGCAGCCGCAGCCGATCCCGCGCAGCCGCCCTGAACTGTACGAGATATCGGGTCCGGCTGTGCAGCTTCGCTCGGGTGCTGTTGTCGCTATCGGAGCGCTCTACAAAATGCCTGACGGGTCGAGTCCGTCGGGACAAAAGGGCGTGCTCATACGGAGCACGGACCGTGGCCGAACGTGGGACGACAGCACCGTCTTCTTTGAGGCGGGGGAAGGGAACCTAACACCGTTCGAACCACGCTTGACGGAGATGCAGGACGGGCGCTTGGTTGCGCTTGTATGGGCTTACGATCAGGCGACGGACCGGCACTACTCGAATCACGTCACTGTGTCAGAGGACGACGGCCGGACTTGGTCCAAGCCGATCGATACCGGTGTGATGGGACAGGCTTCGAACCTGATTTGGATCGGCGGAGATCGGTTGCTCACGATCCATGCCCATCGCGGCGACGAGATCGGGGTCTACGTTCGCGTTGTGGATTTTGCGGGCAACAACTGGCGGGCGCTCAGCGAGACCGTGATCTACGGGCAAGCAGCCAAGCAAACGGTCGAAGGCCAGAGCGCCGCGGAGATGTTCAAGTCATTGCGCTTCGGTCAACCGTCGCTGCTGGCACTGGGAGACGGTGAATTCCTAGCAGCGCATTGGTGCGTGGAAGAGTGGCAGGGAAAGATCCGGGTCCACCACATTGCTGTCGACTGAACCCGCTGTACCCGTAATGGTTTAGGGGGTCGAAGACTCGGAGTCGTCGGATGCCTTTTGCCAGTCCTCCAAGAGCTGCTCTAGGTTGTCCCGAACTACGCGCGTGGTGGGATGTTTTGGCCCCAGCGCCTTCTCGCCGATGGCGAGGCTTCGCTGGTAGAGCGGCTCGACTTCCGCGTACCGGCCTTGTTCGTTGTAGACCCAACCAAAATAGTTGAGGGTTTCTGTAGTCTTGAGATGCTCCGTCTCAAGCTTTGCCTCCCGTATCGCCAGAGCACGCGCCACCGGCGCTTCTGCCGCAGCGTAGAGCCTAAGCGTAATGAGGAAGCGACCGCGGTCTACCAGATACTCCGCTAGTGTTAGATCTTCGCCCGCTGGTACCAACTCTACGGCCTCGCGATAGTAGTCTGCCGCGGCCTGGTATTCCAGCTCTGCCTCCCTTACGCCCCCGTTTCGCCGCCTTCCGGGCTGCAGCGGCCAAGAAGCGCTCTCTTGCTTCCTCCTCCGGTGCACTCTGCGCGATCCGCACATTGTGATCACTGGCCTCGTTCAACAACGCTTCAGCTCGGTCAAACCGCGCCTCCGCTAGAGCACCAACAGCTTGACTTTGCAGCTCAGTGACTACGGAGTCGGCTGCTGCGACTTGGACGACCCGCTCGTAGAAGATCGTGTACTGCTTGGCCATCTCTCGCAGTGTGCTGTCCGTCGGCGCGACATCGACCTGCCGGATCTTCAGCAATTCGAGGAATCCCTCGAGTACGGACTTCGGAATATCCAACTGCTTCGACAAGTCTTCCCGGTCGTCAGCCTTCAGCTTCTCGATGTCCGTCACGACGACCCGGTTGGCGGCACCCCTTGTCGGCTTGCCCTTAAACCAGTCAGACAGCTTCATCTCTACCTCCCTCGTGCCGTGCCCTGGGAGAACCCCCCGAGAATCCGTCGCAACCAGCGACGCAGTCGGGCGAGCACTCGTCAGTGAGCGCTGGCCTGTGTACCTGAACTAGCGTAGCGCCGTGCTCTCTCGGGCGTTGCGGAACCGCTTGAAGGGCGGCTTCGAGTTCCTCCCGCCGCTCCCCTTCGGCGCTCCCTTTCAATGCCTGGAGGAATACCACCACGTCAGGATGCGTTGTTCTTTTAGAAACTCCTGAACCTTGGCCTGCACCGCAATCGTCTGTTCCCCGCGACAAGCTCGTTGGGTTTCCTGCGCCCCTGCGGGGCTTTCGGTTTCTTGGGGTGGGTTCACCCAGGTCTTCGCTGCGCGCTTCGCCCTGGGCTACTTTCCGATGCCCCTTCGGGGCTAGCGTCAGGCCTGCTTGGGAGAGGAACGAACGTTTCTTGACCGGGTCGGAGGTGCTGTGGGTGTTCGCGCCGCTTGTTTCTCGCTTGGCTCAGCTCGATGGATGGTTGGGGGCTCGGGCACTTATCGGCGTTTAGCGATGCCGGAGCCAGCCTTTGGCTTGCAAGCCGTCGTTGCAGATGGGAGATCTTTGCCACGGCCTGTCTATTACTTAACATAATATACCTTATGCGACGTTATGTTAAGGGATCACCGCGCGGTGGCTCGTCCGCCAGCCCTTCCGCCATCAGAATCCCCCAGACTTCCCCCGGCGAGGATACCTCCGCTACGCGCAGTCCGCTGGCTCTAGCGGCGGTGATACCCGCTTCGGAGTCCTCCAGCGCCAGGCACTCGGAGCGAGTGATCGGTGCATGGCCGTGGGCCTGCGCGGCAGCCGTAGCACATTCAAGAGCGAGCAAATAGGGTTCGGGGTTGGGTTTGAGGTTCTGAACTTGATTGCCACACACCAACAGGCTGAGTGATTCACGGACGTCTTCCTTGATTAGAATCGGTGCGACTTCGTGCTCACTACTTGAAGTAACCACGCCCACATGCAGGGTTTCAGGTGACTTACGAATCCATGATGCTACCGACTCCTCGATCGTTAGCTCATCCAGAAAGCGAGCTTTGTACCGCTGTGTCTTGATGCGGCAGGCGTTCTCTACGAGATCGGTGGTGGGCTCGACGCCGGCTCGTGACAGCAGAAGCGACCCTGCCTCGCGGTCGCTGCGGCCGGTGACAAGCTGCTTGTACTCCGGCCATTCGATGTGACCGCCTTGCGGGCGGACCGCGTCGAGCCAGGATTCGTAGTGGAGCCGTTCGCTATCGACGAGCGTGCCATCGAAGTCGAAGAAGACGGCTCGGATGGAGTGATTGGTGATTCCCACGTCGTATTGTATCGGGGGGTGCAAGGGGAAGCCAGTGGGCTGGGTTTCCGCGGTCTGCAGCCGCGGGCGCGCAGGTTGACACCCGCGCCTCCTTCCGTTCGGCTAGGAAACTTCGTTGTTGACAGCCTGGATGATGGCTTGGATATAACCGGAGGCGTATCCGAAAGCCGGTAGCTTCTCCGGATCGTCGGGGTGAACAGGCATGTGGTCCGGACAGAGGGAGTATGCGAACTGGGTATCTCCGAGAATGCGCATCACCTCGACGAAATTCATGTCGCCCTCGTCGGGAAAGACTTCGAGGAAATCGTGCAACCCGCCTCGGATGTTGCGCATGTGGATCTGGTGAATCTTCCCCTTCTCGCCGAGGTACCGCGTGATGGGAAGAATCTCGGTCCGAGGGTCTTTCAGGCCTTCACCAACGGTTCCGAGACAGAGTTGTAAGCGGTTGTAAGGACTGTCAACGACCGCCTCGTACCGCTTGAAAGCGTCAAAGATCGAGGGGTAGTCCCAGTTCTCTGCCCCCTGGTATCCGAACGGCAGGTCCGGCGGGTGTAGGGGTGACAAGCCATCTTCACGTCAAACTCTTGCGCGACGGGGATGACGCGCCAATGGTAGGTGATGACCTCAACCCCGACCTTGGAGGCCTTCTCGACGTTCCCGACAATGCTTTCGAGCCGCCGGTCGCGCTTGGGACCTTTCCGTAGCCGGATGTACTCGTCGTCCATACGGATCGCCTCGAAGACGACCCCGTGGCGGTCGCAGTTGTCTTTCATGCGCCGCATCTCGTCGAAATCCCAGGCGCTGTCGGACGACATCTTTCGGACCCTCGCCGTGAGATGTTTCACGCCGTGGCGACGGTTGTACTCGAGGTTGGCTCGGCTGGTCATGTCAGCGTCGCGTCCACCGACCACACTGTGATAGTCGCCCCCGACATGTATGCGGGTGTTCTTGCGCGGCCCGCTGGGGGCCCGTTGCGCCGACCCGCCACTTGGCAGGCCCACAACCCCGCCGGCGGAGAGGATACCTGCAAATTTACGACGCTTTATTGACGTTACGTCCTCTCGGCTACGGAAATACGACAGAGCGCAGCACGTTCTGGAAGGTGCCCCTAAGTTGCGGGTACTCGGATTCGGGCGCGACAAAAACCAGATAGAACAAGCCCTGCGGCCGCTCGGTGGCGACGAGCCACACGACTTCGCGATCGTCGGATACGGGCGACTTCCCTGCCAGCAACAAGCTTTCGGCCTTCTGCCCACGAAGATTCGTCGTGTTGCGCTCGCCTCGGATGGGCTCCAGACCGGGATTCGATTGCTGAAGATCGCCGATCAGCTCATTGGTTCTCTGTGCAAGCCCCTGAGAGCGCGGTTCGAAGAACCCGGCCATGACACCCCTTGCGAGGGATTGCCGTCCGTCGCGGGTCTGGACAAGCCCGTTTGGCGAAAGAATCGTGACTACGGTTCCCTGGTTGGCCCTGTGAGCCTTCCAGTCTCCGGGATGCACCATTTCGTATCCGGCACCGCGGTACCGGACGTTCCGGAGGCGTCCGCCGGTCTGCTGGGTGGATGACGAGGAGGCCTTGGCTTTAGCGGGCGGGGCGGCTCCCTCCGTGGGCTTCTCGGGGATCTTGACACGGGCCGCGCGGGCCTTGATGGCCTCGAAACGCCGCTGGTCTCCTTTGCTGTAGGTCTTGCTAGGTAAGTAGACAATCTCTTCGCTGACGTATTCGACACGATTGCCGGGATTGGGATGATCCGAGAAGAACTCGGGGACTCCTCCACTGCCCCCGGATTCCTCAAGCTTTTGGAAGAACATGGCCATTTCCCGCGGCTCGTAGCCTACGGCGGCCATCATGCGAGCCCCGAGGATATCGGCGTCCTTCTCGGCGCTGCGCGAATACTTCATGAAAACCGAGTTGAGACCGAATCCGATACCGATCTGCCTGAGCGCTCCTAGCATGCCGCCCTGTTGCTCCAGTACGCCGCTGGCGAGCAACAACGGGATCTGGAAAATCTGCGCCTTCGATGCGCGGTTCGTGGAATGACGGAGCGCTACGTGGCCGACCTCGTGGGCAAGCACGCCCGCCATCTGCGCTTCGTTGTCGGAAGCGGCAAGCAGGCCGGCGTGGACGTAGATCGGGCCCCCAGGTAGCGCGAAGGCATTGATGGCGGCATCGGCAACGACCTTGAAGGTGTAGGGGTAGTCGGGCGCAGGCGATGCATCGGCCAAACGCTTCCCTACCGAGGCGATATAGTCGGTGAGTACCTTGTCGTCAACAACGGTGATTTGCTTCTCGGTTTCGGTGGCGGCCTCTTGGCCGAGTTGGACGTCCTGTTGTGGCGAGAAGAGATTCCACCCGGGTTTGATTCGTTTCTGTGCCTCAAGGGCGCTAGTGGTCAGTACGATGCCAATCAACTGTGTTGTTAGTAGCTTTACTGCGCGAGCTTTCACGTAAGCTGTCTCCTTGTTGCTGGGTGGCGGGGTGGTTCCCATTTGGACTCTTGCGGTCCTCTTGAGCGGGTGGCCTTCTGGGTTTCTCGTTGGACGCGATTACCCGTACTAGTGGACTGTCGCAGAGATAGTTTTACCATGGCGGATGCGGCGTGAAGGTTTCGAATACTTCCAGCGGAACGGTTTGCCGTGTTTCGAGTAGGCGTTGATGTAGCGGCGTAGTTTGCGAGCTAGCAGCCGGTGTCTAAAAACCATTTGGGGCAGGGATGTTTTAGCGTAGACTGGTGCCATGGCAATGGGGACACGGGTGAAGCGGCGGCGGTAGCAGGGGCTGTTCTACGCCGCTGATTTAGCCG
>Ga0315339_1000582_pt1 | contig 43058 bp, 42 predicted proteins | sample ASW17metaG_FD_204514 | JGI IMG/M metagenome (GOLD analysis project Ga0315339, IMG submission 204514) | Ammonia-oxidizing marine archaeal communities from Pacific Ocean, United States - ASW #17 | ecosystem: Environmental > Aquatic > Marine > Oceanic | place: USA: California | collected 2016-12-05 | reverse complement strand
GCAAGAAATATTGAAGAAGGTGGATCTTTAACAATTATTTCAACAGCTTTAATAGATACAGGAAGTAGAATGGATGAAGTAATTTTTGAAGAATTTAAAGGAACTGGGAATAGTGAAACTATATTAGATAGAAAAATTTCAGAAAAAAGAATTTTCCCAGCGATTGATATTACAAAATCAGGAACAAGACGTGAAGAATTAATTTTTGATAAAAATGATTTACAAAAAATGAATGTATTAAGAAGAATTATAGCTCCAATGGGGACAATGGATGCAATTGAGTTTATTAATTCTAAATTAAAAAATACTAAAAGTAATGCTGAATTTTTTAATTCAATGAATAAACCAGCGTAAATTCAAATATACCAAAATTCTATAATTCATTAATTAAATTTTAACAATTTATTGTTTGCTGTATAATATTTCCAATAATTTTAAATGGAAATATGAAAATATGACAATATTTGCCTTATCATCCGGGCCTGGACTTGCGGGCATAGCAGTAATTAGAATTTCAGGTACAAAAACATCTGATATTATAAAATTACTAACAAACGAAATTTTGCCAGAGCCAAGAATGGCAGTACTAAGAAAAATAAACAATATCAACACTTCTGAGCTAATAGATGAAGGCATAATATTGTGGTTTCCTGGTCCCCAGAGCTATACAGGCGAGGATATGGCTGAATTACACGTACATGGCAGCAAATCTGTTATAGCAGCAATTCATTTAACACTTTCTAAAATAAATGACTGTAGAATTGCTGAACCAGGTGAATTTACAAAGAGAGCTTTTCAAAATGGTAAAATAAATTTATTAAAGGCAGAGAGTATTTCTGATCTGATTTCGGCAGAGACAGAGATGCAAAGACAGCAAGCAATAAAAATTATGAAAGGCAAATCTTCCCAAATTTTTAATGAGCTAAGAGAAAAACTTTTAAAAATTTTAGCTCATATCGAAGCTAAAATAGATTTTCCAGATGAAGATTTACCAAAAGATGTTTTGCATAATATAAAAAAAACCTCACAGGATGTGTCTTATAAAATTCAAAAAATTTTAGATGATGATAAAGTTGGCGAAAGAATAAGAGAAGGTTTTAAGATAGCAATCTTAGGTCCTACTAATGCAGGTAAGTCCAGCTTACTAAATCATCTTTCAAAAAGAGATGTAGCAATAGTTTCAGAAGTAGCTGGAACAACAAGGGATGTAATAGAAACACATTTAAACATCGATGGTTTCCCAGTAATACTATCTGACACAGCCGGGATTAGAGAATCCAAAAATGAAATTGAAAAAAAAGGAATAAAATTAGCACTGGATAAAGCTGAAGACGCTGATCTGAAATTAATAGTTATAGACGCTAAAAGTGTTGATTTTAAAGGAATTTTAAAGGATTTAATGGATGATAATGCAATTTTAGTGATTAATAAATCAGATCTTTTAGATAATAACTTAAACCAAGAATTGAAGAAAATTGAGCACGTTTTAGTTTCAATAAAAGATAATCAAAATCTAGAGAATTTAATTTCAAAAATTAAAGATAAGCTAAAAAATAAATTTATTACAAACGATGATATTTTAATCACACGCGAAAGACACAGGCAACATCTCGAGCAATGTTTCGAGTTCTTAAAAAATTTCGATGAAAAAAATCAAGATGAAGATTTTGATAAGGCGGCGGAGGATCTTCGTTTAGCAACTCGACATTTAGGAATGATAGTTGGGAAGGTAGATGTTGAAGAAATATTGGGAACTATCTTCAACGATTTTTGCATTGGAAAATAGATATTAAATTCAAACTACTAATTTTGGTTAAATAAGCTAGCAATACCAATAAATTTTCAATTACTTAAATTGATCAATTTATGGGGATTTTAGTAACATTTGGTGCACTTTTTGTTGATAATAGCTAGTTATTTACAATATTTATATCTATTTATGCTTTTTATAATTTTTTTTTAATTTAAAAATACAGTCCATAATTTACTATTCTCATCTTGTAAAAATCTTTATCAGCTATAAATTTATATTATGAAAAATGATTTATCATTTGATGTAGTGGTTATTGGAGGAGGACATGCTGGCTGTGAAGCAGCTGCTGCTTCCGCTAGACTTGGAGTAAATACTGCCCTATTTACCCACAAAATAGAAACTATCGGTGAGATGTCTTGTAACCCAGCTATTGGTGGTCTAGGTAAAGGCCATCTAGTTAGAGAGATCGATGCTTTAGATGGGTTAATGGCTGAAGTAGCAGATAAGTCAGGAATACAATTTAGACTATTAAATAGAAGTAGAGGCCCAGCTGTTAGGGGACCCAGAACACAATCAGATAGATCGCTTTATCGTAAATTTATGCAAAAAAAACTTTTAAACTACTGTAATTTAACAGTTTTTTCAGACCCTGTATTAAAGTTTATTTTCACCAAAAACTGTATAAGTGGGTTTGAAACACAATCAGGTAAAAAAGTTTCTTGTAGCAAGCTTATATTGACAACGGGCACATTTTTGAATGGCTTGATACATGTTGGAGACGAAAAGACTCCCGCAGGAAGATACGATGAGAAACCTTCAACAGGTTTAAGTGAACAATTGCAAAAAAATGATTTTAAAATTGGAAGACTTAAGACGGGTACTCCACCTAGACTTGATGGTAGAACTATTAATTTTAAAAATTTAGAAGAACAGTTCGCTGATGATGATCCTTATTTTTTTTCATTCTTAACCAAAAAAAATTTAAGCAAACAGATTTCATGTCGGATGACTTATACAAATGAAAACGTTCATAAAATAATTGAAAAAAATTTATCAAAGAGTGCCATGTACTCTGGAAGCATTAAAGGAGTTGGACCAAGGTATTGCCCATCTATAGAAGATAAAATTGTAAAATTCTCTGACAAAGGTCGGCATCAGATATTTCTTGAACCAGAGGGACTAAATGATCACACTATTTACCCTAATGGAATATCAACTTCCCTTCCAGCAGATGTTCAACAAGAAATATGTCATAATATCAATGGTTTAGAGAATGTTTTAATAATAAGACCTGGTTATGCTATAGAATATGACTACATAGACCCTCGAGAACTGTTTTTAACGCTTGAAACCAAAAAAATTCACAATTTATATCTGGCTGGGCAAGTAAATGGTACCACAGGATACGAAGAGGCTGCTGCCCAAGGTCTTATAGCAGGAATTAATGCGGCATTATCATTTAAGAAATTAGAACCATTTATATTAGATAGATCAGATGCCTATATCGGAGTTATGATAGATGATTTGGTGACAAAGGGCGTTGCTGAGCCATATAGAATGTTTACTTCTAGAGCAGAGTATAGATTAAGCTTAAGGGCAGACAATGCCGATCAAAGATTAACTCCTAAAGGCATTAATATTGGACTTATCGGGAGTAAAAGAAAAGATATATTCAATGATAAATTAAATAAAATTTTGTCAATTTCATCTAAAATGAAAAATATTAAAATTACGCCATCTAAGATTGCAGAATTTGGGATTAAAGTAGCTAAGGATGGAGTTTTAAGATCATCTAGTGAGATATTGACGCAAAAAGGCGTTGACATGAATAAAATTAGAAAAATATGGCCCGAAATACCACATTTTGAAAAGGAAATTGATGAGCAGGTTGAAATTAATGCTCATTATAGAGGCTACTTGAAGAAACAAAAAGCAGATATTCTTGCTTTTAAAAGAGATGAAAATCTGATTATTCCTACAAATATAGATTATGATAGCTTATCTGGTCTTTCTAATGAAGTTAAAGGAAAATTTAAGTTAATTAAGCCTAAAACAATGGGCCAAGCTCTTAGAATTGATGGAATTACACCAGCAGCTGTTTATATTTTGTTGTCATATGTAAAAAGAAGGTCTATTAAGCTAATAGCTTAATGAATATAAATTTAGAAAAATATTCAACGTTGGTAAATTCACAAGTTTCACGTGAAACGAACCTTGATTTTGAGAAGTTTATTGTGCTAATTTTAAAAAAAAACAAAAAAATTAATATAATTAGCAAGGAAACTGAGATAAATATAAGAGAGAGACATATTATAGATTGCGCACAAGCTGTTGATTTAATTGATTTTAATGATAACACATGTACAGATTTAGGATCAGGAGGAGGAATGCCAGGGATAGTGTTAGCTATAATAGTTAAACATTTAAAATATAATATGACATTTAACTTATATGAAAAAAGCTATCATAAAAGTATATTTTTGGAAGAAGTAGTAAAAAAGCTAAATTTGAATGTAAATATTTTCCAAAAAGATGTTTTTAAAACTGAAATTATAAACTCAGACATCATTATAGCAAGAGCATTTAAACCAATTTCTGTCATATTAGATTTGGTAAATAAAAATTTTAAGAATTATAAGAATTTAATTCTATTTATGGGGGCGTCCGGGAAAAAAAGTTTACAGAACAGTTTAATGGACTGGGAATTGGATTACAAAGAAAAGAAAAGCAAAACAAGCAACGATTCTTTTTTGTTAAGTATTAAAAATATTAAAAAAAAATGAGTAATACACAAATTATATCTGTTATAAATCAAAAGGGAGGTGTAGGGAAAACAACTACAGTAATTAATCTTGCCGCCGGATTGGCTCAAATAGGAAAAAAAATTTTAGTTATAGACCTAGATCCACAAGGAAATGCAACCACAGGCCTGGGATTGGAAAATGCAGAAAATTCTAACGATACTATTTATGGAGTGCTAAATGGAGTAAAATCTATTTCAGAAGTTATAAAAAGAACCCAATTTGAAAACTTAGATTTGATAACTTCAAATGTAGATTTGTCTGGTCTTGAAGTAGAAACGGCTGGTGACAACAATAGGGCATTTATATTAAAAGATAAATTAACCTTATATTTAAAGGATTCTGACACGAATTATGCATATGTACTTATAGACTGTCCTCCATCATTAAGCCTTTTGACTGTAATGGCGCTGGTATCCTCTAACTCTTTGGTGGTTCCATTGCAGGCAGAATTTTTTGCCCTTGAAGGGGTAACTCAATTAATGAAAACAATTGAAAGAATTAAAATTAATTTAAATCCAGACTTAAAGATTAGGGGAATTTTATTAACAATGTATGATAAAAGAAACAAGCTCTCTACTCAAGTTGAAAAGGAGGCAAGAGACTATTTCTCAAAACAAGTATATACGACTGTAATACCAAGAAATGTTAGATTATCGGAAGCACCTTCTCATGGTCTACCGGTTTTAATTTATGACAAGAATTGTCCGGGAAGTAAATCATATTTTAACTTTAGAGATGAATTTATTACTCAAGAAAAATCAATCGAAAGTGCAGCTTAATGAATACATTTAAAATTAAAAAAGGTCTTGGCAGAGGCTTATCATCTTTAATGGGTGACACAAAAATAGAAGCAAACATTAACAAATTATCGATTAGTGATTTGGTAAGAAATAAATATCAACCGAGAAAAACAATTGACAAAGAAAACTTAGACGAATTAACTAATTCAATTAAACAACGTGGAATTATTCAGCCAATTATTGTTAGAAAGTTTAAAGATAAAGATGGTAAATATGAAATAATTGCTGGTGAAAGACGATGGTTGGCAGCTCAAAATGCGGGCCTACATGAAGTTCCAGTTGTCATAACAGAAGCAGATGATTTAAAAGCACTTGAATTTGCTATAGTAGAAAACGTACAAAGGCATGATTTAAATTCGATAGAAGAAGCCCTAGGATATCAACGCTTAATGGATGAATTTTCTTATGATCAAGAAAAAGTAGCCAAGTTTATAGGAAAAAGCAGAAGCCATGTATCAAATTGTTTAAGACTACTAAATTTACCGAACGAAGTTATAAAGTTAATTGAAACAAACAAACTATCCCAGGGACATGCTAAAATTTTAGTAGGGTTAGAAAATGCCTTTTATCTTGCAAAAAAAATTATTGAAAAAAATTTATCAGTTAGGCAGGCGGAAAATTTAGTTAAAATTTTTAAAAATAAAACAAGAGGTAATAAAATTGTACTAGACCCAAACTTAAAAGATCTACAGCTTTCACTTTCTGACAAAATAGGAATTAATGTATTAATTAAAAATAAAAAAAATAACACAGGATGTATTTTATTTGAGTATAAGAATCTTGATCAATTGAATCGATTAATAGAAATTATTAAATCTAATTATTAATTTTAATTGATTTATTAATAATAAAATCTGATAAAATGTTTATAGAATTAGCAGAGTTTTTTTTAACTAATAGTTCAATCTCATTAGTTTCATAAATTAAATTCTCCACACTACTTGTTGACCAATTATTTAATTGAAGCTTCACAGTTTCTTTTTCTTTCCAAAATATAGGTGGCTTGTATTCAGATATTACCGCATCAATATTTTTGTTTTTTTTTGAAATTTGGTACAATTTAAGTAGCCTTTTTGATTTATATAAAATAGTTCTCATAATTAATATGCAATCTTCCGAGGAATAGTTATTTTCGTTTAAAATATTTGCAGTTTTTTTTCTGTTTTTTGTTAATAAGCTGTCTATTAATTCTGAAACATTATAATTTTCTGCTAAGTTTGTTAATTTATACACATCGTCAATATTAATATTTTTTTTATTTCTCACAAAGCTTTCTATTTTATCTAGCTCGTTGTTTAAATTTTTTCTATCTCCTCTAGATCTATTTATCAATAAATTTGTAAGTTCTTGTGAAACAGGTATTTTTTTCTCTCTAAAAAAAATATTAATTAACGTACTTAGTGTTTGGGTATTATCTGCGTAAAAGGGAATGCAAATAGTGTTTTTATTTTTTTCAAAAAAAGATCTTAATTTAGATTTTTTATCTAAAATATTACAATTAATAATAATTTTTACATCATTAATGCTTTTTTCAATTATTTCTTCTATTATATTATAAATTTTATCTGTTGCCCTTGAGATGACTATTAATCTTTCATTATCAAAAAAGGACTTTGTAGAAATATTATTAAAAAAATTCTCTTTATTATTTAAAATTTCTTTCTCTTCATATCTATAAATATTTTTCTTAAAAAAATTTTCGAATTCATTGCTTATTATTTGATTTTTGAAGCCTTCGTTTTCACCATAAAAAAGAAAAAAATTTTGCTTTAATGTATTAAGCTTATTTATTTCAAATGATTTTATAATCATTTTATAAGGTAATTAAATTTAATATAATATTTTTAGATATTTTGTTTACCAAGTTTTTTTCAATTGTATTTTCATATTTATTTAAGTCAAATTTATTTTCTATATTTGAATATGTAAAACTTTCCAAATAACTTTTTTCATTTAATTCTAGACCATTTAAAAAGAATTTTGCCTCAACAATTATTTGCATTCTTAAATTTATAGGATCTCCCGCTGAGTCTTTTGATATCGTAACAATATTTTTATTTGAATTAATATTTATCTCTATTTTTTTAGATTTATTATCTAAATTTAAATAGATTTTTAAATTTTTTTTAATAATTTTATTAATACTGTTAACTTCATTAATATTTATTTTAGAAATTGTTATGTCTAGATTATTAGATGAAACAATTGGTTTGTAACCACAGCTAGTTAATACAGTTAATGTAAATATTATTATTAATAATTTACTTATCATTTCACTATTAGGTTTAACAATTTATTTTTAATATAGATACTTCTTTTGATATTATTGTTATTTAAAAATTTATTAATTTTAGGATCATTTATGACTTTATCAATTAAAATTTTTTCGTTAATGCTTTCGCTAACATTTACCACTGATCTTTTTTTACCATTTATTTGGATTACAATATTGAAATTACTACTTTTTAAATATTTTTTTTCAACATTTGGCCATTTATTTATATTTTTAATTTTTAAACTTTCTAAACACTCAGATGCTAAGTGAGGAACTACTGGCAACATAACTTTGAGTATTTTTTGATAATTTTCTAATAAATTTTTTGATGAAATTTTTTCTAACTCTAAATATTTATTTAAGAAATTATATGTTTCATAAAAGTTTGCTATGATAATATTGTATTTAAATTCTTCTATGCTTTTGGTAATTTTATCAATAACAGCATTAGTAAATTCATTTAATTTTTTAGGACTGTCTTTTTGTTCTTTTTTAATGCTAATACTTGCTTTAATTTTATTATTTAATAACCAAAATTTTTGAATAAATTTATAGGAAGCTTGCATGCTTTGCTCTGACCATTGAACGTCTTTTTCTGGTGGACTATCAGATAATATAAATAACCTTACCGAGTCAGCACCATAATTTTTAATTATAGATTCTGGATCGATTGTATTTTTTTTTGATTTAGACATAGATTCAGAAGCTCCAACTTTAACTTTTTCTTTTGGATTCTTTTTATTATAAAAAATTTTACTATCTTCTGATGTAACTTCATCTGGGGATAGCCAATTATTGGATTTATCTTTATAAGTTTCATGGCAAACCATTCCTTGTGTGAATAAACCATTAAATGGCTCTGTGTGGTTAAATTTTTTATTTTTGTATCCTAATGCTTGCATAAAAAACCTAGAATATAATAAATGTAAAATTGCATGCTCTACACCACCTATGTATTGGTCAACAGGCATCCAATATTTTATATCTTCATAATTAAATCCATAGTCTTTGTAGTGTGAAGAACAAAATCTTAAAAAATACCAAGAAGAGTCTACAAAAGTATCCAGAGTATCTGTCTCGCGCGTACATTTATTACCATCAATGGTTATTTGTTTCCAAGTTGATTGGTGATCCAAAGGATTACCTTGAGTTTTTAAATTAATTTTTTCAGGTAGTATTACAGGTAAATCAGAAACTGGAATTTTAATAATTTTGTTATCTTGATCGTATGCCACAGGTATTGGACAGCCCCAATATCTTTGTCGAGAAATTCCCCAATCTTTTAATCGAAAATTTATTTGCTTTTTCCCAATTTTTTTATTTTCTAATATTTTAATTGTTTCTGCTACGGATTCGTAAGGAACTTTTAAATTATTTAAAAATTTAGAATTTATAATTGTGCCTGGACCAGTATAAGCAATTTTATCAATTACAAAATTTTCATCATTACTAGGTTTGACTACAGGAATTATTTTTAGATTATATTTATTAGCAAAATCTAAATCTCTCTGGTCGTGTGCTGGACAACCAAAAACTGCTCCAAAACCATAGTCCATTAATACAAAGTTAGCAAAAAAAACTGGTACTTTTATAGTTTTATCAAGAGGATTTTCAGCAAATAAATTAGTTTTAAATCCTATTTTTTCTGCTTGAGCAATAGACTCTTCGGTTGTGCCTGTTTTAGAACAATCTTCTTTAAATTTCAAAAATTTTTGATCTTTATCGTAATACTTTGACAAGGGGTGATCTATAGAAACGGCCAAGAAAGAAAACCCAAATAAGGTATCTGGTCTAGTTGTGAAACACTTGATATTTTTTATAGGCAAATTTCCATTAATTTTAAAATCAATTTCACAGCCTAAAGATTTTCCAATCCAATTTTTTTGCATAGTTTTAACTTTTTCAGGCCAATTGTTAAGATTATTTAATCCATCAAGCAATTCGTTTGAAAATTTAGAAATATTAAAAAACCACTGGTTTAATTTCTTTCTCTCAACTTGTGCTCCAGATCGCCAACCTTTGCCGTCAATAATTTGTTCGTTAGCTAAAACCGTTTTGTCAACAGGATCCCAATTGACATAACTTTCTTTTCTATAAATAAGTTTTTTATCTAATAGTTCTAAAAAAAATATTTGTTGGTGCTTATAGTATTTTGAAGAACAAGTTGAAATTTCTTTGCTCCAATCAATAGACAGTCCAAGCATTTTGAGCTGACTTTTCATTACAGAGATATTTTTTTCTGTCCATTCTTTCGGGTCTAAATTATTTTCTCTCGCAGCATTTTCGGCTGGCATGCCAAAAGAATCCCAACCCATGGGATGTAGAACATTATATCCTTGCATTTTTTTATACCGAGCAAGCACGTCGCCAATTGTATAATTTCTAACATGGCCCATATGTATTTTACCAGATGGGTAAGGAAACATTTCCAAGCAATAATATTTTTTTTTGTTAAGATCTGTTTTAGATAAAAACTCTTTACTATCTTCCCATTTTTTTATCCATTTATTCTCAACTTCCTTAAAATTATATCTGTCCATGAATTTAATATATCTTAATTTGCTAGTTAGATAAATTAACTTTATTAATATTGATTAATCTGCACTTTGCTTCTTATATTTTTTCTTTTTTGATTTTTTAATTTTAGTGTCTTTAGTTTTGATTTGTGTGGCTTTTTTTAAAATTGCCAACTTTATTTCATTATTTAAATCAGTTTCAATTTTAGATATTGAACAATTAGAATTTTTAGCCCCACAAGATCTTTCGTACAAAGTAACTTGAAGTGCGTCAGATCTTATTTGATTAGATAAAAATCTTATGGTAATTTTTAATTCTTTATTCGTATCTGCGCTTTTATTAAACCAATCAGTAATTAATATTCCTCCAGAATAACTAGCATTAGTAAAAGATACAAAATCTAAAATTTCTATTGAAGCTCTCCACATTTCATTTGATGAAGCAAAGTCAAAAGTTCCACCTTTTTCACCCCCCATTAAATTTCCAAATCTGACCCCTTTTCCTTCTTCTAAATTTTTTGCCACTCTTTCTTTTGCGTTAGTTGGGTTCTCTCTTGCATCCGAGTGTTTATATAATCCACAACTATTGATTAAAAAAAAATTTGAAAATAAAAGTGTAAGACAAAGGAAGTAATTTATTTTTTTCATAATTCTTTTGGTATTAAAACAGCTAATAAAATTTAAGTTATGCTTAACGCTAATATTACTTAATATGGTAATATTACTTAATTAAGCAAAAAATACAGTAAAATCAATATTTTACTGTGTTATAAATACAACAGATTTTAGCAAAATAACCAAAAATCAATAAAATTCGATAAAATATATAGATAAATGAATATATTGGCAGCATTCATATGAATAATTAACAAAAGGAGAATTATGAATACATTTAAAAAAATAGGACTTACAGCTTTAGCTACGTCTATGGTTGCGAGTTCTGCTGCGTACTCTGCTGATGCAGTAGTAAGTGGTAGCTTCGGTTACACTTATGCTGTTGAAGGTGGAAATACTACAGACACTAAAGGTATTGGTATGAGAAATAAATTAAACTTTAATTTCTCAGGTGAAATGGACAATGGTTGGTCTGTTAGTGCTAATACTGCATTGTTACCAGGTAACTTTGCTACCTCTTCACAATCTTTACAAATGACTATGGGCGGTGCCGGAAAAATAGTTGTTGGTAATGGTTGGGGTGGACTAGGTGCTGGTTTTGATGCTGTAACACCAACTGCGTACGAAGAAGCGCATGATGGTTTTGCAACTGCGTCTACTTTAGACTCACTAGGAACATTAATGGATAATGGTGCTATCAATTGGTACTCACCAGCTGCTGATGTTGGTAGTGGTATGACTGTAAGTGCTGAATTCGGTTTTGCACCAAGAGCTAACGATACTTATGTTGCTGATGGTGGTACTGCTGGAGTTTCATCTAGTTATACGTCAGGTAAAGAAGCTGCTATAAGAATATCTGGAAACGGATTAAAAGCAGGAGTTTATGCATCTGAAGTTGAAAGAGAAACTGGAAGTACTGTAGATAAAGATCCATTAGATGCGTCTTGGTTTGCTAATTACACAATGGGTTCTGTGTCATTTGGTTACCAAAAAGGTTACGTTGATAGAGGAGCTGCTTCAGCTGCTGCTACAGCAACAACTAGTGCTAAAACACTAGCTGCAAATGCTGGTATTTTTGAAGCTGAGCAAATGTCAATTGCATTTAACATTAATGACAATATGACAATTTCGTACACTGACCAAGAAGATGTTTACGACGGTCAGTCTGCAACTATAGCTGATTCAACTATGGATACTACTTCTTTTAACTTAGCATATACAGTTGGCTCTATGTCAATTGCGTTGGTAAGTTCTGAGCAAGATAATCCAGGTTGGGATACTAATGCAGGTGATACTACTAGAAAAGAATTATCAGTTAGATTAGCATTCTAAATTATAACTTTTAATTTATAAAATTATTAAACGGCCTGATTTATTTCAGGCCGTTTTTTTTTATGTAAGATATAGAGGCAAAACCTTCCGATTTTATTAACTTTAATCTATTGAAATTAGCAGAATTAATTCCACCCAGGGCTATAGTTTTGCGTTTAGTTAAATTTACAAGTTGATTATATCTATAAATACCCAGAAATTTTTTTTTTTTATCTACCTTAAAAATAGGAGCGATAAATATAAATTTACATCCTTGAATTTCTTTGATTTTGATTTCACTTAAGTTATGTGCAGAACCAAGTATTGTAAATTTTTTTTTATTATTTACTGGTATTAAATTTAATTTTTTATTGAAGGCCGGCATATAAACGCCGTCTAAATTCAAGGAATGAGCAATTTTAAGATTATTAGCTAAATAAAATTTTCTACCACTAGACCTACAAAAATTTCTAAAATCTATTAATTTCTTTATATTAAGTTTATGTTTATAATCTCTAAATATAATTGAAATATTTTTATTTAAATTTTGAATATTTTGTTTATTTAAACTATCAACAAAATAGAAAACATTAGAATATTTTTTATGCATGACTCAATAAACAGATTAATATCGATTGAAAAAGAAATTCAATTAGAAAATATTAATACAAATAAGCATTTTTCACCTAATATAGTTGCAGTTTCAAAGACTTTTCCCTTAACTGAAATATTGCCGCTAATTAATCATGGACATATTCATTTTGGCGAAAATAAAGCACAGGAGGGAAATGAGAAATGGACTGAAATTTTAAATGATTTTAACCATATAAAGCTTCATATGATTGGCAAATTACAGACCAACAAAGTTAAAGCTGTTATTTCTATCTTTGATTATATACATTCTTTAGATAGTTTAAGATTGGCACAAAAAATATCAAACGAGCAATTAAAAAAGAATAAAAATTTAAAAATTTTTATTCAAATTAACATTGGAAAAGAAGATCAAAAAAATGGAATTGAAATGGAACAGTTAGAAGACTTTTATAAAATTTGTAAAGAAGATCTTGGTTTAAATATAATTGGCTTAATGTGTTTACCCCCAAAAAATGTTAAAGATTCAATGTATTTTGTACTTATGAAAAAACTATCTGAAAATTTAGGTCTAAATGATTTAAGCATGGGCATGTCTAATGACTATTTAAGTGCATATAGAAATGGTGCTACTTATTTAAGAATAGGTTCTAAAATTTTTGGGGAAAGAATTTAATCTATTTTTATTTTTGTGTTTTTTTTAATTAATTTCAACAAAATATCAAAGTCATTTTTTTTTAAAGCAATACATCCTGCTGTTGCTTTATAATTTTTTGTAAGATGAATAAATATTGCGCTCCCTTTAAAGGGTAATATTTTTTTTGTGTTATAATTAATTGTTATTAAATAATTATATTTATAATCTTGTCGAAATATTTTTTCACTTTTAATAGATTTATTTAATAAAATTTCTTTATTATATAATTTATGATTTGGGTCATTACACCAGCCCATGTTTGATTTTATAATTTTAGATTTTATTTTTGTTATAGGTGCTGTAACTCTATCTTTTCTATAATAAAGCTTGCATAATTTATATGTTCCTTTTGGCGTTGATTCATCACCTTCAATTTTATTTTTTTTTAAACCGTTTCTACCAATACAACATTTTAACTTATAATCATCAATAACTAGTGTATCTTTATTTTTTAGTTGTATTATCATAAGTTAATTTTAAATGTTTAAACAAAATATTCATATTATTAATTTTGAAATATTATACAAAATTTTATATGAAATTAAGAACAATTTAAATTTTAATATTTTAAAATATGATACGGAGCATGATTTTTTAAGTTCTCATGACATAGATAATAAAAACTCATTAATTATTGTAAATCCAAATAATAATAATTTAATCAATAATGATAGTGTTGATAAAAGAATATTTATTAAACTTAAAGAGCTACCATTTAAATTAAATGATTTGATTCAAAATATAAATGTTCAATTAATTAAACAAAGATATAATTATCAATCGCATATTGCAGTTAAAGAATACTTTGTAGATTTAAATTCAAGAATTATTAAAAATAAAAATAAAAATTTAAAATTAACCCAAAAAGAGGTTGATATTATTTTATTCCTTAATGAAATTAAAGAGCCGCAAAAAATAAACCTTTTACAAAAGAAAATATGGCACTACACAACGGAATTAGAAACTCATACTGTAGAGACTCATATTTATAGATTAAGGAAAAAAATTAAAGATGTATTTAATGATGATAATTTTATTATTAGCCATAAAGATGGTTATTTAATTAAATGAAAAAAAGAAATTTAATTGCAAAAGATTTATTAACTAAAAAATATAAGCCAAGAATCGTTAGGGCTAAAAAGGGTAAAGGAAGCTTTAAACGAAAAAAATAATAATTTATTTAAGTCTTGCCCCAATCTTTTGAATGATTTTCGAAGATAGTTCAGTGCCTTTTTCAAGGTTTTCTTTTAAGGATAAATTGTTAACATGACCATGCAGAAAACCTGCTGCAAAAAGATCACCAGCTCCTGTCAAATCAACAATTTTTAGATTTTTTTTGCTATCACATTCAACTACTTCATTTTTTTGAATTGCTATACTTCCTTTTTCACCACGAGTAATAACAATTAGCTTTCTAAGTTGTTTGCTAAATGAAATTACTTCATCAAAATTTTTTGCATCAATTAAAGATAAAGCTTCTTGCTCATTAGCAAAAACAATATTTAATTTATTTTTCACTAGATCTAAAAAACTTTTTTTATGTCGATCTACACAAAATTGATCTGATAATGACATTGCAGACTTTGTTGATAAATTTATAGCTTTATCAAAAGCAGTTTTTGTATCACCTTCGTCCCACAAATATCCTTCTAAGAAAATAAGTTCGCTATTTTTAACTGCGTTTTCATCAATATCTTTATCACTGATTTTTCCAGCGATTCCTAAAAAAGTACACATTGTTCTTTCTGAATCTGGAGTAATTAATATTAAGCAAGTTCCTGTTGGAATTAATTCTTCTTTTTTTTGATAACAGTATTTGACCTTTTCATTGGTTAAACTTTTTTCATATTTATCACCTAAATCATCATTACTAACTTTTCCAATAAAAGAAACGGGATTTCCCAATTGTGATAATCCTACAATAGAATTTGCAACTGAACCTCCGGCTATTGTTTGTTCTATTTTTAAATTTAATAATAGTTTTTTAAATTCAGCTTCATCTACAAGCTTCATAGCGCTTTTGGTAAGATTGTTATTTGATAAAAAACTTTCTTCTACTTTGCAAATTACATCAACGATGGCATTTCCAATTCCTAGTACTTTCATGTAAGTTCCTTGTTATTGTATTTACAATATTTGATTATTATACATGTCATACATGAAGGTGCCCTTGCTTTGCAAGTATATCTTCCGTGAAGCAATATAGTATGACCAGCTTTTTTTAAGTATCTTTTAGGAACTATTTTGTACAATTTTTTTTGAACTTCATCAGGATTTTTTCCAGGAGCCAAACCTGTTCTATTGCTGACCCTGAATACATGTGTATCAACCGCAATAGTAGGAAACCCAAAACCTTCATTTAATACTACACTTGCAGTTTTTCTTCCAACTCCAGGTAAGGCAAACAAATCTTCAAAGTTGTTAGGAACTTTTCCATTATGTTTTTCGATTAATTGTCCTGATAATAAATAAACACTTTTAGCTTTGTTTCTAAAAAGACCTATACTTTTAATTAGTTTTTCTATTCTTTTTCTTCCCAATTTAACAAAATGTTCAGGTTTATTGTATTTTGGATAAATATTTTTAGTGACATTATTGACATTAACATCTGTACATTGAGCAGAAAGAACAACCGAGACTAAAAGAGTAAATTTATTTTTGTATTTAAGATCGCTCTTAGGATTTTTTATAACTTTGTTTAGATTCTTAAAAAGAGAATTTATTTCTCCAGATTTCATTTGAAATTAAGTACGTTTCTCATTGAATAAAGACCAGGTTTTTTGTTAATTAACCATTTAGCAGCAGTAAATGCACCTTCTGAATAGAGAGCTCTATCGAATGCCTCATGGTCTAAAGTAATGGTTTCCTTTCCGCTTGAGAAGAGAACTTTATGATTCCCTACAGTTTCACCTTTTCTAATTGAATTGAAATTAATTTTTTTGCTGTAAGGAAAAGTTTTTTTATTTAAAAATTTTTTTCCAAATAATTTATAAAAATTTTTATTTTTCCCTACCGCGATACCTTTCCCAAGCATTAAAGATGTTCCTGATGGAAAATCCTTCTTATGTCTATGGTGAATTTCAAATACTTTGCTTAAAAAATTATTGCCTAGAGATCTTGATGCAATCTCAGTTAAGTACATAAGCAAGTTAATTCCTAAACTCATATTACCAGCTTTTAGAATAGGAATTTTTTTTGAGTATCTTTTAATTAGATCCTCTTCTTTTTTTGTAAATCCAGTTGTTCCAATAACAATTCTTTTTTTAAGTTTTGAAGCTATTTTTAGAACTTCCAAAGTACATTTCGGAATAGTAAAATCTATTATTAAATTAGCTTTTCTAAATGCATTTTCAGTATTTAAATCAGGTTTAATTCCACCTATTTTTTTATTAATGACTCTATTTTCTGTAACCGCAACTAGTTTAAAGTTTTTATCAGATTTAGAAGATTTAATGAGCTGTTGTCCCATCCTTCCCAAACATCCAGTAATTGCTAAATTGATTTTTTTCATTTTTTTTTGATAAATTTATTCCATAATAACTCATACAAAACATACGTAAAGATACTTAAAATTACTACAGTAAAACTAAAACTTAATGATTGCACCCAACTACTAAACCATAGATATGACAATATAATTGTCATGACCAGTCCAAAAATATTCCATATAATTGCATTAAAAAATAGTATTTTTTTACTCATAAACTCTCCTTTTTAAAATTTTTATTAATTAAATTTTATAAGAAGGTTGTTTATTTATATGAGCTATATACTATCTTGACGAATGTATGACAATTCCAGTTTTTCTTTTTCCAGAAATCAAAAAGTAAATTTATAATCATCTAATTTTTCCAGAAACTTTTAGCTTGTTGAAAGAATTTTTTAATACTTGGGTTAGATTTTTCATTTTCAATATTTCTAAATTTTTCTAATAAATCTTTTTGTTCTTTATTTAAAGATATTGGCACTTCTGTATTAATTTGTACATATAAATCACCATTTCCGCTTCCTCTCATATAGGGCATACCTTTGCCTTTTAGTCTAAATTGTTTTCCGCTTTGTGTTCCATCTGGTATTTTAATTTTAGCTTTTCTTCCATCTATAGTTGGAATCTCAATAGTTGTACCTAAGGCTGCATCCGCTATTGAAATAGGACATTCAAAAAACAAGTTTTCGTCAGATCTTTTAAAAAGTTCATGGGAAGTAACATTTATAAATAAATATAAATCACCACTTGCACCACCTCTTGAGCCCGCCTCTCCTTTTCCAGCTAGTCTTATTCTGGTTCCATCATCAACACCCTTTGGGATAGTAACTGATAATTTTTTTGAAGCTTGTTTATTTCCTTGGCCATTACAATCATTGCATGGATGTGTTATTTCTTCTCCACTTCCACCACATTGAGGACAGGTTTGTTGAACTGTAAAAAATCCTTGATTTGATCTTACTCTTCCATTTCCTCCACACATAGAGCATCGTCCCGCATCATGACCTGGTTGTGAGCCATTACCTTTACAAATATTGCATTTTTCTGTTGTTGAAAATTTAATATCTTGTTTTTTTCCAGCGTATGCTTCTTCGAGTGAAATTGATAAATCGTACCTTAAGTCTGAACCTCTATTATTGGAATTTTTTTTCCCTCTACTTCTTTCTCTACCACCAAAATCACCAAAAAAGTCTTCAAAAATATCTGAAAAATCACTTCCACTGAATCCACCGAAACCACCCTGTTTACCGGCTCCATTCTCAAAAGCAGCATGACCAAAATTATCATAATTTTGTTTACGCTCTTGGTCTGAAAGTATGTGATATGCTTCGCTTGCTTCTTTAAATTTTTCTTCAGAAGCTGTATCGCCTGGGTTTTTATCTGGATGGTATTTTACAGCTGATTTTCTGTAAGCAGCTTTTATTTGTTCTGGACTAGAATTCTTGTTAACACCCAAGACATCATAAAAATCTCTTTTTGCCATAAAATATTATAGACAAATAATGGTTAGCCTTATGCGCTTTTTTCTTTATTTTCTTCTTTTACTTCTTTTACTTCTTCAAAGTCTGCATCAACAACATTATCGTCTTTTTTTCCTTCGTCTTTTTTACCATCGTCTTTCGGTGAATCTGCTTTAGTATTTTGTTGAGATTTGTAAATTGCCTCTCCTAGCTTCATAGAAGCTTGAACTAAATCTTGTGTTTTTTTCTTAATCTCTTCACTATCAGTTCCTTTGAGCGCATTTCTGAGATTTGCAGAAGAGTCTTCTATAGTTTTTTTCTCAGCATCAGAAATTTTAACTCCGTGTTCTTTTAAATTTTTTTCTGTTGAGTGTAAAAGAGTATCAGCTTGGTTTCTTACGTCTACAGATTCTCTTTTCTTTTTATCTTCTTCTTTATTAGCCTCAGCATCTTTAACCATTTTACTAATTTCTTCTTCGCTTAGTCCACCTGAAGCTTGAATTTGAATCTTTTGTTCTTTTCCAGTTCCTTTGTCTTTAGCTGATACATTAACTATTCCATTAGCATCAATGTCAAATGTAACTTCAATTTGAGGCATACCTCTTGGTGCAGGAGCAATTCCAACTAATTCAAAATTACCAAGTAATTTATTATCAGTTGCCATCTCTCTTTCACCCTGCAAAACTCTTATTGAAACTGCTGGCTGACTATCTTCGGCAGTTGAAAAAACCTGACTTTTTTTAGTAGGTATAGTTGTATTTTTTTCAATTAACTTAGTTGATACACCTCCTAATGTTTCAATACCTAGTGATAATGGAGTTACATCTAAAAGAAGAACGTCTTTAACATCTCCTTGAAGAACACCAGCTTGAATTGCCGCTCCCATTGCTACTACTTCATCTGGGTTAACACTTTTATTAGGCTCTTTCCCAAAAAATTTTTTAACTTCTTCCAAAACTTTTGGCATTCTAGTCATTCCACCAACCATAATGATTTCATCAATTTCGCCTGAAGTTAGGTCGGCATCTTTTAAAGCAGTTTTACAAGGGGGTAAAGTTTTAGCTATTAGATCTTCAACTAAAGCCTCTAATTTTGCTCTTGTCATTTTTAAAGCAATATGCTTTGGACCTGTTTTATCCGCAGTTATAAATGGTAAATTTACCTCAGTTTGTTCTGTTGAGGAAAGTTCAATCTTAGCTTTTTCTGCTGCCTCTTTTAGTCTTTGAAGAGCTAATTTATCAGTTTTTAAGTCAATTCCATTTTCTTTTTTAAACTCATTAACCAAATAATTTACAATTGTATTATCAAAGTCTTCACCACCTAAAAATGTATCTCCATTTGTAGATTTTACTTCAAATACACCATCTCCAAGTTCAAGAATTGAAACATCGAAAGTTCCACCTCCTAAATCATAAACTGCAATTTTTTTATTAGCTTTTTTATCTAAACCATATGCAAGCGATGCAGCCGTAGGTTCATTTATGATTCTTAAAACTTCTAGTCCTGCAATTTTACCAGCATCTTTTGTTGCTTGTCTTTGGGCATCATTAAAATAAGCAGGAACAGTAATTACTGCTTTAGTTACCTCTTGTCCCAAATATTTTTCTGCAGTTTCTTTCATTTTTTGAAGAATAAAAGCAGATATTTGAGAAGGAGAATACTTTTGTCCTTTTGCTTCTATCCAGGCATCACCTTTTTCAGAATTAACTATTTTAAAAGGAGCTGTTTCTATATCTTTTTTTACAGTTGGATCATCAAAATTTCTTCCAATTAATCTTTTTACTGCAAAGATAGTGTTCTCAGGATTTGTAACGGCCTGCCTTTTTGCTGGTTGTCCAATAAGTTTTTCATTCGTGTCTGTAAAGGCAACAACAGATGGAGTTGTTCTTGCTCCTTCGGCATTTTCAAGAACTTTTGCTTGACTGCCTTCCATTATTGACACACATGAATTTGTTGTTCCTAAATCTATTCCTATAATTTTGCTCATAATTTTAATTCCTACCTTTCATATATGCGTTAATTTTTAATCTACAAGTTCAACGCATTATTATTTCTTTTGTGATTTATCCTGGTTTTCTTGACTTTTTTCATCTTTTTTCGAAGTTTTTTTTGAAACTCCAACTAAAGAAGGTCTTAAAAGTCTGTCTCTCATTAAAAAACCTTTCTGGATTTCTTGAATTATAATTCCTGGTTCTTTTTGATCGTCTTCAATTTCTATCATGGCTTGATGAAAGTTAGGATCTAATTTTTTATTAATAGCATTTATTGGTTTTATGTTATTTTTTTCAAAAATTGAAATTAGATCTTTATTTATAATATTAAAATGTTCTATAGTTTTTTTTAAGGCTTCCGTATTTTGTAAGCTTTCATCATTTTCTAAAGACAATTTAGATCTTTCTAAGTTGTCGATTAAGTTTAGAGCTTCTCTTGCAAAAGCAAACCCACCATAATCAAATGCATCTTCTTTTTCTTTTTCAAACCTTCTTCTTTGGTTTTCCATTTCTGCAAATGTTCTAGTAAGCTTATCTTCCAGTTCACGAATTTTTTCTTCAGGAGTAAGTTCTAAAACTTTTTCCTTATTTTTATCTTGACCAGATTCTTTGGCCAGGCTTTCGTCTTGAGAGCTTTGTTTAGGCTCAGAATTATGCTCCTCATTATTGCTGCTTTGTTCTTTTTCCATTATGGGTTATATGGTATGAAATTTTATAATTGCTAGATGTTAAATAAAAAAATTAAAAAAATACTAATTGGCACTAATAATCGAGGAAAATTTAAAGAAATTAAAGACTTATTGCCTAAATCGATACAAATTTACTCAACTAAAAAACTTAAAATAAAAAAAAATCCAAGAGAAAATGGGAAGTCTTTTTTAGAAAATTCTTTAATTAAAGCTAAATATTTCTCTAAAAAATCAAAAATGATCTGTCTTGCTGATGATTCAGGACTTGAGGTAGATATTTTAAAGGGCGCACCGGGAATTTATTCAGCCAGATGGGGAGGTAAAAATGATAATTTTAACATAGCTATTAACAAAGTTTTCAAAGAAATTAAAAAAAAAGACAATAAATGGAAATCAAAAAAAATTAAATGTAGTTTTGTTTGTGCTTTAACCATTTATTATCCCAGTGGTAAATTTGTTAATTCGCTTGGTAGAATTCGAGGCTATATTGAAAATCACAAAAAAGGAAAAAACGGTTTTGGGTATGATCCAATTTTTAGACCATCAAAAAAAAAATTAACATTTGGTGAAATGAAATCAAAAGATAAGTATAAAATTGATCATCGTTTTCATGCATTTAAAAAAATTAAAAAATTTTTTTAAATTTACCGTCTTCAACTTTATAAAAATTAAGCACATGATTTACTTTTTTATTTTTTATTTCGAATATACCGATTTTACCCTTAAACATGTTTTTTTTAAGAAACATTTTTTCATTTATGGCCCAATTGTTTTGAATGATTAAATAATAAACTAGACCAACTAAATCATAACTTAAAAAAGATAATTGATTAGGATATTCCTCATAATTTTTGTAATAATTTTTAATAAATTCATCATAGTTTTGTTTATTAATAGATGGAAAGTATATGGGCTGAGTACTAGCTTCTGTTAGTAAAGATTTATCAAACCATTGATTTAAAGTGATAAAATAAATTTTTTTAGGAGAAATGTCAGTATATAAAAGAGAAGTAGTAATACTTTTTAAATTTTCATCAAAGTCAGAAATTATAATTGAATCAAAATTAATTTTTCCAATGGTATCTTTTTTTTCAAGCCTACTAATTAATATATCTTTATTTGCTTCCTCGGATTTTTTTAATCTTTTAATTTCATCTATTACATTTTGCTTTCTTTGAGGATATTTAGTAATTTTTTCTATTTGTTTAGTAAGTTTTGTTGGGCTTGAGTCATAGTAATAAACTTTTTTATTTTTTATTTTTGATTTTTGAATAGCTTGTTCAATTTCTTCTTTAAAATTTTCTCTAGGAATTAAAATAATAGTTTTATTAATTTCATTTAGTTTTTGAAATTTTTTAATAGTTTTAAATTGGGATTCAGCATTTATTCCAACACTTATAATGTTTTTTTTATTATTAATAATTTTATTTGTTAGTGATAAAAAAAAAATATCCTTTAGTTCATCTAAATAGATTAAGTTTTTGTTAAAGATTGGTCCTATAACAATTTTAACACCTTCTTCCTGTAGCTTTTTTGCATTTTTTAAAGTCACTTCTGGATTTGAAGCTGTATCTTTTGGAATTATTTCTATTGAAGGGTTGTTAATTTTATTAATTGCAAGTCTAGTAGATTTTATAATTGATTTGCCTATATCACTATGTTGTCCAGTAATAGGAACCAGAAGTCCAATTTTAATTTTATTTTCAGCAGATACTTTTGAAGTGTTTAAAAGATAAATTGAGCATATAAAAATTATAATTTTAGTAAATATTTTCATTTTAATGTTATTATTATAATAGTTATATTTTAATGATTCCACAAACGGAGATAAAAATTAATAAATTAAAATATGGATTATATGTTGTATCAACTCCTATAGGAAATTTAGGAGATATAACTTTAAGGGCCATAGAAATCTTAAAACAGTCAGATTATATTCTTTGTGAAGACACAAGAGTGTCAAAAAATTTGTTACAAAAACATGACATTAAATGTAAATTAATTTCTAATCATAAATTTAATGAAAAAAAAAATCTAAGCAAAATTATTGAAATAATTAAATCTGAAAAAATTGTATCAATAATTTCTGACGCAGGTACTCCAGCCATATCGGATCCAGGAAAAATTATTATCAATGAATGCATAAAAAATAATTTTAATATTTGTCCAATACCCGGTGCATCAGCAGTAACAGCTGCAGTTTCAATTAGTGGTTTTTCAGAAAAATATTTTTTTTATGGGTTTTTTCCAGAAAAAAAAAAAATATTAAATGAGGATTTTGAAATTTTATCAAATTTAAATTCTTCTATAGTCTTTTTTATTTCTGCGAATAAAATTAATAAAGCAATAGAACCGATAAAAAAATTTTTTTCAGGAAGAAAAATTTTGATTTGTCGTGAAATTACAAAATTTTATGAAGAATATTTAAGATTAAAAGTTAATGAATTAAAACAATTTGATAAGAAATTAAAAGGCGAATTGACCGTTGTATTGTCAGAAATATATTTAAAAAAAAATCCATCGAATTATCTAGGTGAATCGGATAAACAAAATATAAAAAAACTAATTAAAACTTTTAGTGTAAAGGATATAGCTGATTTAATTAGTCAAAATAAAAAAATTTCAAGAAAAGAAATTTATAATTATTGCTTAAAAATTAAAAATGAAAAATAAATTAATATTAATAATTATAAGCTTCTCAATTTTAATGGGATGTGCTGGAACAGGTTCTAAAGGACTTTTTGGAACTGGAGTTAGCATTGCATTCGACCCAAGATCATTAGGAACTCAAATTGATGATTCTATAATGCACAAAAATTTGGTAACGAGATTAGCATTAAAAGACAAAAAATATTTATTGACAATTAAAACTAAAGTACTAGATGGAAGAATATTTGTTACAGGCAAAGTAGATAATCCAGAAGAAAAATTGCAAATAACAAAATTAGCATGGGAAACAACTGGTGTCCGATCAGTAAAAAATGATATTAACATTAAAGAAAAATTTAATTTTAAACAATCTGTAAAGGACTTATTAATTACATCACAACTAAGAACTGCTTTAGTTTTAAATAAGAGCATTAAGTCCGCAAACTACAATTTAGATACATATAAAAAGAAAATTTTTATTTATGGTATTGCCTTTACTTCTGATGAAAGAAGTAAAGTTATTAATGAAGCAAAACAAATCCTAGATGTAGAAGACGTTGTGGCGAGTATATTTTTAGTAGAAGATTTAAGAATTCAAAAAAATTAATTTTTTTTTCCATAGTCAATCACACCAGCCGAATAAGAAGCTACAGATGCTAAATTTAATATATCAGATGTAGAGGATCTTAAAGGTGCAATCTCAATTGGCTGTCCTAATCCTATTAATAAGGGACCAATAACTTTTGCCCCACCTAATGATTTCATCATTTTGTATGAAATAGCGGCACTATGTTGATCTGGCATGATTAATATATTTGCATTACCTACAATTCCTGAAAAAGAATATAGCTCTTTGTATTCTTCGTTTAAGGCTACATCAGGCTGCATCTCGCCATCAAATTGAAAATCGACTTTTTTATCCTGCAATATTTCTACAGCATCTCTTATATGCTTTGTACTGTTTGTTGCCGGTTGTCCAAAAGTAGAATGAGATACAAAAGCAACTTTTGGATCAAATCCAAATAGTCTTACAACTCTAGCAGCTGAAATTGCTATTTCTGTAAGTTGATCTGCTGTTGGATTTTCATGCACGCTTGTGTCTCCTATAAATACAGTTTTACCTTTGTTTACAACCATATTTAAACCAAACATTATCTCCCCAGGCCTTACATCAATTACTTTATTTATTTTTTCTAACGAGGTAGCATATTTTCTAGTGTTACCAGTGACAGCACCATCAGCATCGCCACACGAAACCATGCTACATGCCCAGATTACTCTGTCATTTCTTATCATTCGGTCACAATCTCGTTCTAATAAACCTTCTTTTCTCTGTAATTTTTTAAATAAATAATTTACGTATTTTTCTCTCTTTTTTTTATCATTTGAGTTAACTATTTCGATATTAAAGTTCTCACTATATCCAATATTTTTAAGTTGCTCTTTTACTTTCGCTTTTTTACCTACTAATAATGGAATCCCTAAGCCACTATTTTTAAAAGCAATTGCAGCTTTTAAAGTGTTTTCATCTTCACCGTCAGCAAAAACAATTCTTTTTTGAGTTTTTTTTATTTGAGAATTTATCCCTTGCATTATTGTGACAGAAGGGTCAAGTCTTTGCTTAAGTTGATCTTTATAAATTTCAAAATTTTTTATTTCCTTTCTTGCTACACCACTTTTAATAGCAGCTTTTGCAACAGCCACTGGTATTTCACTGATTAATCTTGGATCAAAAGTTGAGGGAATAATATATTCTTTCCCATATTTTGGTCTTTCGCCTCCCATGGCAGCAACAACTTCATCAGGAACATCTTCTCTTGCAAGGGCTGCAATTGCATGTGCAGCGGCAATTTTCATTTCTTCATTTATTGTTTTAGCCCTGACATCTAAAGCTCCTCTAAAAATATATGGAAAACCAATTAAATTATTTACTTGATTAGGATAGTCAGATCTTCCTGTTGCTACGATTGCATCTTTACGAACTTCCTCAACCTCCTCAGGTGTAATTTCTGGATCAGGATTTGCACATGCAAAAATAATTGGATTTTTGGCCATTTTTTTTACCATGTTTTTTGATAAAATACTTTTAGAAGATAGTCCTAAAAAAACATCGGCACCATCAATAGCTTCATCTAGAGTTCTTTTTTTTGTTTCAATTGCATGAGCAGATTTCCATTGATTTAAATTATCTCTACCTCGATATAAGACACCTTTACTATCAAGCATTATTATATTTTTTTGAGGAACACCGGTTTTTTTTAATAAATTAGTACAAGCCACAGCCGAAGCTCCAGCTCCATTTACAACTACTTTAATTTTTTTTATTGATTTTTTTGATATATCAAGAGCATTAATCAATGCTGCATTAGTTATTATTGCTGTGCCATGTTGATCATCATGAAATACTGGGATATCTAATATTTCTTTTAACTTTTCTTCAATAACAAAACAGTCAGGTGCCGCTATATCTTCTAAATTTATTCCACCAAAACTACCTGCAATATTTTTAATACTTTGAATAATTTCATTCGTATCCGAGGAGTCAATTTCAATATCAATGGAGTTGATATCGGCAAATCTTTTAAATAATATTGCTTTTCCTTCCATCACTGGTTTTGATGCTAAAGCACCTAAATTGCCCATGCCCAAAATTGCAGAACCATTGCTTATTACAGCTACCAAATTTCCTTTACTTGTATAATCATAAGCAGCATCCGGATTTTTTGATATTGCTCTTACAGGCGCTGCAACGCCAGGAGAATAAGCTAAAGCTAAGTCCCTTTTTGTTATCATAGGTTTTGATGAAATAATCTCAATCTTGCCAGATTTATTGCTATTATGAAAATCTAATGCTTCTTTATCAGTGTAATGATCAATTTTTGTTTTCTTCATTTATGGTAATTAGCTATACAAATAGAGCAATTTTAAGACTAATATGATTTATGAGCCTTATTAAGTCAACAGCGACTTTTAGTTTTTTTACTATAATTAGTAGATTGCTGGGGTATTTAAGAGATATATTGATCGCAATATTTCTTGGCACAGGCCCTTTGGCAGATGCATTTTTTGTGGCTTTTAGAATACCAAATACATTCAGAAGACTTTTTTCAGAAGGGACATTTAATGCTGCGTTTGTACCAAGCTATGCATCTAAAATAGCGTATGGAAAAGAAGAGTCAGACAAATTTGCTAATAATATTTTTATTTTATTAATTTTAGGATTATTTTTTTTAGTTTTAATAATTGAGATATTTATGCCTATTTTCGTATTTTTAATAGCACCCGGTTTTGATGGGGATTCTGAAAAAATGGAATTAACAATTTATTTGACAAGAATAACATTTCCATTTTTATTTTTTGTTAGTTTGTCGTCTTTTTTTGCAGCAATACTAAATTCACATAATAGGTTTGCGATTGCATCTGCTTCTCCAATTATTTTAAATATATTATTGTTAACAGTTTTGTTTTTTGGAAAATTTCTAAATGATAAAATTGTTTTTTATTTATCTTATGCGGTAACTATTTCTGGGATTGTACAATTTTTTTTCTTGTATATTTTTGTTAAAAAATTTTACTTACCTAAGATTAATTTTAAATTTAATATAGATGAAAAAGTAAAAATTTTTTTTAAAAAACTATTGCCGAGTATTTTTTCATCTGGAGTTACACAAATTAATATTTTGGTAGGAACAATTATCGCATCATTCCAAACAAGTGCTGTCGCTTATCTATACTATGCGGACAGAATTTATCAAATAAATTTAGCACTAGCAGGCATAGCAATAGGCGCGGTAATTTTGCCCCAACTTTCTAAATATATTCAAGATGATAAAAAAGATAAAATTGAATTTATACAAAATAAAGCTTTAGAGCTTAGTTTATTTTTAAGTATACCCGCAACTTTTGCTTTGTTAATAGCATCAGAGGAAATTATTTCAGCTCTATTTGGTTACGGTTCATTTGGTCCGACTGGAGTTAAAAACTCTGCTCAAGCTTTATTTTATTTTGCATTAGGGTTGCCAGCGTTTTCTTTAATAAAAGTTTTTTCAAGTTTTTTCTTTGCAAGGCATAATACCAAGGTGCCGTTTTATATTTCTTTTATCTCAGTTTTACTTAATATTTTAATTAGCATAATTTTTTTTAAGAGTATCGGTTTTATAATTATTCCTATTGCCACAACAATATCATCTTGGTTTAATTCTATTTTATTATTTATTTATCTAAAAAAAAAAAATTTATTTCATTTTAATAAAATATTTTTTAATAGATTTTCAAGAATTTTATTTTCATCAATCATAATGGGATTATTTTTCAATTTTTTAATTAATTTTTTTGAGAATGATTTAGCTTATGAGCAAAGTTTTAAGTCTGTGCATATTATTGGGATAGTATTATTAGGACTATTTTCTTATGTGCTAATTGCAATTTTGATCAAAGCTTTTAAAATTAGTGATATTAATCTAAAGTACTAAGTTAATGAATAAAAAAATTTTTTCCGGAGTACAACCAACTGGCAATCTTCATTTAGGTAATTACTTAGGGGCAATAAAAAATTTTGTAAACTTGCAAAATCAACCAGAAACCGATTGTATATTTTGTGTAGTAGATCTTCATGCAATTACAGTGAAACAAGATCCCAAGGAATTAAAAAAGAATATTAGAGAGATCGCGGCAATTTTTATTGCTAGCGGAATAGACCCTAAAAAAAGTATAATTTTTAATCAATCACTAGTGCCCGCACATGCGGAAGGAGCCTGGATTTTAAGTTGTGTATCAAGAATGGGGTGGTTAAATAGAATGACACAATTTAAAGAAAAAGCTGGCAAAGATAAAGAAAAAGCAAGCATTGGGCTTTATGCTTATCCAGTTCTTATGGCAGCCGACATATTGCTTTATGATACAACGCATGTCCCTGTTGGAGACGATCAAAAACAACATTTAGAGCTTTGCAGAGATATTGCGCAAAAATTTAATAATGATTTTAATTGCGCAGATTTTTTGAAAACACCAGAACCGCTGATACAAAAAAACTTTTCAAGAATCATGAGTCTTAAGGACGGATTAAAAAAAATGAGCAAATCTGACCAATCAGATTTAAGTAGAATTAATCTTACTGATGATAAAGAGCAAATAATTAACAAAATTAAAAAAGCAAAAACAGATTCAATGCCTATGCCAAAAGTTGGGGGGAATCTAGAAAAAAGATATGAAGTTGAAAATTTGTTAGGAATTTATTCTAGTTTAAACAATCAAACATTAGATGATTCAAAAAAAGAATTTAGTGGAAGAGATTTTTCAGAATTTAAAAAACAACTTTCAAATTTATTAATTGAAAAATTAGTTCCGGTCTCAAAAGAAATTAAAAAGTTATTAAATGACGAAAAGTACTTAGACAGTATTTTATTTGAAGGGTCCCAAAAAGCAGACAAGTTGGCATCTAAAAAAATTAAAAAGATTAAAGAATTGATAGGTTTTTAAAGAATTTTTAATTAATTGTTTATTTTTTTTAATTAGTGACTATATGTAATACTATGTATGTTCAAACTGAAAAAACACCCAATCCGAATGCACTTAAGTTTATACCCGGTAAAAAAGTATCAATAGACAAGTCATTTGAGATAACTAACAAAGAAGATATTGATAATTCTTTATTGCGCAATATTTTGTCAATTAATGGCGTTAAGACAATTTTTTTAGGAGAAGATTTTTTATCAGTAAATAAGGAAGAAAATGTCGACTGGGAAGATATAAAACACATCGTGATTTCACTTATTAATGAATTTTATTCAGAAGGAAAAGATTTTATTATTGGTAAAATTGCAAACAATGAGAAACAAGATAGTTTTGAAGAAATAGAAAAAAAAATAATAAAAATATTAGAGACAAAAGTAAAACCTGCAGTGGCAAAAGATGGTGGAGATATAAAATTTCAAGAATTTAAAGATGGTATTGTAAAAGTACAATTACAAGGTAGTTGTTCAGGATGTCCAAGTTCAACCATGACTTTAAAACAAGGTGTTCAAAATATTTTATGTCATTATATTCCTGATGTAAAAGGAGTTGAGGCAGTATAAAAAATTTATGAAGAAAAGCTTAACATTAAACCAAGTTAAAAAATTTTTATTAAAAAAAGGATTAACTACAATAACAAACAATAAAAAAAATTTTTTAAATAATAATTTTAAAAATTTTTATTTAACAGCTTTATCTAGTTCAGTATTAATCTTATTTTTTTTTAGTCTTCCAATGATTTTTGAATTTAAAAAAAATGTAATTGACGCCTCAAAAGAAACAAAAAACACATCTAAAAGTAATTTTGAAAAAGTATTAGATGGAGAAGCTTTAGAAACAAGCAAAATTGATGAAGGACTTGATTTGCGAAATTTGTATGAAGATGTTTTCAAATTTGATGATTTACCTAGCGATGTAGTGAGGTTGAGTGCATCGACAATTGAGCAATTATTTAAAGATACCAATTATACTTTAAGCGATGTAAGAGATACTAAATTAGTAAAACCCATAGCATTATCTCTTCTTCCAGAAGAAATGAAAAAAATAGAAAGTACAAAAAAAAGAAAAAATTTATTTATACAAATAATTTTACCTTTAATAGTTGAAGAAAATAATAAAATTAAATTAGATAGAAGAAAACTTTTTAGTATTTTAAATAAAAACAAAAATAGCGATATTGAAAAAAAATGGTTAAATAAAAAATTTAAACAATATGGAGTTCTTAATAAAGATTTATCAACATTAAAAGTAAGAATGGATATTGTTCCTACATCTTTAGCTATTGCTCAAGCTGCTAAGGAAACAGGCTGGGGCACTTCAAGATTTGCCTTAGAGGGAAATGCATTATTTGGTCAATGGACTTGGTCAGGCGAGGGAATAAAACCAGCGGGGGCTGATGATGATGCAACACATAAAATTATGAAATTTAAAATATTAAAATCTTCTGTTAGAGCATATCAAAGAAATTTGAATACTCATTCAAGCTATAAACAATTTAGAATGGCTAGAGCTGAATTAAGAGATAATAGAAATAAGCTTGACAGCTTACTCCTTGCAAATTATTTAGACAAATATGCCGAAACAGGAAAAGTATATGTTAAAATTTTAAAACAAATTATTAAACAAAATAGTTTAACAGACTTTGATGATGTTAAATTGCTTCCCTCAAGCATTCAATTGAAAAGTCTTATTTAATTTCTTTTATAGAAAATTGAACACCAAACCATCTCCAAATACCATTATCGTTTAATGAACAATTGATTCTTCCTCTGCGAAATAAAAATTTGTCTCGAAATTTAATTTTTAATATATTTTTATGTATCTCTGTATCTGATTTTTCCCATTTATTTCCTTCGTCCGAAAAACAATTAATATTTGAAATATTTTTTTGACTATTAAAAAATTCTACAGAGAAATTTGGAGGATTATTATCTTCATTTAAATATTTTTCTTCAGGAATTAATTTTTTAAACTGTAAGGGTTGCAAATTAATTAAAAATTTAAATCTGTTGAGATCACCGTATTTTTCATTAATTGGAAATCGAGGCAATTCTAACCTATCTTTATTAACATCTATTACTCCCGAGTGTTGACCAAAAGCAAATTTGAAATTTTTAGAAATATAATTTTTTATGAATTTATTATATTCTCCAAATGGGTATGAAAAAAAAATAGGATTATAATCTAATTCTTTTTTAAAAATTTTTATAGATTTGTTAATATCTTTTAATATTTTAGCTTCAGTAAAATTTACCAAATAATCATGAGAATGAGAATGATTGCCAATGAATACAAAAGCTTCTTTTTCTATTTCTTTTATTTGATCCCAGGTCATGTAACCATATTTTCCCACTGCCTCAGTAGACACAAATAAAATAAATGGTATTTTATTTTTTTTTAAAAAAGGCCATGCATTTTGGTAAAAAGAAGAAAAAGCATCATCAATAGTTATCAGAATTTTTTTTTCACTTTTTTCGTTTTTAAAATTTTTTTCAAAAAAAGAAGGATTATAAAATTTATAATTTGATTCCTTTATGATTTTGATTTGATTTTTAAATATGTCCATTTGAATATTAGTCGAGGGATATTTATTTTCATTAAATCTGTGATACATTAATACAATAGTTCCCATATCATTAGAATAGTATTTGATATTATTTTCTTGTGCCTTACAATTAGAGTTAATTAATATTAATATTATGAATAATTTAGTTATAGATGCGACTACTGAAAAATTTTTTTTAACTCTCATAATTAATAAAAGTACTTATACTTGCAACCATGAGAATAGTAAAAATAATTTTGAAAAGCTAATTGTTTTTATTAATGAATTTTTAAGTAATAATAAAAGTTCAATTAATAAAATAGACACTATTTATGTAAATAGAGGACCAGGAAGTTTTGCAGGCATAAGAAACTCTCTTTCTACAGTTAAGGGATTATTTTTAACTAAAAAAATTGACTATTATTGCTTCAGTTTTGAAGATTTTGGGAAATCTAATATGGTTAAGTATGAAGATGTGCCTGAATTATGTAGTAAATTTAAAATTAAAAAAAATTTGATTAATCCTCTTTATTTGAGTTAAAATAAATGATGTCAGAAACAATAGAACATAAATGCTTAAAAAAAGGCGTTAAATTAACAGACCAAAGAAAAATTATTGCCAAGATTATGACTGAGTCTACCGACCATCCTGATGTAGATGAACTTTATACTAGAGTATCAAAAATTGATTCAAAAATTAGCATTGCTACGGTCTATAGAACTGTAAAATTATTTGAAGAATCGGGAATAGTAACAAAACATGATTTTAAAGGGGGCAAAGCAAGATATGAACAATTAATGGAAAGTCACCATGATCATTTAATAGACATTAAAACAGGCGAAATTATAGAGTTTATAGATGATGAAATTGAAAAACTTCAAAAAAAAGTTGCTGAAAAATATGGCTATGATTTAATTGATCACAAACTAGAATTATACGGAATCAAAAAAAAATCTTAAAATAAAATGAAACAAAAAGTTTTTATTAAAACATTTGGTTGTCAAATGAATATATATGATTCAAATCGTATTTTAGATTTAGTAAAAAAAATTGATTATGAAGAAACCAAAAAATATGACGATGCAAATTGTTATATATTAAATACTTGTCATATTAGGGATAAGGCAAAAGAAAAAGTTTATCATGAAATTGGAAGAGTAAAAAAAATTTTTAGGCTTAAAAAAAAGCCAGTAGTCATAGTTGTTGGCTGTGTTGCTCAAGCAGAGAATAAAGAAATGTTAAATAGAGAGCCTTATATTGATATAGTAATAGGACCACAATCTTATCATAAAATTAATGACACTATTTTAAATCATATTAAAGAAAAAAAAAGAAAAGAAGAAACTGAATTTGATACAATTCAAAAATTTAATTATTTAAGCAAAATAAGAAATAAAGATAGTAATGTTTCTTCATTTTTAACTATTCAAGAAGGATGTGATAAATTTTGTCATTTTTGTGTTGTGCCATATACAAGAGGCCCAGAATATTCCAGGCCTTTTGATCAAATCATAAATGAAGCAAAAGAATTAATTAAAAATGGAACTAAAGAAATTATACTTATAGGTCAAAATGTGAATGCATATTTTTTTAAAGCTAATAAAAAAAAATACAAATTAGCAAACATAATACTAGAGCTAGAAAAATTTTCAAAGTTAGAAAGAATTCGTTATACTACATCCCATCCTAAAGATATGACCGATGATTTAGTCGATTGTTATAAAGTTAGTAAAAAATTAATGCCAATTCTTCATTTGCCTGTTCAATCAGGTTCAAATAAAATTTTAAAACTAATGAATAGAAAACATACTATTAAAGATTATCTTTCAATTTATGAAAAATTAAAAAGAATTAATAAAAATATTGAATTCTCTAGTGATTTTATTATTGGATATCCTGGAGAATCTAATCAAGATTTTAGAAATACTTTAGAACTAATGAGCAAAATTAATTTTATTAACTCCTATTCTTTTATCTTTAGCCCCAGACCAGGAACAATAGCAGGAAATCTAGAAACTATTGATAAGAGAATAGCTGAAGAAAGATTAAAAATTATTCAGGATAAATTATTTAAAAATCAAATAAAAAGAAATGAGTCGCTAGAGGGGAAGACAGTTGATATTTTAGTTGAAAATCAAATGAAAGACAAAATAAAATTATTTGGTAGAACGGAATATATGACATCTGTTATATTTAATGGAGATGTAAAAAATATTGGAAAAGTAGTTCAGGTTAAAATAAGTAATAGTAATCAAACAAGTTTATTCGGAACAATAATAGAAAAACAAACTAAAAAGGTAGCTTAACAATTGAACAATACAGCCTTTAAAAAAATTAATTCAAACTTAAAATTTGTGTATTCTGATAACGGTTCATTAAGTGTAATTTTTCATGACAATGATTTACTTATGGGCGTAGTTGGAGAATTCAATAAAAATTTAAAAGAATTGGAAAAACTATCAAAGGTAAGCTTATATTCTAGAGGAAATTCAATATTAATTAAATCTAGTCCAGAAAAAAATGAAATTATAAAAAATGCCATTCAGTTTCTGGCAACACAATTTATTAGCAATGGAAGTATTGAAAAAAAGGATATAATTTCTTCAATAAATAAATTTATGATTGATGAAAAAGTAAAAAATTTAAGTAAAAATATTTCAGATATTATTAAAACACCAAAAAAATCTGTAATACCACGATCTGAAGGACAAAAAGAATATGTTAGAGCCTTAAGACAAAGCGATGTTATAATTTCTGCAGGTCCAGCAGGAACAGGTAAAACTTTTTTAGCAGTTGCTGTTGCATTAACGATGCTTTTAGATAAAAAAATAGAAAGAATTATTTTATCAAGGCCAGCAGTTGAAGCAGGAGAGCGCCTAGGTTTTTTACCAGGTGACATGAAAGAAAAAGTAGATCCATATTTAAGACCTTTATATGATTCATTGTATGATCTTTTCGATTTTGAAAAAATCCAAAGAATGATTGAAATAGGAGATATTGAAATTGCCCCTCTAGCATTTATGCGCGGCAGAACATTGAAAAATTCTTTTGCAATTTTAGATGAAGCACAAAATGCAACTGATACACAAATAAAAATGTTTTTAACTCGTATTGGTGAAAATTCAAAAATAGTAATAAATGGAGATCCATCTCAAATAGACTTACCAAATAAAAATTTATCTGGTTTAAATAGAGCAAAAGAATTATTAGGTCATTTAAATGAAATCTCTGTTATTGATTTCGATCATTCTGATGTAGTAAGGCATCCTTTAGTTTCCAAGATTGTAAAGGCTTACTCAAAAAAAGATAATGATTAGTGCAGACATTGTTTCAGATACTAAGCACTGGAATAATAAAATAAAAAAAACATCCTTTTTTTTTAATAATTTATTAAGGCATTTTCCGCATAAATATCAGTTTAAAAAAAAAAAAGTAAGTCTAACTATTTTATTATCTAATAATAAGAATATTAAGAAACTAAATAAGAAATTTAGAAAAAAAAATAAGCCAACAGATATTTTGTCATTTCCATTTGATAAAAAACCTTTTTTAAAAAAAAAAATTTATTTAGGAGATATTATTATAAGTTATGAGTTCATGAATAAGACAAAATCTTTAACTAATTTTCAGTTTAAGGACAAAGTATTTAAAATTTTTATTCATGGATTTCTTCATTTATTAAATTATGAACATATTAGATTAAAAGATTATAAAAAAATGAGTAAAGAAGAAGAAAAAATTTATATTTATGTAAGGAACAAAATTGAAAAATTTATATAAAAATAGTTATTTAGGCTTTTTATACTTGCTTTTTTTAGGAATGATAACTTCATTTAGTTTGCCTCCATATAATTATTTTATAATAAATTTTTTTACATTTAGTTTATTTTTTATTTTTATAATTAATCAAAAAAAATTTTTAATAAAAAAATTTAGTTATTTTAAATATGGGTGGTTTTTTGGATTTGGTTATTTTTTTGCAAGCTTATACTGGATAACTATTGCATTAACTTTTGATGAAAATTTTAAAATTTTAATTCCTATTTCGTTAATTTTGATCCCAGCTTTTTTGGCATTTTTTTTTGGACTTGCTTTATATATTTTTTCTTTTTTTATAAATTATACAAACATTTCTTTAATATTAATTTTTTCAGTGCTATTTGCAATTGCTGAATTTATTAGAGGAAATATTTTTACTGGGTTCCCGTGGAATTTTTTTGCATTTTCTTTTTCAAAAAATTTAGAATTTATTCAAATTTTGTCTATTTTGGGGACTTATGGTTTTAACATGATCTGTATTACCTTTTTCTTAATACCAGCAGCTTTTATGTTGAGAAAAGGCAAACAGGAAATATTTGTATGTTTATTCTTTATATTTATAGCTGCCTTTTTTTTAGTTTTTGGAAATGAAAAATTGAAAAATAAAGATTTAAATAATTTAAAAAAAAATAATTTTATAATTAAAATAGTTTCACCAAAAATAGATATTAATAGATTTTACAATACTGAAAATGAAAAAAAAATAATCGAAGATTTAATATTATTGAGCAAACCGAATCCAAATATTCCAACGATTTTTATTTGGCCAGAGGGTGTATTGGTGTCAACTAATTTAGAAGACATTAAACAATATAAAGAAAAATTTATGAAAAATTTCAGTAAAAATCATTTAATTATATTAGGAATAAGCGACATTATTTATAAAGATGGTTTACAAGAAATTTATAATTCACTAGTTATAGTAAACAGAAACCTTGATATACAAAACTTATACTATAAAAATAAATTAGTACCATTTGGAGAATTTTTACCTTTTGAAAATTATTTGAAAAAAATAGGCTTAAGAAGTATTACACATGGCTATCAATCATTCACAGACAGCAAAGCAAGAAAAATAATTAATTTAAATAATGAATATTTTAATTTAAAATTTCTGCCTCTCATATGTTATGAAATAATTTATTCAGGAAAATTATATAAAGATTCTAACTTTGATTTTATAATTAATATTTCAGAAGATGGGTGGTTTGGAAGTTCTGTTGGACCTCATCAACATTTTGTTCATTCTATTTATAGGTCAATTGAAGAAGGCAAAAATATTATTAGATCAGCAAATAATGGAATTTCAGCATATATTAACAATCAAGGTGAGATTATTAAAGAGATAGAGTCAACCCAGAGTGGCGTTATTGAAATAAGAAAATATAATAAGCAAAAGAAAACAATTTTTTCCCAAAATGGCAACAAGATGTTCTTTTATTTATTAATAATTTATATTAGTTTCATTTTTTTTATTAATAAAAGGAGAGAAAAGTGAAAAAAAATTATTTGTTTACAAGTGAATCAGTTTCAGAAGGACACCCAGACAAAGTTTGTGATAGAATTTCAGACATGGTTGTTGATACCTATTTAGGTTCTGAACCGCAATCGAGAGTAGCATGTGAAACTTTAACGACTACAAATAAAGTTGTCTTAGCCGGCGAAACACGAGGACCAGATATTGATAAAGAAGAATTAATTTTAAAAGTACGAAATTGTATCAAAGACATTGGTTATGAACAGGAAGGTTTCCATTGGAAAAATGTAAGTATAGATACTTACCTACATTCTCAATCAGCAGATATTGCTATAGGAGTTGATGCCGCAGGAAATAAAGATGAAGGAGCAGGAGATCAAGGAATAATGTTTGGTTATGCTTGTAATGAAACAGATGTTTTAATGCCAGCTCCAATTCATTATTCACATAAGATTTTAAGACATATGGCTGAAGATAGAAAATCTGGAAAACTTAAAAATATTGAGCCAGATTCAAAAAGCCAAATTACAATTGAATATAAAGATGGAAAACCATCTTCTGTTAAATCAGTTGTAATATCTACTCAACATTCAGCAGACGTAGACCAAAATCAAGTGAGAGAATTAGTTAAACCTTATATTGAAAAATCTATTCCAAAAAATCTTTTGAATGGTTTAGATGATAAAGAAATTTATGTTAATCCAACTGGCAATTTTGTTATTGGAGGACCTGATGGTGATAGTGGATTAACAGGTAGAAAAATTATTGTAGATACATATGGAGGCGCTGCACCACATGGAGGGGGGGCTTTTTCTGGTAAAGATCCAACAAAAGTAGATAGGTCTGCTGCTTATGCTTCAAGATATTTAGCTAAAAATGTAGTTGCGTCAAAAATTTCAGATAAATGTTTAATTCAACTTGCTTATGCAATTGGAGTGTCTAAACCGCTTTCGATTTATGTTGATCTTTTTGATAACGATGAAGAAAAAAATAAGCATGTAGAAAAATTAATTAAGGAAAATTTTGATTTAAGTCCTAGGGGCATAAGAGAAATGTTAGACTTAAATAAACCAATATATGAAAAAACAGCAGCTTATGGACATTTTGGAAGAGATCCTGAGTCAGATGGGTCTTTTTCATGGGAAAAAACCGATAAAAAAAGAATTTTCATTAAGTAATAAGTTGAAAATTAAAAAAAAATAAATATATTCACTTTACATTATTGAAATTTCAAAATGGGCCTCGGCCCATTTTTTTTTGGAAAAAAAGAAAATGCTAAACAAACGAGCAGATAAACTAGAATTAATAAGAATCGCTGAAGCTGTTGCTTTAGAAAAATCGATTGATAAAGAACTAATCATTGATTCGATGGAAACTGGAATAGCAAAAGCCGCTAAATCAAAATTCGGCCAGGATAATGAGATTAAAGTTTTAATAAATAGAGATAATGGAGATATTGGTATTTTTAGAAAATTAATAATTGTTGAAAAACCTGAAAATATTAATACAGAAATTAATCTTCAAGATGCAATTAATTTAAACGAAGAAAATAAAAATAAAAAAATTGGTGATGAAATTTTACAAAGTTTACCATCTTTTGATTTTGGTAGAATTGCAGCACAAACAGCTAAGCAAGTTATTAGTTTTAATGTAAGAGAAGCAGAAAGAGAAAGACAGTTTAATGATTTCATAGATAAAAAAGATACTATATTAAGTGGAATTGTTAAACGTTTAGAATTTGGAAACGTTATTATCGATCTTGGGAAAGCTGAAGCAATAATTCAAAAAAATGAAATGATTCCAAGAGAAAATATTAAAGCTGGAGATCGTATTAAAGCTTATTGCCATGATGTTAGAAGAGAAACAAGAGGCCAACAAATATTTTTATCGAGAGCTCATCCTAAATTTATGGAAAAATTATTTATTCAAGAAGTTCCCGAAATTTATGATGGATTAATTGAAATTAAATCGTCAGCAAGAGACCCTGGCAGTAGAGCAAAAATTTGTGTAAATGCAATTGATACATCACTAGACCCAGTTGGAGCATGTGTAGGTATGCGCGGTTCAAGAGTGCAGGCAGTAGTTAATGAGCTTCAAGGAGAAAAAATAGATATCGTTAATTGGTCTGAGGATCCAGCCATTATTGTTTCCAATGCTTTATCACCTGCCGAAGTCCAAAGAGTAAATGTTAATAGTGTAGCAAAAAAATTAGATGTAATTTTGACAGAAGAAAATTTAAGTAAAGCGATTGGTAGAAGAGGTCAAAATGTTAGATTAGCAACTAAATTGATGAATTATGAAATTAATATAATGACGGATGAGGAAGATTCTGAGAGAAGGCAAACAGAATTTAAAGAAAAAACTGAAAACTTTGTAAAAAATTTAGAATTAGATGAAACATTAGGACAACTTCTTGTGGCAGAAGGTTTTTCATCAATAGATGATATTAAGGATTCTACTTCAGAAGCTCTTATGAAAATTGAAGGTATCGAAGAAGAAACCGCGGTCGCTTTAATTGAACGAGCAAAAGAATTCGATCAAAAAGACCGAGAGGAAATTTCAAATAAAATTAAGGACCTTGGGTTAGAAAATGAACTTATTAATCATGAAGGATTAACACCAGGCATGTTGGTTACACTTGGAGAACAAAAAATTTTAAAATTAGTAGATTTTGCTGACTTAGCTTCAGATGAACTTACCGGTGGATATGATATTGTTAAGGGAGAAAGAATTAAAATTAAAGGGTATTTAGAGGATTTTGCTTTAGCCAAAAATGAAGCTGATGAATTAATTATGTCCGCTAGAAATAAGATTTATAAAGATTGAGTGATGAAATATGGAAAAGAAAAAAACAAAATTAACACTTTCTGGAATAGCAAAGAAATCTATAGAAAATATTGAGTTAGCTAAAACTCAAAGTAAAAATTCAGTAGTAATAGAAAAAAAACCAAACAAATTTACAAACAGAGGTTCTTTTAATAGATCGACGGGATCTAAGCAGTTTGTTCCAAGATCTGGACAAAAAAGTACAAACTTTAATTCAAGATCTCCGATTACAACCAAACCTTCAATGACGATTACTAATGATTATGAAAAACGTAAATTAGCAGAACAGAGAGCAACTAGAAGACTTAAAGGAGAATTGCCATCTAAAGACTTAAAAGGAAAAATAGGATCAAAAAAAAGAGAATTAAAACTTACAGTTTCCAGAGCACTAGGTGATGGAATCGAAGCTAAAACAAGAAGTTTAGCTTCTCTTAAAAGAGCTAAGCAAAAAGAAAATAGAGATTTAAAAAAAACTGAAGATCAAGAGTTTTTTAAACCCGTAAAAAGAGATGTAAACATTCCAGAGTCTATTACAGTTAGAGATTTAGCAAATAGGATGGCCGAACAATCTAGTAATTTGATAAAACATTTATTAGGAATGGGTGTAACTGTAACAATAAATCAGGCTCTTGCAGCTGATACAGCTGAATATTTAGTACAAGAGTTTGGTCATAATCCTATTAGAGAAGCTAAAGCAGAAGAAATAGTAAAAAAAATAAAAGAGGTAAAGTCAGAAAATTTAAAAAACCGCCCACCAATAGTTACGGTAATGGGACATGTAGATCATGGAAAAACTTCGTTGTTAGATGTTTTGAGAAGCGCCAATGTTGTCGGTGGAGAATTTGGTGGAATTACTCAACATATAGGAGCTTATCAAATCAAAAATAACTCAAATAAGATTACTTTTATTGACACACCAGGACATGCTGCTTTTACAGAAATGAGAGCGAGAGGATCAAAACTAACCGACATTGTTGTTTTAGTAGTTGCAGCTGATGATGGTGTTAAGCCCCAAACAATAGAGTCTATTAAACATGCAAAAGCAGCAAAAGTACCAATAGTTGTGGCAATAAATAAATGTGATTTACCAGAAGCGGACCCACAAAAAATTAAAAATCAACTATTAGAACATGAATTAATAGCTGAAGATTTATCTGGTGATACTTTAATGATCGAAATATCAACGAAGACAAAAAAAAATTTAGATAAATTAGTTGAAGCTATAGTTTTGCAGGCTGAAATTTTAGATTTAAAAACTGATCATGATTCACAAGCAACTGGTATTGTATTAGAATCAGAAATAGATGTTGGAAGAGGTCCTGTAGCAACGGTAATTGTGACATCGGGAACTTTAAAAAAAGGAGATTTTTTTGTTAGTGGTTTAAAATACGGAAAAGTAAGAGCAATTATTAATGACTTAGGCAAAAACATTAATGAAGCCCCACCAGCGTCACCGGTTGAGGTTATTGGAATGAATGGAGCAGCAAAAGCTGGAGATGATTTCTTGGTTTTAACTAACGAAAAAGAAGCAAAAGTTTTATGCGAAACTAGAATTCTTGAAGCAAAAGATGAAAAAAATCCTTTTACATTTGCAACTCAAGAATCGGCTTTTAAAGATAAGATTTCAGAAGAACTAAATATAATTATAAAATCAGATGTTCATGGTTCTTCAGAGGCAATAAAAAATGCAATTAATCAAATTAAACATGAAGAAGTAAAGGCAAAAATTATTTTATCTGGCATTGGAATGATTACTGAAACAGATGTTACTTTGGCGAAGGCTTCTAATGCAATTTTAGTAGCATTTAACGTGAAGCCAAGTAAAGAAGCTAAAAAATTAGCTGAAAAAGAAGGAGTTCCAATTTCTTCTTATAATATAATTTATGAAGTGTTGGATTTTGTCAAAAAAAGAATGTCCGGCTTATTAACTCCAGATATAAAAGAAGAAATAATAGGATCAGCAGAAATTTTAGAAATATTTAAAGTTTCTAATGCTGGGAAAGTTGCGGGATCTCGAGTGCTTGAAGGTGAAATTCTAAGTGGCTCTAATGCAAGAATTATACGCGATGGAGCTATTATATATACTGGAAAAATTACTTCTATTTTTAGAGAAAAAAATCAAGCTAAACAAGTAAGTGCTGGCCAAGAGTGTGGAATAATATTAAAAGATTATAGTGATTTTAAAAAAAAAGACACAATAGAAGTATTTAATTCGACGTCAACTGAGAGAATGATATGATAAATAAAAAATTAGGAAAACCAATATCACAACGACAGTTGAGAGTGGGAGAGATGATTAAGCAATCATTAGGAATGATTTTTGTAAGAAATGAAGCAAAAATTCCGAATTTAGAAACAAATGGTATAACAGTAACAGAAGTTCAAATGAGCCAAGATCTTAAAATTGCAAAAGCATTTGTATTACCTTTGGGGGGAGAAAATGCAGAAGAAAAAATTAAAGTATTAAAACAGTTTTCATTTTTAATTAGAAAAACTTTATCAAAAAAAATTGCAATAAAATTTTTACCAAAAATTCTTTTTGCAAAAGATGAATCGTTTGAATATGCAGAAAAAATAGAAAATTTAATTAAACAAACAAATAAATAGGAAAAAATAATGATTAAACAAGCAAAAGATTTAGCCATACATGACAAGGATACTGGATCTTCAGAGGTACAAGTTGCTTTATTGACAGATAAAATTGAGACTCTTTCAAAGCATATTAAAAAATTTAAAAAAGATAAACATTCATCGGTTGGATTGTTAAAAGCAGTAAACAGAAGAAAAAAATTATTGGATTATTTAAAAAAAAATAAAATTGATTCATATAAGAATATATTAACAAAATTAAATTTAAGGAAATAAATGTTTAAAATATCAAAACAAGAAGTAGAAGTAGACGGGAAAAAAATAATTTTAGAAACTGGCAAAATAGCAAGACAAGCAGATGGAGCAATAATAGCCACATGTGGAGAAACAGTTGTAATAGCAACCGCGGTTGGTGCTAAAAAGGTTAACCCAGATATGGATTATTTTCCTTTACAAGTAAACTATCAAGAGAAATATTATGCTGCCGGAAAAATTCCTGGCGGTTACTTTAAAAGAGAAGCAAGACCTACGGAAGCTGAGACGTTAATTTCGCGACTAATAGATAGACCCATTAGACCTTTGTTTCCAGAGGAATTTAGGAATGAAGTGCAGGTTTTGCCTACAGTACTTTCATATGATGGCGTAAATGAAC
>Ga0315339_1000581_pt1 | contig 43094 bp, 37 predicted proteins | sample ASW17metaG_FD_204514 | JGI IMG/M metagenome (GOLD analysis project Ga0315339, IMG submission 204514) | Ammonia-oxidizing marine archaeal communities from Pacific Ocean, United States - ASW #17 | ecosystem: Environmental > Aquatic > Marine > Oceanic | place: USA: California | collected 2016-12-05 | reverse complement strand
CTCGCGGTCCATCTGGTATCGTTTCTTCACAGCGACTCTCCTTTTTCGTTAAAACGAATCAGTCAACCCGAGCCTATCGACTCGGGCCGGAGAGTCGCTACTTTCTACGGCCTATCGGACATCCTCAAGCGCAAACATCAACGAAGACTTCTGTTTTGCTCAAGCTTCACCTGCTCGCAACCTCCCTGTCGGCTCGACGCTGCAATCTCATACGGGAGAGTAGCTTGTGATCGGCGCCACCTTTGACGGGGACCTTTCTAACCCCGATCCGTTAAACTCCGAATCGTTGTCCTCGGAATTGCGAACGAGAGCTGAGTCGAACATGTTCGAACCCGGCCGCTTGGGACAAACGCGAGAGCCAAGTTCACGTAGCGCGGCTCTCACCGCCGCTAATGGCGCCGGCTATCATCGCGCGCGGGCCCCGTGGGGCGCCCTTCCGCCGGACATGAGGCCGCCGCCGAACGAGCCGGGGCGCGAACGGGCTCTTCGCATCGCCCTGTTCGCTGACAGCTTCCACGAGGTCAACGGTTTCGCGCTTACCTGCCGGCAATTTCACGCCTTCGCGCGGCGCCGCGGCCTCCCCTTCATGACCTATGTCTCCGGGCCCGACGCCCAACTGTGGGCCGAGGGCGGGACGTGTCTCTCTCAGCTCGCCTGCAGCAGCGCATCGATTCCGGTCGACGGGGCGCTTGCCTTCGATCCGCTCTGCGGCCGCCACTACCGGCGCATCAAGCAGGAATTGGAGATCTTTCAGCCCGACCTCGTCCACTTCACGTCGCTTGGTAACTGCGGGATCCTCGGGCAGATCGTAGCGAAACGCCTCGGCATACCGACCGTCGCCTCGTGGCACACGAATCTGCACGAGTTTGGCGCTTTGCGTTTGGGTAGCGTGGTCCCGTTCCTTCCTGATGCCACGCGCAAGTCTCTCTGCGATTTCGTGGAGCGCTTCTGCCTCGCCGGTATCGCTGAGTTTTACCGGCCGGCACGCATGATCTTCGCACCCAACGAAGAGCTCGCTTCTCTACTGGAAACGCGAACCGGCAAGCCCGCGCGGATCATGCGCCGCGGAGTCGACTCGCGACTGTTCTCGCCGGAAAAACGCACCCGCACCGACGATACCTTTGTGCTCGGTTTCGTCGGACGGCTCAACGCCGAGAAGAATGTTCGCTTGCTGCGCGCCGTGGAAGAGGCTCTTATCTCCGCCGGACGCCCCAACTTCAAGTTCGTGATCGTGGGTGCCGGCGGCGAGAAGGAGTGGCTCGAAGAGAACATGCAAAACGCGGAGTTCCCCGGTGTCCTCGAAGGCGAAAACTTGGCTCGCGCCTACGCAAACCTCGATCTCTTCCTGTTTCCGTCCCACTCCGACACGTTCGGCAACGTGATTCAGGAATCGCACGCCTCCGGTGTCCCTGCCGTCGTGACAAGCAGCGGCGGGCCCAAGTTCCTCGTCGAAGACGGCGTCGACGGCTTCGTCGCCCGCGACGACCGCCACTTCATCGAGTGCGTCCTCAAGGCCATGGACGCGCACGCCGGTTTTGCCGAGATGCGCCTCGCCGCCCGTGAGCAGGGCGAACAAGCATCCTGGGACCGGGTCTTCGAGAACCTACACGACGATTATCAGGTCTGCTACGGCATGCTCCAGCGCGGCGAAATCACCTAACGTCCAGCATGCCCTGCCCGCCAGCCTTCTCGGGTTTCAAAGAGGCCTTCAAGCGGCCCGCAAGCCCTCGGTCTCCGCTCAGTCAAAGTATCCCGATCCCTCCGCCAAATGTGCCCGGCAAACTTCTTCGTTGAGCTCAATCCCTAACCCTGGCTTATTCGTCATCTCCAAATAGCCGTCGTTGAATACCTTGCCGCTTTCCGTTTGCACGATATCGTCCCAATAGCCCAGTTCGACGCTGTCCGATTCCAATGTCACGAACGACTTGATTGCCGCGCAGGCATGGCCGTTGGCGATTGTTCCCACCGGCGTGCACATGTTGTGACACGCCATGGTGATGTAGTAAAGGTCAGCCCAATCGGCGATCTTCTTGGTCTCGAGTAAACCTCCGACCTTTTGCGGGTTCGGCTGGATAATGTCGCAGGCCTGCTTCTCGATGAAATCCCGAAACGTGTGGCGGCTGTAGAGATTCTCGCCCGTTGCCGTCGGGACGGGCGATGACCGCGTAAACCGCGCCATGGCGTCGGCGTTTTGTGGCGGGATCGGGTCTTCGATGAACCACAGGTTCAAGCCTTCCGTCATCTTGGCGAACCGCATCGAGTCGCCCATGTTGTAGTTGAAGTGCAGATCGATTGCGAGAGGGTAGTGCGGCCCCAGCTCCAGCCGGATCACTTCGAGAATCTTCACCCACTGCTCCATCTCGACCGATGAGATGCCGCGATTGAATACCTCACCTCGGTACCGGAACGGCTCGCCCGATATCCACTGTCCCCGGCCCCCCCAATCGAGATCGAACTTCGTCGCTTTGAAACCGTACGCGACCGATTTCTGCGCTTCCTCGACCCATGCCGCCGGGTCGGGTGTCTTCGGCGATCCCGTGTCGTGATAGATCAGTAGCTTGTCGCGAAACTTCCCGCCCAGCAGGACGTAGGTCGGCACGTTCAAGATCTTGCCGGCCAAATCCCACAACGCCGATTCGATGCCTGCGATGGACGACGACAGCGTCCCCGTCCAGCTCCCGGCGCCCATCTTCGCCTCGACCATCTGTTGATACAGGTAGTCCACCTGCAACGGGTCCTGGCCGATCACGATGTCCTTCAGTTCGCGGATATGGTCCAGAATGCCGTCGCGGTTGAAGGCCTCCCCGATGCCGAAGACCCCGGCGTCGGTTTAGATCTTCACCAGATGGGCCGGATACTTGATCATCACCGAGGCTGTTTTGACATCGGTGATCTTGACCTTGCCGAATTCGCTCTCGGCCTGTGGCATGGCCTTGAGTACCTGTGACTGGTTCGGCAGGAACCCGGTTGTAGCAGCAGCCGTCGCGGCCAGAAAGTTCCTTCGTGTCAACATGAACGTCTCCTCGGTTACGCGAGTATTGCACCAAATCGCGGCGCACCTGTAAACCCGACCGTCACCGGGAGCCCCATCGTGGCGTGAGACACCCCAACTCGCTGTCTCAGGAAGTTTCAACTCGGGTACATTGCGACCACGGCAAGATTCGAAGGAGTTCTCCCGTGGAATCAGACACTTCCAGATTTTCGCCCCCAGTGAAATGCCCTCTCGGGTGTATAACGGAACCAGCAGATACTCCACCGTTCCAGTCTGAGAATGTCTCATCCAGCTGCGCTCGCGTCGGTAGCAACGGAGCGGCGGGTGTAAGCCCGGCGGCCCGTGGGCCGCAGCCCGCGGAAGACCCCAACGGCCCGAACGGAGGCCTGGGGCTGGGTCAGCGCTAGGATAGGCTCATGAGCAAACTCGGCGTAAGCTTAACGCTAGCGCTCCTTTTGGGCGCAACCGTCGCGACTGCCCAGGATCTGTGCATCGGCGAGTCTTGTGATCTAGCCCATCCAGGCGGTGAGGACAAGGAAAGCTTCCTGCAATTCGACCGTGAGCTTCGCGTCGCGCTGTCCAAACAGGACCCCGTCATCATGTCGCTCCTAGTCGGATTTCCACTACGGGTCAACGGAGAGCGAGGCACAATCGAGATCAGCAACGCGGCTGCTCTCCAAGCACGTTTTCAATATATTTTTCCGTCTGCTATCCGCTCTGCCGTCCTAAATCCGCCGCTCGAATCGGTCTGGTGCAACTACTATGCGATCAAGTATGGGAGTAGGAATCTCTAGGTCGGTGTCACGATGGAAGGTCGCTATGAGGTCATCGCCATCAACCTGCCGCATTCCCAGGGCGCCATCCGGGAGTTCCCCAAGCTCGATTTCGTCTGCGACGCCGAGGAACACCGCGTCGTCGTTGATCTGAACTTCGAGGGCACACCTCGCTACCGGGCCTGGAACAAACCCCGTCCGCTGACCGAACCTCCTGACTTAGAGATCGAGGCTGGCACAAAGGATCACCACGGTACCGGCCCCTGCCGACACCCGGGTTGGACATTCAGGGTTGGCGAGGCCGAGTACGCGCTGTACGGTCACAGCTGTTCATCAGAATCCGATCCGGCTCCAGAGCGCTCCCGCGGCTGGCTCGAGGTCAAGGCCGGCCCCAAGACCCAGCACTGGTGGTGCTACTAGATTCCATGCAAACGTGCGGCCAAGCCCCGCAGCCGCCTCCACCTCGGGTCACGAATCACGAGACACGGGACACAAGACACGCTCCCCCAGCTCCCGCAGCAAGTGAAACATCTATAAGGAGCGGGCCGTAATCTATTGCAGGCGGCTTGCGGGTCCGGTTACGATAAAGATGGGCTTGCTCTAGGTGACCCTAACCGATGCGATTCCGCGTAACGGGAAGCCGTTTGTCGGCGTCTGACGATGTAGGGGATTCGGGAGGCCGTTAGGCGTAGCGTGATGAACGAGACACCAACCTCAGGGTCAGCGAACGGATCGGAACCCGGCGATCTCTCGATGATTGTCGAGTCGATTCACGAGCCGTGGTATGGCTCGTTTAAGCGGGAATTGGCGGAGAGGCTGTCCAAGCAGCCGGTCCTGCCACCGCTCCCAACCTATCGGGAGCTACTGCCCGGCGAGAAGGATGTCGGCCCCAAGGTCATTCCGTCCGCCCACGAACCTTGGTTCAAGTCGCTGCGCGATACCCTGGCCACGCTCAGCGAACAGAAGAAGCTGCCCCCCCTGAAGCTGACGGCTCGACCGATCCGCGTCAAGAACATTTGGGGCGCTTACGATCACAAGAAGGAAGGTGTCGGCTCCTCCTTTGCCGTCCACATCATTGTCGTGGCGCTAATGTTTACAGTCTTTGCGCCGTCAGAGATTCAAGAGGCCAGCACCGGCTCGGTGACGCTGGTCATTCCAGTGGATATTTCGCCCTATCTGGCCGACATCAAGTTGATGACGCCGAAGTCCGGCGATACGGGCGGCGGCGGTGGTGGTGGCCAGAACTCGCCCCTCCCGGCGAGCAAAGGCAAACTGCCGCGCTTCTCAATGAAGCAGTTCGCGCCTCCGACTCCGGTGATCAAGAACGAGAACCCGAAGTTGGCCGTCGAGCCCACCCTGCTCGGCCCCCCCGACCTTCAGGTCGCCAACGTCGACATGAACGTCTTCGGCGACCCGTTCGGCAAGATCGGGCCGCCTTCGGCCGGTCCTGGTACGGGCGGCGGCATTGGTACCGGCAAAGGCACCGGCGTCGGCCCTGGTAGGGGCGGCGGGTTCGGTCCTGGTTCCGGCGGTGGAGCCGGTGGCGGTGTCTTCCGCGTCGGCAACGGTGTGAGCGCCCCTAGGCTCGTTAAGAAGGTCGAGCCGGAGTACTCCGAGGAAGCCCGGAAGGCCAAGTACCAAGGCACAGTCGTCCTCTCGATTCAGGTATGGGAAGACGGCCGCGCCCACAACGTCCGCGTCGTTCGCAGCCTGGGGCTGGGCCTCGACGAGAAGGCCACGGAGGCCGTCCGTCAATGGCGCTTCGTTCCGGGCCGCAAACAGGATAAGCCGGTCAAGGTAGCAGCTACGATCGAAGTCAACTTCCGGCTTCTGTAAACGGAAGCTCGTACCTCGCCAACATAACCTCTAGCCGAGCCGCGACAGGCAAGGCGCGGTGCGATACCTTCGTCTAATCGAGGAACTTGGCGTCTAGCCGCCTAGGACGTCCGGCCCCGCGGCTGTGACTACCACTCGAACGCTTCGCCGGGCTTCGTCTCGATCACCTGCACGCCCGTTTGATCGTTCAGCAGTCCCTTGAGTTGATCCGGCGTGCCGGTTAGCAGAGGGAACGTTCCCCAGTGAATCGGCAGTACGTGGGTCGGCTCCAGGAACTTGCAGGCCAACGCTGCTTCGCATGGATCCATCGTGAAGCGGTCGCCGATCGGCAGCATGGCCAGTTTCGGCCCGTGCAGGTCACGGATCAACTGCATATCGCTGAAGACGTTTGTATCGCCGGCGTGGTAGAGCGCACGACCGTCCGGTAGCCGCACCACGTAACCGGCCGCCTCGCCGGCATAGACCATCTGCCCGCCGTCATCGATCATGCTGCTGTGCTGCGCGTGGGTCATGGTCACCTTCACGCCCGCGACGTCAATGCTGCCACCTTTGTTCATCGGCTCCATCTTCTCGACGCCCTTGCCGCCGAGCCACTGGCAGATCTCATAGATCGCCACCGTCGTCGGATTGAACTTCTTGGCGATCGACACGGCGTCGTTGAAGTGGTCCACGTGACCGTGGGTGATCAACACCGCGTCGACCCGCTCAAGTTCGTGACCCGCCGGGTAGCTGGGGTTACCCTCGATCCAGGGGTCGATCAGGATGACCTTCCCATCGGGCAACTCGATCGAAACAGTGGAGTGGCCGAGCCACGTGATCTTCGTACCGGGCATGATCAGGTCCTACGTTTCAGACCGCCGCGCCACGAGCCTTCTGTGCGCGTCTGACGCCGCTCTCGGACCTGGGCTTCTTCTTTACGAGCCGCGCAATACTTCGCGCCAAATCCCGATCTTCATTCGGACCCTTGGCCAGAACCATGTCCGCCCCGATCTGTTCCTTCGTCAAGCCGAGCTTCTCGACGTAACCAGACAGCATCACGATCGGCACGCTCGCGTTGAGGGTGCGAATCCGTTTGATTACTTCCGACCCCCGTAGGCCGGGCATCACGTAGTCGGTGACGACCAAGTCGAACGCTGCCTTCTCGAACTCCGTGAGGCCATCCTCTCCGCAGCAGGCGGTGTCGATCTGGTATCCCAAATCCTCCAGCAGGACGCGGCGTGCGTCGAGCCCGTGCCTGTTGTCGTCGATCAAAAGAATACGAAGAGGTCTACTGTCGGTCAATGCTGTTGCCTGTCCCCAGAGGGTCTGTCGCGAGAATCCAGAATCGTCAGCATAACTTGGCCCAGGGTGACTGTCAATGCGACTCGATGTTGTTGAAAAAGAGGAAGATACGTAGCTTGACAACACCACACTTTTGCGCATCCGGTTTGGGGGCCTAAAAACGAATAAAACAAGTCTCGCGAGAATGGATCGAACGTTTTCGGAAGACTTTGGTGTGGGTCGCCGGCCCCTATTCGACCGACCGGGGGGCGCGATAACCGGACCGCGCCACGACGCTGTACTTCACCCGCTTGTTCTTTTTGCCGGCGACGATACGGAGGTCCTTCTTGGGGTCTTTGGGGTCAATGAGCCGCACCTTGATCTTGCGCCATTCCCCGTCCTTTTGTTGGTTGCTCGGCACGTACGTGAGCACGTACTGATTCCGCATCGTGTAATGAACGGTCTGGAAGATACTCGGGAATTCACCGTAGAACTTCGGGAAGAAAGCGGCCCCGCCCGATTCGTTCGCGAACGTCTTGAGCTGATTGTCGGCCTGCAGGAACTCCAGCCGTGCCATGCCGCCCCAGGGGCCATCAAATGCGCCGTAGGCATCGGCTCGCTGACGCAGCATCTGCATCATGCCGATCGGGTAGACCGTGACGCCGGCCTCCTGCACGATGCGGCGAGCTTCGCCGTAGTTGAGCTTGCTGAACGTGTCCATGCCGGTTGAGATCAAAACGATGGATTTGCGCCCTTCGATTCCGCTCATACGCTCGCAGGTATCGGCCAATGCGTCGAACAGGTTCGCCTCGGAGAACCCTGTCGTCCGCAGACGTTGCAATGCTTGGTAGGTCTCGCGGCGGTCTTTGGTGAAGTCGGAAAGGATCTCGGGCCGCAAGTCATAGGCGATGACAGCCACCCAATCCTCCGGCCTCAGGGTTTCAGCGAATCCGTAGGCGGCGCTCAGCGTCTGGTACCAGGTTTCCGACCAATACTGTTGGAAGCGGGCATTGAATTCGATCAACAGCGCGACGGTCATCGGGGCTTGCGATACGCCAAAGCTCTGGACCTGCTGCGGAACGTTGTCCTCCAGCACCATGAAATTGCCTTGTGGGATCTTCGGGATGAAGCGGCCCTGGTAGTCGAGGACAGCGACGTCAACCGAGACGACATTCGTTTCCGAACTGAAGAGCGCCAAGTCGTCCGGCACTTCCTGCTTCTGACGGGTCTCGATCGGCGGCAGTTCCTTGGGTACTTCCGGTTTGGCCACGGTCGGCCCTGGGGCGCGCCGGGGTCCGCTCGGGGTGAGTGGGCCTGATCTCTGGGCGAACGACGCCGTCAAACCGGCCAGTCCTAGACAGACCGTCAGGATCAGCACGTTCACGAACCAATGTCCGCTTTGCCTCATGATTTCTTCTCCTCAGAGCCCGTCCCCGGACTCTTCCCCCTAGTATCTTTGACCCGCCGAAGCCGCTATCGGTTACGGATACTGCCTCTTATCCCCACTATGTTACAGCCACTTGGCACGCTGTGCCGTTGGTTGCGTAACGTTTCACGCGCCACGGCGAGCCCCGTCGAAGCGCCAAGAAACCGTTGAGGGTCCGCTATAATGGCGGACCGCCTCGACGCCACGTGAATCCTCCGGACCCTACGCCTGCTCCGGCGCCCGTTACTGTGCCCACGGGCCCCTATACTCGGCACGTCCTGCTGTGCGCCGACCAAACGAAACCCAAGTGCGCGCCGCGGGAAGTGACCAACGAATCCTGGGCCTACCTCAAGAGGCGATTGGTTGAACTCGACCTGGCGGCCGGCGAAGGCTGCGTATTCCGCAGCAAGGTAAATTGTTTGCGCGTCTGTGCTCAGGGGCCGATCGCCGTCGTCTATCCCGAGGGAGTCTGGTATCATTCCGTCACGCCCGACGTTGTCGAACGCATCCTGCAAGAACACGTTATCGGAGGACAGCCGGTCGAAGAGTACATCTTCTTCCGCAACCCTCTATCAGCGGAGCCGCTTCGGCCCGAGGAGTCCAGCTAGATGAGTACTGCCACACAGCAACCCGCAGCTGCCGACGCTGACCAAGACAAGATGCGTTGGCCCGTCGTGGGTGTCCTGAGTTTCGGGATGATCAACGCCTACTTCGACCGCGTGTGCCTGACGATCGCGTTGCCGGTGATGGTCCAGACGCTCGACCTCAGCCCCACGCAGCAAGGGATCGCGCTCGGCGCATTCTTCTGGAGCTACACACTACTTCAGATCCCCTCCGGCATCTGGGTCGACAAGATCGGCGTGCGAAAGCCTTACTTTTACGGGAACCTTCTTTGGGGGGTGGCATCGGCGGCGACAGCGCTGACAACCGGGCTCTGGTTCCTCTTGGTGATTCGACTTCTTCTCGGCGTTGGTGAGTCGGTCGTCACGCCGTCGAGTATGCGCTATATCCGCATGCACTTCGATGAGAAGCAGCGCGGCACCGCCGTCGGCCTTTACATGACGGGCACGAAGCTCGGTCCGGCGATCGGCCTGCCCTTGGCCGGATACCTGATCACGACCTTCAACTGGCAGATCATGTTCCTCATCATGGGTGTCGGCGGGCTCATCATCCTGATCCCCTGGATGTTCTGGGTCAAGCCGGACGACATCGCCGCTATCTCCCGAGTCGAACGTGAAGAGCTGGAAAAAACCCGGCCACAGGACGACAAGCTTCAGGAGGTCTCCACGAAAGAAATCCTATCGAGCCCCGTCATCTGGGGCGTCGTGCTCGGCACCTTCTGCTACATGTACTTCGTCTACTACGGCATGACCTGGATGCCGCAGTACTTCGGCCAAAAGTTCGGCATGTCGATTAAGGACATGAGCTGGTACGGCGGTGTGGCGTTCGGTGGTATGGCCGTTGTCATCTGGATCGGCGGCGCCATGGCCGACTGGTTCATTGGCCGTGGCTACGACCCGATCACCGTGCGCAAGGGATTCACAATTCTCGGATTCAGTTTTGCGGCGACTCAGACGCTCGGCGCCTACGTTGACAACACCGATGTGATGCTCTTCGTCGCCGTTGTCTCGATGTGGGGACTCGGACTTGCCACGGCTAACTACTGGGCACTGACGCAGACGCTCATTCCCGGCGGTAGCATCGCCATGGTCGTGGGTATCCAGAACACGGCGGCAAACCTGGCGGGCATTGTTTCGGCGACTCTCACCGGTTGGTTGATCGATCAGACCGGCAGCTTTGACATGCCGATCAAGACCATCGGTTTTTGGCTTGTTCTCGGGATACTCGGCTATATCTTCCTGGTCCGCCGCAAGTACGCTCCGCAGCCTAAGGCAGCCTAGGCGGCCGCGGGACTAACCCATAAACGAGAACTTCTCCGGCTCCACCCGGTAGATGACCCGTACCTCGTTCGGTTGCCGATAAGGGTGCTTGTCCCGCCCGAGATATTTCTTTGCCAAGCGGTCGATGTGCTCGTCCGCACCCTCTTCGCTAATCTCGGCAACGCGTCCCCTTACTTCGAGGTATCGGTAGGGGTTTTCCGGGTCGGAGATCGTCACCGTAACGCGTGGGTTGCGCCGCATGTTGCGGTCCTTCTGGCGGCCCTTCGCCGAGTTGATCACGACATGATGCCCGTCCAGTTCACACCACACCGGGGTGACTTGCGGCCGTCCGTCCGGCATCAAGGTTGCCAAGTGCGCGAAAGCTTTCTTCTCAAACAGATCTCGATATCCATCTGGAATTGCTGAACTCATGTTCGTTCCTCCCAGGCAGCCTCATGATACCCATCGGCCGTGCCGGGAAGGACGGTTCAAGCCGTCTCCGCGCCACCCGCTTCTTGATCTTCGACCTGGCGCCCGCGAAACCACGGGAACATGAGCGGGAGCAAGAGGAGCGTTAGTAGGGTCGAGGAAACCAAGCCGCCGATGACGACGGTTGCGAGCGGGCGTTGAACCTCCGCACCGGTTGTCGTCGCGATCGCCATGGGAAGGAATCCTAGACCTGCGACGACCGATGTCATGATGACGGGCCGGAGGCGCAGGGACGCCGCCTCGACGACCGCTTGTTTGATGGCGCGGCCCTCTTGAATAAGCGTGTTCGTCGAAGAAACAAGGACCACGCCGTCGAGAATCGCTACGCCGAACACGGCGATGAATCCGATCGACGCCGAGACGTTCAAATTCATGCCACGCAACCACAGCGCGCCAATGCCACCGACCGTTGCGAACGGGACAATCATCAGCACGAGCAGTGATTGCCGCACGGAGCCGAACGTCGAGAAGAGCAAGAAGAAGATGAGCGCGAGGACAGCCGGTACGACAAGCATGAGCCGGTCCATGGCGCGCTGCTGATTCTCAAACTGTCCACCCCAGCGGATGAAGTAGCCCGTCGGCAGATCAACATCCGCTTTGATCCGTCTCTGGGACTCAGCGACGAAACTGCCTAAGTCCCTACCGCGCACGTTAGACTGCACGATGATTCGCCGCTGGCTGTCTTCACGCTCGATGACTTCGGGGCCGCTGGCCGCCGAACGGCGCTAAGAGGGAAACGATACCTCCGACACCCTATCCCCGCGCGACCTTCTGTATCATGATCTGGTGATGAGGACGTTCTACTGCTTGCTCCTGTTGGCGCTGCCGCTTGCGGCCCAGCATGGGCGTTACGAAAGCGAGTCAAATCATCCGGCTATCGGCGACCCGGTGCAAATCGCGGCTGGCGAGAAACTCTATCAGCGTTCGTGTGCCGGGTGCCATGGCCCGGACGGCAGCGGCGGACGAGGTCCTAATCTTGTCGTGCGGCCGTTGTGGCATCCGCTGACCGACGAGAAGATTTTCTCGATCATCCTCGAAGGGCTACCCGGAACGTCGATGCCCCCGACAAGTCTCACCGACGACGAAACATGGCAACTCGTCGCCTTCATTCATGCGCTGATTGGACCGGCGGCCGAGAACCCTCCGCCGGGTAACGCGAGCGCTGGTGAGGCGATTTACTGGGGCGAAAAAGCCAAGTGCTCGAACTGCCACGCGATCAGCGGTAAGGGCGGCTACCTCGGCCCGGACCTGACCAACATCGGTGGCGTACGCCCGATGGCCGTGATCCGCGAATCGGTTCTTGAACCCTCCAATGATCTCTACCAGCTTGAGAAGGAAGCGGTGACGGTAAAGCTCAAGAACGGGGAGACGATCCGCGGCGTGGCGCGCAATCGCAATAACTATTCGCTGCAGGTCATCGAGAGGGCAGGGAAGCTTCATCTGCTCTCGATGCGCGACGTGGCGGAGCTGGAAATCCTCGAACGCTCTGCGATGCCCGGTGATTACGGCGAGCGGCTTTCCGCCGAGGAACTCGAAAACCTGTTTGCCTTTCTGGCGCGGCAGAGTCTGCGTGACCGCGCGGAGGCGAGCAATTGATGCGTGTTCTGGTATTGGCTCTTGCGATCTGTGGGATTGCGAGCCCTCAGGTCCGCTACGAATACATTCTCAAAGGGCCCGGGAAAGACTGGCTGACCTACGCCGGCAGTTACAACGGTTGGCGTCATAGTCCGCTGGAACAGATCACGCCGGCCAATGCCGGATCGTTGGTCCCCAAGTGGGTCTACCGCGTGCCCAACGCGGCGCGTCTACAAACCTCCCCGCTTGTCTATGACGGCGTCATGTACGTGACCAACACGAATGCCGTCTATGCGCTCGACGCGCGCAGTGGCCGCTTGATTTGGAGCTACGTGGACGCGCGCGCCAAGGAGTCCGGGCCCAATCGCGGACCGGCGATTCTGGGCGACCGCGTCTATTTCGTCACGAGTGACAACTATCTCACCGCGCTCGACAGGCAGTCGGGCGGTGTCATCTTCAGCAAGAAGTACGCGCGCGTCGAAGAAGGAATCACATCGACCTCTGCGCCGTTCGCTTTCAAGGATATGGTCATCGTCGGTTGCGCGGGCGGCGACAATGGTATGCGCGGTTTCATTGCAGCCCTGTCGGCGGAAACAGGGGAAGAAGTTTGGCGCACCTACACGGTTCCGGCGAAGGGTGAACCGGGCTCGGAAACGTGGGGCGACTTGCTCGAGTGGGGCGGCGCGGCGACATGGCTGTCCGGCACGTTCGATCCGGAACTCAATACGCTTTACTGGACGACCGGGAACCCCTGGCCGGACTTCAACGCCTCCGTCCGGCCGGGCGATAATCTCTACAGTTCGTCGCTGCTGGCTCTCGATCCTGATACTGGCAAGATCAAGTGGTACTTCCAGTTCACGCCGCACGACACGCACGATTGGGACGCGCAGAGCTGGCCGATGCTCGTGGACCTCGAATGGGAAGGCAAGCCGCGCAAGCTCGTCCTGCATGCGAATCGCAATGGATTCTTCTACGTGCTCGACCGCGAGACGGGCGAGTTCTTGCGGGCTACGAAGCTGACAGACAGCGTTGACTGGGCGACGGGCATCGATAAGACCGGACGCCCGATTCTCGTGCCGGCTAAAGACCCTACGATTGAGGGAAACTGGGTCTGTCCCAGCGTGAAAGGCGCAACGAACTGGATGGGTCAGACCTATCACCCCGACACCGAGTTGCTCTACGTTCTCACGCTGGAGCAGTGCGGCTGGTTCACGACGTCGGAGCAGAAGCCCGAGCCGATGAAGAACTTTCCGGGCGGCGGCGCGACCGAAGAGGGTGGTCAGGTGATCCTGCGGGCGATCGACCCGAAGACGGGGAAACGGGCCTGGGAATATCCGATGACCGGCTTTGGCCGCATGTGGACGGGGACGGTGTCGACGAAGACGGGCGTGCTGTTCTCGGGCGACGACGCGGGGCAATTGGTGGCGCTCGATGCCAAGAACGGCCGCCACCTTTGGAACTTCAATATGGGTGAGTTGTCTACGGCCTCGCCGGTTATCTACGAAGTTGACGGCAAGCAGTACATCGCCATCGCCTCTGCCACCGCGATTTTCTCTTTTGGTCTCTTCGAGCCGGTTGAGCCTATGGATCTGCCGAAGATCAAGATGCTTAAGTAGGTGCCGCTCAGCGGTTCGGGTTGGGCTATCCTTAGCTGATGGAGCTCATTTTCGAGGTTCGAGATGCCGACGAAGGCGGCTTCTGCGCCCGAGCGTTGGGGCATGCCATCTTCACCGAAGCCGAGACTTGGCCGGCACTGCGCGACAACGTCCTGGAAGCCGTAAGCCTCCATTTTAAGGATAGTTCCGAAGCGTCCCGCCTGGTTCAATTAAGGGGATCGGGGTAACCCAGTACTAAGGTATTGGGTTTCCAACTATCGGCACTTCCGGGCTCTTCTCGCCGGAGAACCTCGTCGACCAACTCGTCGACATCACCTGGCGGCTCAAACGCTTCGCGCGCATCGAAGCCGCTGTCATTAACGAGCTCCACGCCAGCGCCGCCGAACAACCGCAAAACCACGACAAAGACGGCGAGCAACTACTCGGCAAGTCCCTCGCCCACAGCAATGCGCTCAACCGCCTCAGCCGTTACGAGGCCCAACTCGCGCGCCGTTACCAGAACACCATGAAAGAGCTACGCGAACTCCGCAAGCGCCGTCGCGCGCGTTCCTTTCTCAGCGGTCTCGCCGCAGGCAGCAAAGCCCAGGCGGTCGAACCGACCCAATCCACCACAAGTTCTTTGGAATCAACTGCTTTGAGGCATTCGCCAACGAACGCCCCGGATCGCGAACGCGACCCAAGCCGCCTCGACGTCGCCCAGTTCCATCGAACGAACCCGCAAGGCCCGACTCGAACACTTCAGCTCGCTCACGGCTTTCGGAGGCAGCGGAGACGCTCGTACCCAAGAGCGATAGAGAAGACTCGTTTCTGGCCCCTTGAGCGCACGCGAGGCGATGGGCGGCCACGTAGGTGAACAACTATTCCCAGTAAAGTGTTCACCTTTGCGCTACCGGGCCTCTTCGGACCACTCGGCTAGCGAGCTCTTGAAACGATGTACTAAGGCACAAATCGCTGCAACACCGAGTACCCCATCATCACCGCCATGAGCGCCGACGTTATCCACAGCGCCAGAGTTAGCCAGCCTTTCGGAGCGATCGACTGGGGCAGGTGGCGATACCGTAGATACACGGTCGAGAACCCGAGGATCGGCAACATCATTGCCTCGACCGCGCCGGCGATCTTGATCATCATCACTGGCTCTTGGAAGAGCATGTAGTAGAGCGAAGGCACAATCAACAGCACCACAACGAACAGCCGCTGGAACCGTAGGCGGAGATTGTAGTCGTTTTTGTCATAGGCTTTGAGGATTCCGAGCCAATCGGCCAGCATGCGCGAGCGGGCGGCGGTGCCTGCGAAGACCGTCGAATAGAGCACGGTCGCCGCTCCGCCCAGGAACACGTAGCGCGACCACTCGCCGAGCGTGGTGGTGTACATGTTCGACAGCGTTTCGATCATCTCTGCACCGACCGGCACGATGCCCATGCCGTTGAGGATGCCCGCGCCGAGCAAGTAGAAGGCGATGGTCGCGAAAGTATAGATGACCATCGAGTTGACCACGTCGAAACCGAGGACGCGAATCCATCCGTGAGCGCGCCTGATCCAAGCCGGCGAGTCGTCACGTGGTCCTGTGAATCGCGCGTAGCCTTTTTCCAGGCACCAATAGGGATAGATGCCCAGCTCGCTGGCCCCGACGCCGGTCAAGCCTACGACCGAGACGGCGCTGAGGAAGCCGCCATCGGGCATATGAAACGAGAGGCCCTCGGCTACGGCGCCCCACGAGAAGTACTGCGGGCTATCGAGCAATACGTACGCCGCGCCGACGGTCATCACGGTGAACCCGGCGACCATGGTCATCGACACGCGTTCGATGAGTTCGTAGCGGCCGACGCTGAGGATGGCTACGGTTCCGATGTTGATCATCCAGACCGATGCCATGATCGGCACGCTGGGAACGATCATGTGCACGACCTGCGCGATGCCGCCGAGCATCCCGCCGACGGCGATGAGCGATGTCGCGGTGGAGAAGAACCATGCCCATACGACCCACGAAGCGCCCAAGCGCGGACCGGGGATGCGGTCGAAGGCTTCGAGCGACGTTTCTCCGGTGCCGATCGTGTAGCGCCCGAGTTCGTTCTGGACGACGATCTTGATCACGCAACTGACGATGATGAGCCACAGCAGGTTGTAGCCGTGCTCCGCGCCGAGCACCGTCGTCGCGACCAACTCGCCGGAGCCGACGATTGTGCTTGCCAGAATGATGCCGGGACCGACCCGCAACAAGATCGCTGATAGTTTTCGCGGCGGATCTTCGACGCTCTCCGCCCGTAGCTCGTAGGGGTTGACGGGCTGGGTGGTGCTCAATTGTCCTGCTTTCGCAACTCGAGTTTGGCGATGGCTTCGCGGTGAACTTCATCCGGGCCGTCGGCCAGCCGGAGCGTGCGGGCGTGCGCCCACAGAGCCGCTAAGGGAAAGTCGGCCGCAACGCCGGCGCCGCCGTGCGCCTGAATCGCGCGGTCGATGACGCGGCACGCCATGTTCGGCGCAACGACCTTGATCATTGCGATCTCGGCCCGCGCGGCTTTGCTGCCCACGGTGTCCATCATGTGTGCGGCTTTGAGCGTCAACAGCCGCGATTGCTCGATCTCCATGCGCGAGTCAGCAATATCGGCGCGGATCGTCCCCTGCTCGGCTAGCGGTTTGCCGAAGGCGACCCGCTCTTTGACGCGTTTGCACATCATTTCCACCGCGCGCTCGGCCATGCCGATCAGGCGCATGCAGTGATGAATCCGCCCGGGCCCCAAGCGCCCCTGCGCGATCTCGAATCCACGGCCTTCGCCCAGCAACAGATTCGTCGCAGGCACGCGTACGTCCTCAAAGATCACGTCCCCGTGCCCATGCGGTGCTTCGTCGTATCCATAGGCAGAGAGCGTTCGCTTGATCGTGATGCCCGGTGTATCCATCGCCGCCAGGATCATGGACTGTTGCTTGTGCCTGGGCCCGTCGGGATCGGTCTTGCCCATGAAGATCCCGATCTTGCAACGCGGGTCGCCTGCCCCGGTGGTCCACCACTTACGCCCGTTCAGGACGTACTCATCCCCATCGCGGACGATACTCGCCTGGATGTTCGTCGCGTCGGACGAAGCGACATCGGGCTCCGTCATCAGGAAGCACGACCGCATGCCGCCGCTCAGCAACGGCTCGAGCCATTGCTTCTTCTGCTCGTCGGTGCCGTAGAGAATGAGTGTCTCCATGTTCCCAACATCGGGCGCGCTGCAGTTGAAGACTTCGGGGGCCATCAGCGAGCGGCCGATTACTTCGCACAGCGGCGCGTATTCAAGGTTGCTGAGGCCGGGTCCGTAGGTTGGCTCGGAACAGAAGAGATTCCATAGCCCGGCGTCACGGGCTTTGGCCTTCATCTCCTCCATCACGGGTGGGAGTTCCCAGCGACCGAACTCGTCGAGTTGCTGATCGAAGACGTTCTCGTTGGGATAGACGTGTTCCTCCATAAAGGCTTCGAGCTTGGTTCGGAGTGCAACGGTCTTTGGTGAGGGTTCTAGATTCATGATGCGGATGCCTATTGTACCCGCCCGTTCGGGGCCTCGGGCACGGCATGCCGTGCCCCTACTCTCCTGTTGAGGCCTTTTCGCGGGCTGCATCCGCGGGCCCGCTCCATGACTGTCGCGGCTCCGTCCCTGATGGCGCAACCGGCGCTGGAAGAATTCGCGGTCGCTATGCTCGTAGTAGCGACCAATGAAGCTCCTGCTCACGAATGACGACGGCATCGAAGCGCCCGGCTTGCAAGCTCTCCTGTTGCTCGCGGAGAGTCTCGGTGAACCTCTGGTCATCGCGCCGCACGGGCCGGCCTCGGGCGTCAGCCACGCCACTACGACCGAAGGACCTCTTCGGGTGAACACGGTTCATCCGAGTCGTCACTCCGTCGAAGGTACGCCGGCCGATTGCGTGCGCGTCGCGCTTCACCGCCATGGGACGGACTTTGATTTCGTACTGGCCGGCATCAACGATGGCGGCAACCTTGGCGTCGATGTGTACCATTCCGGTACCGTTGCCGCTGTGCGGGAAGCCGCGATTCACGGCGTGCCGGGCATCGCTATTTCCCACTATCACAACCGGCCGTTGAAGGAAGCCGACTGGGGGCGGGCGGTCCGTTGGGCCAAGCCGATTATTGAGGACTTGATGGCGCGGCCTTCCGTTCCCGGCCAATTCTGGAACGTCAACCTGCCGATGCCGGGCGATAACGACGCCGTGCCCGACGTTGTCCACTGCGGCCTCGATACATCGCCGTTGGTTCTCAGTTTTCGCGAAGAGCAGGATCTACTGCACTACAACGGCCGCTATCGGCAACGCCCTCGTCAGAAAGACCTGGACGTAGACGTGTGCTTCGGCGGCAAGATCGCCGTGTCACGAATGAGTGTTTGAGAGTTCAAGAAAAGAAAGGAGTACGGGATCTCTCCCGCGCCCCTTTTTCCTCTTGCGAATAGAACCGGGCTAAGGCAGCGTCGGTTCTGTAATCGTGTAGGCAACGTCGAGTGACTTCAGGAACGCCACCAGATCCGCCTTGTCCTCGTCGGTGAGGTCGGCGTCCTTGGCGTCGGCGAGGTTTTCTTCGTCGAGCCACTCATTGGCCTTGCCGCCGCTGGTCATCACGTCGACAGCTTCTTCAAGCGTCGCCACGCTACCGTTGTGCATATAAGGCGCGGACTTGCTGATGTCGAGCAGCGTTGGGGTCTTGAATGCTCCTGTGTCCTTCTCGTCTTCGGAAACTTTCGCGCGGCCCACGTCAGGTGTCTCCGCGTCCATGCCGATGCCGACGTTGTGATACTGCAAGTCGGTCAGCAACAGGCCGTCGTGGCAGTTGGTGCACTTGGCCTTTTCGCTGAACACGGCCCAACCACGCTTCGCCTGTTCGCTGATTGCTGAGTCGTCCCCACCGCGGAACTTGATCCAAGCCGAATCGGTAGCCACGATGGTGCGCATGAATGAAGCAACGGCCATCGCTACGTTGCCGGGAGTCGCGTCGCCACCGAAGATGGCGTTAAACTGTTCCTTGTAGCCGGCGATCTCGTTCAGCTTGGCGCAAATGTCATCCATGCTCGGTGCGTCGTCTTTGCCGGAGGCGCCCATGTTTCCACCGCCCCATGCACCCTGGACCTGCTTTTCGAGTGCGCTCGAACGGCCGTCCCAATAGAACTCCGAGTGGTAGCCGATGTTCCAAAGCGTCGGGCTTGACCGCGTCAGGGTCTTGTCAAAAGCGCCGATGGCGAGCGGCTTGCCGTCGGTCAATCCATTTTCCTTGAGGTGGCAGCCGTAGCAGGATCGATTGCCGTCACCGCTCAGCCGCTTGTCGTAGTAGAGCTGCTTGCCGAGTGCGACCTTCTCCGCCGTCATGGGATTGTCGGCCGGAATCTCCATCTCGGCGTAACCGGCGAGCTGCGGGAACGCGGCGGCTACGGGCTCGGGCTTTTCAGGTGGCGGGGTTTCACCGCAGCCCATGAATCCGAGTGTCATGACCAACACCGCTAGCGTCGCAACAGGCGCGCGGCGGCTTGCTAACCGAAAAGACAGCATGAGATTCTCCTTTGACGTCCCTCTTGCGGGGAGACGTTCTCCTTGTTCGGACATTGTATCGCCGCGTTTTGGCTTATATCAAGCCGCAAGCGATCTGTTGCGGCCGGCGGACGCTAGCGAAACTCGGCCTTGACGCGTTTCAATTGCTCTGCTTCGGGCAATTCGCGGTAGAACGGATCGAGCGGAAAGCAGCCCGAGATCATGCCGTTACGCGGTCCCGTGGTGCAATCGCTGAACGTCCGGCAGATCCGCTTCGTTTCCAACCTGCCATTCTCAAGAACGTCCTTCGGCAGTGTTGGATACGACAACACCACGCGGCCCAAACCCACCGAATCCACACTGCCGGTTCTCATCGCCCACTGCGCGACGTGAGGCAGATACTCCTGCAGATAGGAATACGCCGTACCGACGATCGTCATCTCGGGGAAGCGCTTCTTGAGCGCCGCGGTGACTTCGATCTGGCGCGCGCAGCCGACCAGCGGGTCTTCGGGCGGTTGATAGCCGTCCGATGGCGGGAACAGCGCCGGCCGCTGAATGTGTGGATTGTAGTAGGGGCTGCCGCAACTCAAGTTCAGCATCCGGATGCCCAGCTCTTTGAGTAGCGCGATGAACTTTCCCGGCTCGGTCAGGTCGTAGTTTGTCGGCTCGTCCGTGTTGACGCCGAACCCAAAGTCGTACGGTCCAGAGAACTCGTCCGGGATTCCCGGTCCAAGTTTCGTGCCCTCCTGTTGATCCGGGTCGGGGTGAAACGGAATCAGATCCAATGCGCTCACCCGCACGCCGATCTTGATGTTCTTCGTCGTTGCGCGGATGCCCTCTACGACCTCGCGCAGAAAACGCGTGCGGTTCTCGAACGACCCGCCATAGGGGCCCGGACGCGTGTAGCTGCTGAGAAACTCGTGCCCGAGGTAGCCGTGACAGTGCTTAACGTCGACGAACTGCGCTCCGCAATCCTCGGCGATTTTGCCGGCCGCGATGAAGCGCTCGATGATGTGCCGGATCTCGTCGTCCGTCAGCAGCGGATAGTCATCGCCCAAGCCGAACTTGCGGTCGAGCACCGGGTGACGATAGAGGATCTTCGGCTCAGGCTTGTCTTTGCGGAACGGTTTGGAAAAGCGGCCTGAATGCGTGAGCTGAAAGCCGACGAGCAGATCATCGGTCGATCCGACTTCGTCGCGGTGCGTCTTGAGAGTTTCTTCGAGCAGCTTCGCGAGACCATCCTGCGTCTGTTCATTGATGAGTAGTTGGTTGGGGTTAGCGCGGGCATCGGCGAGAACCGCCATCGCCTCGCCGCCCCAAATCCACTTCGCGCCGCTGCGGCCAAAGTTGCACCAACGCCGCCGGACCAATTCGCTGGGCCGCCCGTCGTCTTCCGCGTCCCAACCTTCCATCGGGTGGATCGTGAATCGATTGCCGACGCGAAAGCCGTCCACCTCCAGCGGTTGGGCCAGGGGTGAACTCGGCGCGGTCTCAATCGTGCCGTCGCATTCGATCGTCAGGCCGAGCTTCGCCAGATACTCTCGAAACGATTCGACGGTCTTGAAGGTGGCAACGCGTGGGTAGGAGGACATAGCGAAAGCGGTAAGTTCCCCAGTATAGATTGCTGAGCGACCCGTGCCCCTTGGCGCGGGCCTTTGGCGGCAATCGCCCGGTGAGGATTGACTGAGGGGCGATTGCTCCCCGATAACGATCCGCTACGAGGTAGAATTGGACCGTCGTGATCGGCACAACCATCTCGCACTACAAGATCACCGAGAAACTCGGTGAAGGCGGGATGGGTGTGGTCTGCAAGGCCCAGGACACCGAACTCAATCGGCCCGTCGCCCTCAAGTTTCTCAGCCGCACCTGCTCCGCGATGAAGAAGGCCGCAAGAGGTTCCGGCGCGAAGCGCAGGCGGCCGCGGCGCTCGATCACCCCAACATTTGCACTGTCTACGAGATCGGTCAGGCTGATGATCAGAGCTTCATCGCCATGGCCTACCTCGAAGGCCGGACGCTGAGCAAGAAGATCGCCGACGGACCTCTAAAGCTGTCCGAGGCCCTATCGATCGCCATTCAGATGGCCGACGGGCTGGAAGCCGCGCACGAGAAAGGCATCGTCCACCGCGACATCAAGCCCGACAACGTGATGTTGATGAAGGGCTCGCGCGGCCTCGTCAAGCTGATGGACTTCGGGCTGGCTCAGCTCGCGGAAAGCTCGAAGCTCATCCGCGAGGGCACCACATTAGGCACTCCCATCTACATGCCTCCTGAGCAGGCGCTCGGGGAACCGACCGATAGCCGCTCGGATGTCTGGGGACTCGGCGTCGTTCTCTACGAGATGGTGGCAGGGCGGCCACCGTTCCAAGGCGAGGTCGATCAAGCCGTTATCTATGCCATTGCCAACGAGCAGCACGAACCGCTGACCGCAGTGCGCACGGGAGTGCCAAAGGAACTCGAACGGATCGCTGACAAGTGCCTGGCGAAAGATGCCGAGGAGCGCTACCAGCATGTCACCGATCTGCTTGTGGATCTGCAAGCCTGTCGCCGCGCCCTGGAACCGGGAACACCAAAGTCGAGCGCGAGGGCCACGCCTGTCAATCGAGCGACGCTTGCAGCCGCCGGGGCTACGGTGGTGCTGGCGGGTCTGGGCTTAGCTTGGTGGCTCACGCGCTCATCGGAAACAGCCGCTCCCCCTCAATACACACTAATTCCGATTACACGTGACACCGGCTACACCGCTGATCCGGCTCTGTCCCCCAGCGGGCAGCTTCTGGCTTATGCCTCGGATCGTCAGGGCGACGGCAACCTTGACATCTGGGTGCAGCAACTGACCGGCGGGGGAAATTCGGTCCGCCTGACTCAGCACGAAGCTGACGACTATGAGCCGTCATTTTCACCCGATGGCAGCCGAGTTGTCTTTAGCTCCCGCCGCGATGGTGGCGGCATTTACGTGGTTCCGGCGCTCGGCGGAAATCCGAGGCGCATCGCGGACCCAGGAGACCAACCTCGCTTCTCTACCAGCGGAGAATGGATCAGCTACACCCAGGGGGAAACAAACAGCAAGAGTCAAGTCTTCAGAAAACTTTACCTCGCTCCGGTCTCCGGTGGATAGCCCGAAGTACTCGAAACCGGCCTGGCATGGGCGAGTTCGCCGGTCTGGTCACCAGACGGGAAACAGTTGCTCTTCGCAGGAACGGTCGAACCTTCCGTGCATGAGCGACCTGTCACTTACGACTGGTGGGTCCTGCCGGTCGAGGGGGGCAAGGCGGACCGTCTGGAGACAAACGAATCCTTCGAGCAAGTGCGTGTGCCCTTTTCCGAGATCCAGGGAGGTCTCAAGCAACCCCACGCCTGGTTGCAAGACGGCAACTGGATTGTCTTTAGCGGTGCAGTCGGCGACGGCGCTACAAACCTGTGGCGAGTACGGATTTCACCTGAGGATGCGCGAGTGCTGGGCGAACCTCAACGCTTGACCGCGGGAACCGGGGAATCCGACCCCTCGGTCTCGCGGGACGGTCGCATTGCTTTCGTCACCTCGACGACCGACCGGGATATCTGGAGCCTGCCGATCGACGCCAATCGGGCCGAGGTGCAGGGAGAGCTGGAGAGGGTCGTCTTAGGACTAAGTGACGACTGCTTTTACGTCGATATCGGGCGATGGTCGAAAGTTGGCCTACACATCCGATCGCTCAGGCAATTTCGACATTTGGCTGCGTGACCTTGAAAGCGGCAAGGACGACACGCAGATCACGGTGGCAGACACTCCGGACAGTCGAGGAGAGATTTCGGATGATGGCACAAGAATCGCCTTCCGACGAGCCAACCCGGATGGGACCGGGGATGTCTACATCCACGATGTGAGGCGGGGAGGGGAAAAGCTGATCATCGAGGGCGTCATCAACTACATGGACTGGACGCCCGACGAGAAACGGTTGCTTTTTTACACGCCACCCCCACTGCGCTGGATGACAGCGGACGTTGAGATGCGCCAACTGACGGAAGTGGCGCTCAGCCACCCTGAGTATGGTGTGAGCAATCCGAGGTATTCCCCAGATGGGGACTGGCTCACATTCATATTGAGAGTCGAGGGGACGGGATTCCAGCTCTTGATTTCCCGGGTCGAGGGCGGCCAGCCGATGGATCACAGCCGGTGGCTTCTAATCGACGAGGACGAGCACAGGCTCGGCCACCCGTGGTGGTCACCTGACGCGAACACGCTATACTTCCTGTCCGAGCGTGATGGATCTCTCTGCATCTGGTACCAATCCTTGAACCGTGATACGAAGCGGCCAGAAGGGCCAGTTGAGTGGCTCCGCCATTTTCACGGGCGCTTGAGACCCTCGCCTGGGTCTGCATTTGGCTACGCTATGACCGGCGACCGGCTATACCTGCCTCTGAGAGACACCCGCAGCAACATCTGGCTCGCCGAGCCAGTAGAGGAGTAGGCCTTCCAAGAAGAACTACATGGCACCCGTAGGTTGATCGTTGTGGTCTGCTCTTCGTTACGGACGCTCCGTGCGAGCGGGCTTAGTGGACCGCTACACCCGGAGCGATCAACCAAATAGCTGGATGTTGAAAACGCGTGCGAGGATCAGGATCAGTGTGAGGCCGGTGAACACCGCTAGACTCGCCCAACTGAACCAGACGGCAGGGCGCGAAGGGTAAAACAGACGGTCCTGCTTCGGGATGACCGTCAGACAGTAGTACACGTTCAAGAAGAAAATCACCGGCGCGATAAAGAACGCCAGAGCCGAGGCGACGAGCACCAAGAAAACGGGCCGAGGCAGCCCGGCAATGATCAGCACCGCTGCAACCAGAGAGAAAAGCATGGTCGCTCTGTAGATGTTGTACTCGGAACTCCACTTTGCGCGATGCTCGGGTCCCACATCTTCCCGAGCCGTGCCCTCGAGGGCCGCCGTGGATCGGAACAGATTTCGACAGCAAGCGCCGACGATTCTCGGCCAGCCGTCAAAGTAGTTGAACGCCGTCGAAAACGTCGCGGCGAAGGCGCCGGCGAGAAAAACGACCATCATCCAGGGGCCGACGGCGGTGGTAAAAATTCCCGCGATCTCGCCCATCACGGCGCGCCCCTCCACCGGGCTGGGATACAGCCACACGGCCGCGAGCAGCAGGAACACACACGCCAAAACGGACGAGACGATGTGGCCCATGCGGAAGTCCCACAACCCGATTCTGTACCAAGCCGCGCAGTACTCGCGAACGGGCCCCGGCAGTTCTGTGGTGTGAACCGACAGGTTCTTCTTCTCCGGCGCGAAGGGGTTCACAGCACTCGCGAAACCGGCCTCCTCGAGCCGCCCCCGGATCTTGCCCATGCCGACTTTCTTCGCTTTCCCCCACTCGGAGGCCTGCAACGAGACATCCACGCCGGTGGGCAGCAGACCCAGCAGGGCGGCGATGATCAGCCAGGAGTCCTCGGGAATCTCGATCTGCAAGAAATACGAAAAGGCGGATAGCGGCGCCGGCTTGACGAGATAGACTACCAGGGTCGAGACAAGAAGAATCCCGGCGAGAATCTTCGTTGCCGTTTCGAAGGCCTGATAGCTGCCTTTCAGAATCACCAGAACTGCAATGCTTCCTAGCAGCAGGGCGTAAGCCGCCAGCGGGATCTCGAGCCCAAAGAGCGCGGAGACCAAGTAATAGAGCACCGCGGCCGCGGCGATGAGCCTACCCGCCTGCCCGATGGCTGATTGCACCAAGGTGGTGATCAACACGTACCAAAGGGGCCATTTCTTCCAAGCTGTCGCGTACGCCTCAATCATGCTTTTACCGGTGGCGTTCGTGAACCGGAAGGCCATTTCAAAGCCGTAGTATTTCGCGATGTAGGCAACGGGAATGCACCACAGCAGGGCGTAGGCAAATCGGCCGCCCGCCGTCGGCAGCGTGACCATGTGGCTGGTTCCGATCCCGGTCATCATCAGGATCATGCCGGGCCCGAACTCTCGGGCCAAGCTGGCCACGTCCATCTTCGGCATCTCGAGATCCGCCCACGATCGGTCCTCGACGCTTGATTTTGATGTCATGTCCAAAGAAACGTCCTCGCGATCACAGCGCAAGAGGAGGCGTTTTTTCCGCTGCGCGCAAAGGCAAGCATACCAAGGGCTGACCCTGAAGCTTCAGTTCTCAAGCCTAAATCCAGGTTTCGACTCATTCGTTACCGAGGCTTTTGCTGTGACCGGCCAGGCGGATCGGTGGACGCTTCGGTTGTTACCGGCACCTATGTTTTCAGGGTAGAATTGGACCGGCATGATCGGGACGATCATCTCGCACTACCGCATCACCGAAAAGCTCGGTGAGGGTGGGATGAGGGTGGGATGGGTATCGTTTATAAGGCTGAGGACACAAAGCTTGATCGCCCCGTCGCCCTGAAATTCCTGGCGGCGCATCTCCTCAACGACGAAGAGGCCAAGGCCCGATTTCTGCGTGAGGCTAAGGCGGCGGCGGGTCTCGACCATCCCAACATCTGCACGGTTCACGAGATAGGCGAAGCGCAGGGCAAAACATACCTTTCGATGGCCTTCCTCGAAGGGGAGCCACTGGAAGCCCGTATCGAGCGAGGGCCGTTGCCGCTGAAGGAAGCACTCGACATCGGTCGCCAGATCGCTGACGGCCTAGAGGCGGCGCATGAGAAGGGTGTCGTCCACCGCGACATCAAGCCGGCCAACGTGATGGTGGATGCCAAAGAGCACGCCACGATCATGGATTTCGGTTTGGCGCGGCTGACGGAAGCCTCCCGCCTCACGAAGGCCGATCAGACGATGGGTACGGTCGCCTACATGTCGCCGGAACAGGCGCAAGGAATGCAAGTAGACAACCATTCCGATGTGTGGGCGTTGGGAGTGGCCCTGTACGAGATGGTCCGGGGTCAGCGGCTGTTTCAGGGCGAGTACGACCAGGCGCTGCTGTTTGAGATCGTGCACCAGGAGCCCGAGCCGTTGACCGGAGTGCGGGCGGGCGTGCCGATGGAACTTGAGTTCATCGTCGGGAAGTGCTTGGCGAAGGATCCGGCGGATCGCTACGGCAATGCCGGTGAGGTCGCGAAAGACCTGCGCACACTCGGTGAGAAACTCAAGTCAGGCCATTCGACAATTCTGCGAACCAGCGATAGGGTCGCTGGGGTGCCTGCGACCATGACGGCCGGTCAAACGGTCAACCCCATTGAAGCGCTGCCGCCCGATGCGGTTTTGGTTGGACGAGGCCGCCAACGGCTCGAACGAGTGCTGTCCGCGGTGCTTGCCGCCGCGCTGCTTGGCGTCTTGGCGATCCATTTCTCCGAGGCCGCTCCCGAGGCCCCGGTTAGACGCTTCTCCTTCTCGCAGGAGGGGCTCAGCAACGCAGCCATCTCTCCAGACGGCCGCTACCTTGTCTTAGTGACCCAGGCTGACGGTGTATCAAGCTTGTGGCTCCGATCGCTGGCGAGCGAAACAGCCGTCCCAATCCCGGGTACGGAGGGGGCTAGAAACTTGATGGGGGCGTGGTCGCCAGACAGCCGGTCGATCGTGTTCGCTACCGAAGATCAGCTCAAGCGTGTCTCGATCGAAGGCGGTGCCGCGGTCAGGCTCTGTAAGTTGCCGAGCACGGGCGGGAGCGGTCTGGGGGGGCGCTACTTGGAGTTTGGATGGCGAGCGAATCATTTTTTCTTCCGGGGACAGACCGTGGGAGATTTCCGCAAGTGGCGGCGAGCCCAGGCTTCTTTTTGAAGACGAGGGGAACTTCCGGTGGCCGCACTTCCTGCCTGCAGCCGGCGGCTCGCAAAGACTCGTATACGTGCGGGGTTATTTCGCCCTCAACAATCAGAGAATCGTGGCAGTGGATTTGGAGACGGGCAAGCACAACGAGATCGGCCCAGGGACGCGACCTGTCTACTCACCGACTGGGCACCTGTTGCACACCAACGAGTTCGGGCTGGCCGCAACGCCCTTCTCGATCGAAACGCTTGTGGCGACCGGTGACACATTCTCCGTCCAGGAGGCCGGCGACAGGGTGTCTCTTTCTCAGGACGGCACGCTGGTGTATCTGGACCGGGCGCGCGGGGGCGATACTTTCTCTCTCGTTTGGCGGGACCGCGCAGGCGAGCTGCTTGAGACTATCGGCCAGCCGCAGCCGAGCATGACACATCTTGCCCTGTCTCCTGACGGCCGCTGGCTTGCCGTCGCCGGCCGGGAGGGAGGCAACGAAGACATCTGGATTCACGGTGTTGAACGCCCGACGAAGACGCGTTTGACTTTCGCGGACAGACTGGATCGTGGAGCTGCCTGGTCGCCCAATGGGAAAGACATCGCTTTCGCCTCAACCCGCGATGGCCAGCTTGACATTTTTTCAAAGTCCGCCGATGGCAGCGGAGAAGCCGTGCCTTTGCTTGCGACGTCACTCGGTGAATTCGTCACGGATTGGTCAACCGATGGGCAGTACCTTCTCTATGACCGTCATTCGCCTGATTCCTCTTTAGCCGACATCTGGTATTTGAAGCGAAAGCCGGACGGCTCCGGTTACGACCCCGTCGTTTTTCTGAAACGCTGTTTAAAGAAAGAGCGGCCAAGTTCTCCCCCGATGGCCGCTATGTCGTTTACGCTTCGAACGAGACGGGCCAATATGAAGTCTACGTACGCACGTTTCCCTCGGGTGAGGGTAAATGGCAGGTGTCGGTGAATGGTGGAAGTCAGCCCCGGTGGAGTCGTGATGGGAAAGAAATCTTCTACGGACACGGAGACACGTTGCTGTCCGTTGCCGTAACTCTGGATCCGACCTTTCGTCTCGGAACCCCAGAGGAGTTGTTTCAGTCAGTGGGGCTCTGGCAACCTAACTCAAACCTTCCCCGGCATGACGTTTCAGCCGACGGGAAGCGGTTCATCATTCGGGAGCCGGCCGGGGACCTGACGACAACGATCCGCGTGGTCGAGAACTGGTACGAGGAGTTCCGCAACCGCGAGCAGGACTAAGTCCCATTCGGATAGGCGAGCCAACCTCTGACTACCGCAGGTTCTTTACAAAAGTGGGGTCGACTATTTCTACCAGCCCGTTTTGGGCCCCGGATAACTCCCCACCTGCTCAATCCGGGGAAATGCCTCCACCGTCCCGCCCGATTCAATCACTTCTAAACACTCGCGGGCCGCTTGCTCGATTGCTCGTGTATCCACCCCGTCCCACTCCGGCAAACAGCCCTGAATCTTCTTGATTCCTTTGCGAAGCTGCTGCGTCGCGCCGACGACGTTCCGGTTGCGGTGGTGATAGAAGCCGACGGCGAAGTGGATCAAGCTTTGCAGGAACCAGCGGTCGGGTTGTTTCGTCGGCGTCCAGACCTCTTCGAGGACTTCGTGGCAGTCGAAAAACTCGCCTCGGTTGAACAGGTCGATGCCCTCTTGGAAAAGGTGTTTGGGATCAGGCTGCATGCTAGTCTGAATATCTCATCAACGGATTGTCGATGTACCCACAACAGTCTATTTCACAGCCACTCGAACGTCCTCAATGCGGTTCAATAGCGAGCGAAAAGAGCTGGAGAAGGCGCGCCTCGACGACGGACGTTTGCCGTCCGGCCAATCGCTGACGTTGAAGTGGCCGGTGCTCCACGAGGGCGCGATTCCCGCGTTCGACTCCGCACGCTGGCGCTTCTCTGTGCGAGGTCTGGTGGACAACCCCTTCGAGCTCACCTGGGACGAATTTCAGCAGCTTCCCCGTGCCAAGGTCACCGCTGATTTCCACTGCGTCACGACGTGGAGCAAGTTCGACAACCGTTGGGAAGGCGTACCGTTTTCCGTCATCGCCGAGAAGGCGCGACCTCAACCGGAGGCGAAATTCGTCATGGTCAAGGCCGAGGGCGGCTACACCACGAACGTTCCTCTCACGGATTTACTCCGCGACGACGTACTCTTCGCCGACAAGCACGAGCCCGAGTTGCTCACTCCCGAACATGGTGGGCCGCTGCGGCTGGTTGTCCCGCACCTCTACGCCTGGAAGAGCGCGAAGTGGGTTCGTAGCTTGGACTTCATCGCCGAAGACCGCGCCGGCTTCTGGGAGCAGGTCGGCTATCACATGTACGGCGATCCGTTTAAGGAACAGCGCTATCGCGATTAGGCGCGCTTCGGCGTGGCCCGCCACGAAAACATGTCCTGGATCGGCCGACTATTCACGAAAGAAAAGGAAGCGCCCCTGCGTGGTGCGCGGCCCGTCCGGCGTGAGAAGACCTACTCCGCCGACACCGGCTACGTGTATCAATACTTCTACGAAGGCTACCGCGAAGCGAAGCAGGCCGATGAATCCGGAACTGAGCATGTCTTCAGCGTGACTTCCGATCGTGTCTCTCGTTTCCCGATCAACATCTTCGTTCCCGGACATGTCGTCGAGGCTTGGCAATTGAGCAACGACCGCGAGTTGACGGCGACCGAACAATACGCCGTCGTCAAGATGACACTGTTCGAAGTGTTCGACGAGCGGACCGACTTCGATGGTTTACCGTGGAATATCAACATCAGTCTGGAGAACATCGAAGAGCACGCCGAGACACTAGACCTGTAGCGGCACGCCCCAAGCGCCGTTCTCCAGGAGAGAGGTTCCCCTAACCATGAAGTCACCGAAACCGGTGAAGTGTTTCGAGAACACAGAGTTTCTACATAGCCCTCAGGCGCGGACGATCCGCATCCTGTCCGAGTACCTGGAGCCGCGTAGCCGCCTCGCCAAACACAACGTCCGCGACACCATCGCTTTCTTCGGCTCGGCGCGTCTTTGCGACGGCGAAACGGCGCAGGCCCGTGTTGCAAGCGCTGTGTCGGACGAGGAAAAAGCGGCGGCTCAGAAGTGCCTCGCCGGCAGCCGTTACTACGAAGAGGCGCGGGCCCTCGCGGCGCGGCTCACGGTCTGGGCAAAGGGCGTGTCTGACAAAGAGGACCGCTATGTGATTTGCTCCGGCGGCGGACCGGGCATCATGGAGGGCGCGAATCGCGGTGCGTACGAGGCCGGCGGACGCTCAATCGGCCTCAATATCAGCCTTCCCATGGAGCAGGTGCCCAACCCCTACATCACACCTGAACTCTGCTTCGACTTCCACTACTTCTTCATGCGGAAGTTGTGGTTTGCGTACCTCGCTAAAGCGTTGGTCGTCTTTCCGGGGGGCTTCGGTACATTGGATGAGCTGATGGAAACCCTCACGCTCGCCCAGACGAAGAAGTTCCGAAAGCAGATGTTGGTCGTCCTGTATGGAACCGACTACTGGCATAAGGTGATCAACTTCGACGCGATGGAGGAGCTCGGGACCATTTCGAGCGAGGACCGTTCGCTGTTTCGCAACGCGAATACCCCCGACGAAGCCTTCGACATTCTTACACCCTGGCTCAAGGAAACCTACGGCTAGCTACGCGATGTGCGCTTTCTCACAGGCGACGAACTGCCAAGGATGGGGCCGCGGCCCTCCCACCTTCTCTGCCTCGTAAGTACCGAAAGCGCTAGTTTACGGCCCATTCCCGGTTGCCTGATTCTTGTGGGTGCTTGCCATGCAACCTTTTACTGCCTGAAGACGCCTTTCCGCACAAGCCGAGTCCTTTGGCCGTAGCCGTTTTCTGTGCTAGCCTTACTCACAGTTTCGGCCCGAGGCCCGCGACAAGGGGGTAGGCTCATGCGACGAATCAAGGTTCTCGCGACTGTTCTAGGATTGTTCTTTGTGACCGCTGTTTGGGCTCAGCAGACCGGCGGAGGAGGAACCACCGGGGGCACGACCGGTGGGGGTAGCCGGGGAGGCACGAACTCCACGTCCCCGGGGACACAACAGCCGGGACGCCCCACTGACCCTTGGGGGCAGCAGTCGCAACAGGAGCCGTTTCCCCAGCAGCAGATGCAGCGCCCGCTGATTCTGAGTGGCAAGGTCATGCTCGAGGACAGCACGCCGCCCCCCGGCCCCGTACGGATCTATCTGGATTGCGACGGGCAGCGCAAACCGGCCGGATACACCAGCACCAAGGGCACTTTCAGTGTCGATCTCAACGACCGCCACAATGCCGCCTTCGCCGATGCCAGCGTCGGCGGGTCGCCTGACGCGCTCGGGCAGCGACAGGGTGGGTTCGGCTCCATGGGTACCAACATGTCGGCACGCAGTGACGGCTTGGGCCGCGTCAACCTCTTTGGTTGCCAACTCATCGCGGAGCTAGGTGGCTATCAGGTGGAGCCGATTCAGCTAGGCACTCGCCGCGTCTTCGATAACCCTGACGTCGGCACGATGATCCTTCACCGTCTCGATGGTGTCGAGGGTACGTCGATCAGCGTCACGAGCCTGACCGCTCCCAAGAAAGCGAAGAAGGCCTACGACAAGGCGTTCAAAGAGATGCACCAGGGCCAGCCGAATTTGGCTAAGGTCTCGAAGGAACTCGAAACGGCAGTGTCGCTACACCCCGAGTACGCTTCTGCCTGGGATCTGCTCGGCCGCATCCGGTTGCGGGAAGATAACCCGGAGCAGGCCCTTGCCGCGTTCGAGAAAGCAGTCGAGGCCGATCCGGAGTTCCTCGATCCTTATCCCGCGCTAGCCAGTCTTGCGCTCACCCAAGAGCGATGGGACGACGGATTGCAACTATCCACGCAGCTTCTCCGGCTGAATCCCCACGCCGCGATGGCACATTACTATTCGGCGATTGCCAACTTTCACCTCGGTCATATGGAGGCGTCAAAGAAGTCCGTGCTCGAACTCAAGGAGAAAGGCGCCGACAGGAAGTTTCCGCAATCTCATCAGATTCTCGGCATGATCCATGCTCAACAAGGACTCTACGAGCAGGCAGCAGTGTCCTTCCGAGACTATCTGACGATCCAGCCCGACGGATCGGTCGCGCAACACATGCAGCGTCAGATCTACGAATGGGAATCTCTCGGGGTGATTCAAAAACAGGAAACCGCCGCCGTGTCCCCGGTTGCTCCCGCAGCCATCGTCGCCCCTCAGAAGTAGCCGAAACGGCCCGGCCAAAAACGTAGGAGAGACGGTTCTATTGGCCGCCTGGACCTGAAAGCAGTCCGCCCGGTCCCGCGTTGGGCCGTTCGTCTAGCCTCGGGCTGTCGGTGAAGTCGAGGGTCAAGGACGTCTGTGCCGCCTGCGTGGCTTGCACCAGTTTCAGGCCGCGCAGCTTCGTTTCGATTTCCTCGCGCACTTCTGGAAGCGGTCGCGGGCGTCGATCAGTAGCTTTGAAGATGTAGAACCGGCCACCGTCCTTGACGGGGTCCGAGATCTGTCCGACTGACAACCGTAGTACGGCGTTCTTGATCGCTGGTGGCAGTGGGGAGTCGCCGCTGAATAGACCGAGGTCCCCGCCCTTTTTCGCCGATGCCGTGTCATCGGAATGTTCCTCGGCGAGAGCGGCGAAATCCGCCTTACCTCTGAGTTCGGCGACCAGTTTATCGGCCTTGGCCTGCGCCTGTTCCTCGCTCAGCCTCTCTTCGCCGTTGGGGGACGCCGCGCCTCCCGAAGCCGGTACGTAGTTGATGTAGATGCCCGAGACCCGCACCGCGCTGTAGATCGCCTGATTCTCGATATAGTAGTCCATCAATTCCTGTTCATCAACAACCAAGCTTCGGTTCAGTTCGTTGGTGTACGCATTGGCGAGAGCATTCCAGCGCATGAAGTTGAACTGCGTCTTGTAGGGCTCTTTCTCAAGCAAACCCTCTTTCTCAGCGGTCTTGGCGACCCCCATCAGGTTCCGCATCAAGCCTAGAAAGTTCCGATGACTCATCTGTGCGATTTGGGGGGCGAGTTGAGGTGGCAGATGCGATCGCATCCGTTCCAAGTCCTTTACCGTGTACTCGACGCCGTCCAGCGTAGCCAGTACCTCGCTTGATGCCCCAGGCCGTCTCTGTGACCAAGCTGTCGAGCACAGCATCGAGCCGACGATAACGAACAAAGTGAAATGACGCACGGTCATAGTGAAATCTCCGAGAATTGGACTGGTCGGGAACCGATCACGCTTTCTCAAGCGCGGACGTCCCGCGGAAACGGAATGGTGGGCCGGAACTCCAAGTTCTGAGGAGCCGCGATGATACAGGGCCTCTGGCGCTGAACTTGGTCGGATTGTAGCATGGCGCCGTCGGCCCGCCTTCTGTACGTAGGACGTATCAGCTTCCCTTTGGATAGTAGCCGGTACGGGCCTGCACCTTGAGCCCCTTGCGCCGTGTCCGTAAGCTGATTTCCCGTCGGCCGGACTCGTTCGAATCGCCTTCCGGCGAGAAACCAATGCTGTACTGGTTGCGCAGTTCGTTCTGAATTTCGTCGAAGATCTGACGCAGCGTTCGCTTGCGTGAGACCTCGAACACATTGCCGCCGGTCTCCCGCGCCATTTTCTTGAGCGCCCCCGAGCCGCCGCCGCCGAAACCGCCCTGGCGATAGTAAAAGCTCCGGTCGTAGAAACGCACGCCATACACGACGACGTCGGACTTTTGGGATGCCTCGATGGCGTCCTCGCGGCTGACCCGGCTGCCGTAGTCCATGCCGTCGGAAATTAGTACGACCGTCTTACGACCCACCTGTTGGCGCATCATTTCGTCGGAAGCAAGAAATACGGCGTCATACAGAGCCGTACCCACCGGACGCCCGGAAGTCGGGACCGGCCCGGGGTGCATCCCGCGGTTGGCGCTCTCCACCTGGAGGTCTCCGAGCGCCCTTTCTAGAAGTCGTTGTGAACCCGTCAGGTCCTGCAGTAGCTCGATGTTGATATCGAAGCTGATCAAGAATGCCAAGTCCTTGTCGAGCCGCAGTACCTGGGAGAAAAACTGCCCTGCCGCACGCTGCTCTTCACCAATCAGCCGCTGCTGGCTCACGCTTGTATCCACGAGCAACCCCACAGTCAGTGGCAGATCCGTCTGCTGGGAGAAGTATCGGATCGTTTGGCGTTTGCCGTTCTCCTCCAGGATGAAGTCGTCTTTGTTCAGGTCCTTGACCAATCCGCCCTTACCGTTGCGGACGGTCGCCAAGATGTTGACCACCTCGACATCGACCGAGATGACCGCATCTTCCTGGAGGCCTCCTTGCGCGTCTGCTCGACCGTTCAGCCAGGGCGTGGCGGCCGATGCGGCAAGCAGTGAGATGGCTTTTCTTCGATCCACGATTGCAACCATTGGACGCCGGGGCCTCCCCGCCGGTTCCCGGCAGTGAACCGCATAGAGCGTTTACCCGCGTACCCGACCTCGGATTATCGCAGCCCGGTACGCCATGGCCCGCGCCGGCTGCAATGCAAATCGCGGTCCTGTACTGAATTTCCGTCTCAATTAGGGGTCGCCTTGACGGACCTTTTTGCGGTATGCTCTTGGGGACGCGTAGCGGATTCGGCTAGCGTGGGTTCATGAGTGCTGCACGGTTACCGTCTTTAAGGTGAATTTCGTAGCGTCCCTTTTGTCGCGCGTTCGGGCGTCGAGACACGGGACGGGGTTACCGCGGTTGGCGAGTGGGGGGAGACAGCTTTGCTACCAAAACGATTGACTCCCTTGTTTGCAGTCGCGATTGCGATGGTATTGAACGCAGGTCTGGCCGAGGCACAGTTTAGCTTCCCGGTTCAACCCCTTGGACGCATCGTTTGCGTCTATAGTGCGGTTCCGAATCAGGTTCGCTCCGAGGGTTTGGCTGAGCGTACTGGTGACGCGCGCTTGGACTGTACCAACGACGGGGTCTATAACCCCGCCATAGAACCGTTCAACAACGTACAGCAGTACGTGCTGGCGAACATTACCGTCCAGCTGAATACCGCGGTCACGAACATGCTCGACGTCGGCGGCGACGACGACCCCGCCAACAATGTGACCGACTCGGTTTTGATCGTTAACGACAACAATCACTTCGCCCCGATCGAGGATTCGGTCCTGCCAGACGACGGCGGGTGTTCCTATACTGACGGCCCCTACGGCGTTCCGGATGAGCGCTATCCGTGTCCGCAGAAGGGCCGGCTGCAGGGCCCGAACGCTTTGACTTGGAATGGTGTCCAGTTCCCGGTTCCTGGCGCACCCAATAACCAGGCCGACCTGCCGGAGCCCGACATCGACGGTATCCCTATTTGTGACGATATCTTTAACCAGTACAGCGACGACTCCTGCTTCGATCCCCTTACGACCATTCGCATCACGAACATCCGCGCCAATGCGGCTGCCGTGGGCGCTGGTGGAGCGATCTTCGCCAACCTGACGATCTTTTCGTTTGCCGGTATCTCGGTTATGCCGAGTAACCAGCAGACAGTCGCCAATGTCTTCCAGGGCTTGACCGTCGATTACGGCAGTGACGTCTCGGGCTTGCAGTGCGAAGAGTTCGCCGACGTAGAGACCTACATCGAACTTGAAGAAGGTTTCGCCGGCTCCTTTAAGACGCTTGGCGCACCGACGTTCGTACAGGGCGATTTCGCGGCGGAGAACGGCTATCCGGTCTGCGAAGAGGGTGGATTTTTAAACATCTGCACATCTCCTCAGAGCAACGCCGGAACCGGCGGTGGAGCCACGCAGGCGACACGCTTCCTGATTCGTTTCTTCGGCATTCCCGCAGGCGTCAATATCTGGGTCGATAATGCGGTCGAGGGTGACGGTTCTGATTCTTCTTGGACTTACGCAGACTGCCCGGTTGAAGGGCCGTCCGGTGACCGGGACCTGTGTGTCGAGCGCGTTGTCGGAGCTAACGCAGATGGTGAAGGCGGAGCTTCTGAAGGAGGCGTGGGCTCATATGAAGTTGGCCTCGATTCCGACGGTAATGGCTACGTCGTCTACGAACTCAAGAACGGTGATCCGTTCCGGCTCCAGTCGATTCGGATTTATGTCTGGGCCGAATGGGACCCTGATACGGCCTTGGACGAGCCCGCGATTGGTTCCGGTCAGTTCAATGCAACCTTTGCGCCTCTCAGCGATGAAGGCGAAGCGGGTAACTTCCCGAAACCACGCTTCATCGACACGGGCGGAGATCCTGAGACCTTCATAACCGTCGTGAGATGTTCGACGACCCTGTTGTTCCCGTTCGTATCCAATCGTGCCGGGTTTGACACCGGTCTCGTGATCTCGAATACTTCGCTCGATTGGAAGGGTACAGCTCCCCAGGATGGCCGCTGCATGATCCATTACATCGGGTCCACCGGGGAAAGCGGTGTGATGCCTGACGATGATCTCTCCACGGTGATTCCGGGGGGCGAGCAGTTGATCTTCACGCTCTCGCAAGGTAACGCCGGTCGGGAAGTCAATGGCGCACCCAACTTCCAGGGCTTCGTGATCGCGATGTGCGAGTTCCAGTACGCGCACGGTGTCGCCTTTATGAGCGATGCCACCTCAGGCGTGCCCGCTTGGTCGCAGGGTTATCTGGCTCTCGTCTTGCAGTTCGATGGCGACGGAGACCGGATGATTAGCTGCAGGGGTGACTCCTGCGCATCGGAGGCATTACAGCAGTGATATCGGCTGGGCATCGTCGTTCTCTGCTGAAAGGAGAACGGCCCCGGCAGGCCGGCTCCATGCAGGGAGCAGGAAACTTTGCTATACTTGCCTCCGTGCGGGTGCCCGTCTGCGAAGACGATGACCGCCGGGGGTCTCAGATCTCGTTATAAGTGCCATGGGGTGTTGACTCTGTGGCCGGATTTATGGTACTAGTGTCCTTTGCAGGGTGTGTGCCCCCTTGCTTGGAGTGGGTTTATGAGTAGGCTGGCTACTGAACTGAAATCATAAACTTTTTGATTCGCGGCACTGAACGCGAACATGAGAATTGACCTACGACATCAGAAAGCAACAACCGAAAGCAACCTAACGGCAATGAATGGTGGGTTCGAAGTACTCAAGATGTGTGTGGAACAACGCATAAATTTCTGTTGTGGAGAGAAGGAGAGTAAGATGGCAGCTTTGAAAAGGTTTTCGATTGCGCTGGCCCTCGTGGCTTTCGCGTTTTCGAGCATTCCTTCAGCCCAAGCCCAATTTGGCTTCCCGGTTCAACCCCTTGGTCGCATCGTTTGCGTCTATAGTGCGGTTCCGAATCAGGTTCGCTCCGAGGGTTTGGCTGAGCGTACTGGTGACGCGCGCTTGGACTGTACCAACGACGGGGTCTATAACCCCGCCATAGAACCGTTCAACGACATACAGCAGTACGTGCTGGCGAACATTACCGTCCAGCTGAATACCGCGGTCACGAACATGCTCGACGTCGGCGGCGACGACGACCCCGCCAACAATGTGACCGACGCGGTTTTGACCGTTAACGACAACAATCACTTCGCCCCGATCGAGGATTCAATCACGCCTTGGGACGGCGGGTGTAGCTACGTTTCCGACAGCCAAGGCGCTCCGGATGGGCGCTATCCGTGTCCACAGAAGGGCCAGCTGCAGGGTCCGAACGCTTTGACCTGGAATGGTGTCCAGTTCCCGGTTCCTGGCGCACCCAACTACCCGGGCCTCATGCCGGAAGACGACTCCGACGGTGTCCCTACTTGTGTCGATATCTTTGACCAGTGGGACACAGACTCCTGCTTCAATGTCGTTACGACCATTCGCATCACGAACATCCGCGCCAATGCGGCTGCCGTGGGCGCTGGTGGAGCGATCTTCGCCAACCTGACGATCTTTTCGTTTGCCGGTATCTCGGTTACGCCGAGTAACCAGCAGACAGTCGCCAATGTCTTCCAGGGCTTGACCTTCGATTACGGTGATGGCGTCTCGGGCTTGCAGTGCGAAGAGTTCTGGGACGAAACCTACATCGAACTTGAAGAAGGTTTCGCCGGCTCCTTTAAGACGCTTGGCGCACCGACGTTCGTACAGGGCGATTTCGCGGCGGAGAACGGCTATCCGGTCTGCGACGCAGCCTCAGCCGAGGAGGACGGCATTTGCACATCTCCTCAGAGCAACGCCGGAACCGGCGGTGGAGCCACGCAGGCGACACGCTTCATGGTTCGTTTCTTCGGCATTCCTGCAGGCATCGACATCACGGTCGATGATGCGGTCGAGGGTGACGGTTCAGACTCGGGGGCCCTTGAAGGAGACTGCCCGGTTGATAATTCGTGGGGAGACCGGGACCTGTGTGTCGAGCGCGTTTCCGGAGCTGACGCAGATGGTGCAGGCGGAGTAGCTGTTGGGGGCGGTGACGACTATGAAGTTGCCCTCGATTCCGACGGTGACGGCTCCGTCGTCTACGAACTCAAGAACGGTGATCCGTTCCGACCCCAATCGATTCGGATTCCGGTCTACATCTATTGGGAACCTGATACGGGCGAGGACGAGCCCGGGATTGGTTCCGGTCAGTTCAATGCAACCTTTGCTCCTCTCAGCGATGAAGGCGAAGCGGGTAACTACCCGAAACCACGCTTCATCGACACGGGCGACGATCCTGTGACCTTCGTAACCGTCGTGAGATGTTCGACGACCCTGTTGTTCCCGTTTGTTACGGGCCGCTTCGGCTTCGATACGGGCTTCGCGATCTCGAATACCTCCATGGACTGGAAGGGTACGGAGCCGCAAAGGGGTAGCTGCATGATCCATTACATCGGCAGTACGGGTGACACGGGTGTCATGCCTGACGACGATGTCTCGTCGATCATTGAGGGCGGCGAGCAGGCCACCTGGACGCTGTCGATGGGTAACCCGACCTGGGATCTCAACGGTGCACCTGACTTCCAGGGCTTCGTTGTGGCAATGTGCGAGTTCCAATACGCACATGGCTACGCGTTCATCACGGATGCCTCAAGCGCCATCCCGAACTTTGCTCAGGGCTACCTCGCTCTGGTCTTGCAGTTCGACTCCGATGGCGATAGGAGGTTCCGCCGCCGCTCCGAGGCGCTTAGCCATTAACCACGTTCGTGGTTTTCGCCACGATCTGTAACCTTTAACCGAGGGGGGGCCATTGGCCCCCCCTCAAACTTTTTCTACCCTCCGCTTGGATTCGCTCACGCCCAATACTTCGGCATCCTCCCTTCCCCACTCCGCACCTAAAACCCTTCTTCGGGAGTAGCGGACCTTCCCGCGAGCACCGTGGTCTGTCGTACGCTGACGCTGCACAGTCACCGCCCAAACTTGATATCATTCTTGAAACGTCCCGCACCTGCCGTCCGCTTTGAACGCCCGTAAGGGAGACCTGCTCCATGCTGAAGTTCTCGAGGATACCCCCCCTGTGCATTCTTCTCCTCGCCCTCATCGGAACGATCTCCTCCGCACAAGACAGAGCGTTTGTCTTCCCAACCGGTGGCTCGAACCTCATCACCGTTCTCGACGCCGCCGATCTGAGTGAGCAGGGGACCATCACGGCGACCGCGACGGGTTCAGATTTGCTCGCAGCGCCACGCGGAGATCGCTATTACGTGGTGAGCTCCACCCCGACCGACACAATTGTCGTGGTCGACGCACGTACCCTCAACGTCCTCCGACGCATCAGCCTTGCTGTTGGCGCTGCTGACGCCGTCCTATCGCCCGACGGGGAATACCTTCTTGTTAGCGCCGGGACCCTGCATGTCTTCAGTACGATCACCGATCAGCCAGTCGTCGACCCTGTCGCTGTTGGCAGCGCTCCCCGCCAGATCGTCGTGAACCAGGCTTCCGATCGCGCCTATATACTGGCGGATTCCGGTCGTCAGATCCAGGTCGTCGACCTGAATACTTTTTCCGTCACGACCGTGATTGATACTCCCACGCTGTCATCGATCGCGTTACTCGAAAGCGCCAATCGCCTCGTCGCTCTGGACAAGGATCACATTCGTCTCTATGACATCGCCTCAAATGCCGAGATCGACACGATCGAATCACTGTTACCGATCGTGAACGGCGACATCCTGCCTATCCCCGGTGACACGAAGGTGATCGTCCGGAACAAGGGAACCGCGCCCAACAATACCTCCCAGATCTTCGACGTCGTGAGCCGCGAGGTGAAGACCATCGGTCTCCCCGCCGCCGCCGGACTCCGGGAACTCATCCCGATCGACCCTGACCGCGCGATCGCCATCCTGTTCGACGACGCCGCCCTCGCCGAGATTGACCTCGCGACGACTCCCAGCGCGACTGTCACACCCCTAGGTCTCGATATCAACGCGCGCAACCTGGCCGCTTCTCCCAATGGCCGCTTTGTCTACGTCTCGTCATTGTCGGAATCCCGCCTGATCCGCTACGACACCGAACTCGGCGAGATCACCCACGACATCAACACACCCATACCGCCACGGGATCTTGGTGCCGCCTACGCGCCCTCCTCGAAGCCACCAGTGACCCTGAAGACATTGAGCGGCAAGGAGCAGTACTTACCGCCTGGCGCCACCACGCGTTTCGCGATGGCCGTGCAGGTTCTCGACGAGGACAACACGCCCTTGTTCGACATCCCTGTTGTCTTTGACAGTCCCATTAGCGACGAAGTTGTTTTCGATCGTCCACAACCAGTCCGTACCAACGCAAACGGTGTCGCCGCCGTGAACGCTACGATCCTCACCTCGCCCAAGCATGGTGGCGGGCCCGACTTCTCCGCCGGCAACGCCGACACCACGCCCCTGCCACCTCTGCCCCTACCGATTCAATCCGCCGCCAAGGGTTCCGTAGCACCCTTCGACACGATTCCGATCACCGCGACCACGAGCGGCGGCTTGTCCGAAGTATTCAGCCTGAATGTCATTCGCGTAACGGGCATCAACATCGTTTCGGGCAACTTTCAGATCACGGGCCCACGGCAGGATTTCCCCGAATCTTTTGTCGTCCTCGCCACGGATGAACTCGGGAATCCCCTACCATCCGGCACCCGCATGATCTTTGTGCCGGAGGGCGCCGAGTGTCCCGACATCATCGTCGAGGTGGATAACAACGGTTTCGCCATCGTCACCTGCGTCGCGAGCGAACTACCCCTCGGCATTTCCGCGTTCTTCCCTGGCGAAATGACGGTGTCGGTTCTCGGTGACCCCGGTCTCGGCTCCATCACCTTCGATTTTACCGTCTCCATCTCCGCTTCGACACTCATCATGGAAGTTGTGTCTGGTAATGGGCAGACCGGCCGCACCAGCGAGCCCTTGTCCGCCCCGCTGGTATTCGATCTCGTCGCGCCGTTTAGCGGAATCGGGCAATCCATCATCGGCGTGGAGGTCGAGCAAATCGGTGGCACGGGAGCCGTGATCACCCCCAGCTTCGTCGCCACCAGGACGAACGCTTCGAATCCCATCAGCGTCATTCTCGGCCCCGCGGCCGGTACGGTCACCATCCGGGTTCGCGCCCTGGCGCCTAGCTCACCGAGCGTGGATTTCATGATCGATGCCATTGGTGGCGTTCCGACTTCTTTCGAGACCGAGGGCGACCAGCAGAGCGGGCGTATCGGCCGCACACTCGACTCCCCGCTTCGGCTGCGCGTGCGCAACGAGCTGGGTGGCGTTATTGCCTTTCCCGTGGTCACCTGGGAGGTTGTTTCCGGCGATGCCAGTCTGCTCACCGGGACGGATCCGGATAGCGCGACCGCTGTTGTCAGCCTCGGGACTACGCCGGGCCAGATCGCCATCCGAGCGACTATCGGTTCCCTTGTCGCCACGTTCAACGCGACAGCGACGCCGCCACAGGTCGCGACGATCAGTCCGGTGGAGGGGTTGGGTCAGGTGCTTCAGGTCGGCATGATCTCCGAGCCGCTTATCGCGGAAGTCCGTGAACCGGACACCAGCCCCGCCTTTGGCGCGTTCATCGACTTTTCGGGCCCTCCAAACGTAGAGTTTCTTTCTCTTGCCCCGACGCCCACCGTCGGAAATCAGCTTCGTCTGCAGGCCGATGAGAGCGGTCGCGCCGGTGTTCGCGTGCGCCTCCTCGGCATCCCGCTCGGCGGCTCCAAGGGCGCGGTGACTAGCATCGTAATCACGGCCTCGGTGGGTGGTGGTCCGCTTACGAGTTTTCCTATCATCGTGAACGGCCGTGATCCCGAATTCGTGAGCGCCGGTGTTGGGAACGCTGCTACGTTCGTTCCCGGGGTCGTCCCGGGTGGTCTCGCGACGATCTTCGGCACGGGCTTGTTCGAAGGTGTCAATGGAACGGTTCAGGCCGGCGGAGCTACCACTTTTGGCGGAACAACCGTCAAGTTAGGAGGGATCGCGGCGCCTTTGCTCGCCTTTTCGAACGCCGGCGGCTCTGAGCAGATCAACCTCCAAGTCCCGTTCGGTGTCCCGGCCGGTCAGCCGGTCAACATCGAGGTGAACAACAACGGTTCCAGTCTATTCGTCGGCGGCGTGCCGGTCTTCTCGACCCAGCCGGGCGTTTTCGAAGTTCCTCTCGGCGGCGGCGTGATGGGCGGTGCGGTCACCGATGCGGCCACATTCCAGCTCATTACCCCACAGAACACCGCGTCGCCGGGGCAAGCGCTTGCGCTCTTCTACACCGGTGGTGGTCAAATATCCCCCGGTGTCGGTACCGGTGTTGTGGGTCCTGTCCCGCCGTCGCAGACGGTCCTAACGGCCGAAGTCTCGGTCGACGGTGTGCCGGCCCAAGTCACCTTCAGCGGCTACGCCCCGGGGTTCCTCGGCCTCTACCAGATCAACTTCGTCGTTCCGGAAGGAGTGAACTGCGGCACCCGATCTCTGGTGGTCTCGATCGGAGGCGCTTCGAGCCCGGTCAGCACCGTCAACTTGACCTGCCCGTAGCGATCCTGGGCACCGATAAAAGGCGAACCGTGCTGGGATATATGCCTTCCCGACGAAGCGAGGATGTCCGATAGGCCGTAGAAAGTAGTGACTCTCCGGCCCGAGTCGATAGGCTCGGGTTGACTGATTCGTTTTAACGAAAAAGGAGAGTCGCTGTGAAGAAACGATACCAGATGGACCGCGAG
>Ga0315339_1000579_pt1 | contig 43199 bp, 27 predicted proteins | sample ASW17metaG_FD_204514 | JGI IMG/M metagenome (GOLD analysis project Ga0315339, IMG submission 204514) | Ammonia-oxidizing marine archaeal communities from Pacific Ocean, United States - ASW #17 | ecosystem: Environmental > Aquatic > Marine > Oceanic | place: USA: California | collected 2016-12-05 | reverse complement strand
CTGCCGTCTGCTGGTAGGCCGCTTCGAGCTGCTGGCGCTCGGTGGTGTTCTACCTGATCTGGCCGAGTATCTGGTCCCGCTGCGCTACCAGCTCTTTGATACGATTGCGAATCTGGTCTTCCATTATCTATCGCGCTCAATCTTCCAGAATATCAATTGCTGCTATTCATTGTTTTTCTTTACTAATCGTTATAAAACTCTGTCCACTGACGCCATGGAAAATCTAATTTTATTGGCTTTCTTATTCGTTGCTGTTGTTGGAACCACATATAAGGTCGCCGAACGGTTTGGGTTTGTGGAAAAAGACAGCGATGAACCCGAAAAATTGTGGTCCGTTATGAACACATGCCGTGCCTGCAGTCGTTTGTTATTCATAATTATCGGGGCCATCCTCTTCATTATATTTGTATAATTCCTCTTCCTAACCCGCATACCTATACTCCGGCTCGTCATCCTCTAACAGGTCCAAAAGTCGCTGAACTTACTTCTTCCTGCCGCCCCCTCGCTTCCTGCCGCCGCCAAACGGACCCTGCTGATTATCTGTCGCGCTCGGTCTTCCAGAATATCAACTGCTGCTTATTCATCCCGCATACCTATATTTGGGTTCGTCGTTGCCTAACAGGTCCAGAAGTCGCTGCCCATCGCCGTCCGGGTCTATCAAGTTTGGCCACCGTAGCCTCATTTTTTTTGTTCTCACACTAAACATGACTCAATAGCTCCAGATCGTCGGCCTCGGCGCCGTATGCTCTCCCGCCCGAGGTCATCGAGGTGAAGAAACCGGTGTTCCCCACTCTGCTTTACCCCGATCCCGGTAAACCCTACCGCCAGCGCCTCGGTCAGTACCTCAAACGCATCGACGCCGGCACAAGCAACGTCAACGGCTCTTCCCCTTGCATGGCTGCCCGGTGCTTTCTTAGCCGCCTCGATACTATGGCGCGGGCTGCGGAAGCCGCTGGTGATCGTCAACGGCGATCCGTAATGGGACCGCAGCAGTTGCAGCCGGTCCATCGTCGCCCTGTACATCCCGCACTCGCCGGTCTCACTACACGCCATCTCGGTGAACGAGAAGTTGGGCCAGCGGCCGGCCGGCCAGTTGTCGGCGGTATAGCTCACTTTACTTTTTCTTGGGCTTCGGCTTCGACTTGCCCTTGCCGGCCTTGCGGGCAAGAGCCGCGGCTTTCTTGCCAGCGGCTGTATATGCGTAGTGGGTTGATCCGACTTTGGGCATTTGACCATCCTCGTTAAATAGAGCGGGCGCTTTCACCACTAAATTTAAAAGGTTGTCAATGAGACAGGTTGGACTCGTTGGACTCGTTGGACAAAACCAGAGGGTATAAGGAATTTCGAGGCTGAAAATCCTTATACCCCCCTAAAAAAACACCCTAATACCCTAAAGACACTTTTAGGGCAGTTTTAGGGTATTTTCTTTTTTGCCATAACGTATTGTTTGATATGATCTTAACCTACTTTTAGGGCATTTAGGGCACTTTTTCCAGAGAACTTCTCTTTCAAATAAAAGCGTTAAAATCAAAAAACCAAAGTTTCCACGCGGGAATAACCTAAATTACTGCCCTAAATACCCTAACTGCAATACAAGTATATGTTTTAATAGTATTTAAGGGCAAAAATAAAGTGCCCTAAAAGTGTCTTTAGGGTAGTTTGTTTGGTAAAGTTTTTCAAAAAAAATTATTGGAAATTACTGCCCTAAATGCCCTAAAAGGTTGTCCTCAGTTTAATCTTGTATAATTAAACTAAAAATAAATGAAATAATTCTTGCTTTTCATTTTAAAACACTCGTTCTTACCTCTTCAAATATACTGCTCATCTGTTCACTATCTTGAGAGGCTATAACCATGAGCGACTCCCCCAAAGAACCGCCCAACATCACCTACGAAAACGATACCCCTGGTGATGAGCGCCCCCTTTTCAGAGACCTACTCTCCCGCGCTCACGCCATGGGATTAGCCCACATAAAGACCAAGGCCATTTCCATTAGCGACCCACCAGAACGGCGGGCTGTCTTCAAGGCCACCGTGACCATGAGGACAGAGGAGGGGCTCCTCGACTTCGTGGGGCATGGCGATTGCGACGATAAAAACACCCACGCCCTGATCGCACCCCACTACATACGCATGGCCGAAACCCGAGCCATCGCCCGAGCGCTACGCTGGGCCACCAACGAGGGGCGCACCTGTGAGGAGGAGATGCCATCATATGATGGCGTCATATCCAATGTGGATTTCGTTAACAAAAAGATGCGTAAGGACCAAATTGCCGGCGAAGATAGCCAAGGCGCACTGGCCGCTCTTGAACAAGGCGATGGCGCCGTAGGAAGAGCGGCAAAAGACGATCTGCTGGAGAAGATAGAGCGGGGCGAGAAGATATTGGTTAACAACGCAACGGTGCAACGGATGCGAAAGGAACTGCCTAAACTGCGACTACACTACAACACGATGAGCGACCTCAGACGCTACCACGCTGCGCTACGCCGCGAATACTTGAAGCTGCATCCCGATGCAAAGGATACGATAGATGATGATAAAATGGATCGATGATGTGGCGGTTATTAGCGGTGAGTGTGGGCGGTGCCACAAGGATGACGTTTTAGTTGAGTTGGATCATCAATTAATCTGCCGCTGCTGTTTAAGCACTGAAGAACAATCGTTAGCACAGCTGGTCTCACATAACCAAAAAAAGAACCTCAAAAGCGCACAACGACAACATGAGCCTAAGACACGTCAAACGCAATCGGTGAATCCCGACTTAAAGGATACGATAGATGACCAGTGAAGAGTACGAAGAAGACCAGCGGGCGCTGCTGCTCGAGGCGCGTACCGCTATCCGCCGTGCCGAGTTCTTTCACGAGCTGCTCTCATATCTACTGCGCGATTGGGCGATGGCGAAGCGCGTGATAGACCTGGAGATCGAAAAGAACAAAGAGTTAACCACGTATATCAAAGGGACCGAAGAAAGGCGATACAAGAAGAGTGCATGAGCCGCAACAAGCCAGCGTTGTTCAATTATGGAACCAAAACCACGCGATTAGCAACGTAACCGGTACGATAAGAAAAAGAAGAAATCCTACAGCTTGAGCATTTGCCGCCATCCGTCTTGTCTGGCGATCAAACCTAAGTTGGTCTGATCGTAGGCGGTCAGCATATCTTTCCAACCCTTCTATCTGCTGTTTCAGGCCCTCTATCTGCTGTTTCAGGCCCTCTATCTTTTCGTCACCATCTCGAACTTCTCGCTCGAGCCTACCCACCTCATACCGAAAATCTTCTTTGGTTGCATATTCGTCTTCGGTTGGAGATTCGTCTTCGGTTGGAGATTCGTCCTCGAAATTCAAATTACGCTCCGTTTCCGGTTTGCAGGGTAAATGGATTCTGTAAGCTTGGCACGGTTATGGAGTGGTTAAAATACAATATCTATTATCAATGTGGCGATGAGTAAAGCGGCAATTCCGATAGCGATAGCAACTAATATTGCGCGGAAATTCATTGTTGGTTCTCCAAATGTTAAGAGGAAAGCGTCGTAGTCAACCTTTGGATTTCAACTAATCTTCTTTGTCATCCGCCCCCTGCGCTATGGTCCGCGCTTCAGACCGCAAGTATAAGAACCCACAGGCGCTCAACTTGAGACCGTGCCTCAACCATCATCTACGCGCGAGTTGCAACCCTATGCTCATTAGACCTCGAAATTAACAGGCTTTCGCGATTCGTTTCCGCGAACCGAACCAGTTTGATAGCTCCGGGTCAGATAGCCAAGAGAGGCGAGGCACCTAAATGATTATTTATATGGGCATGTCCGTGCTTCGCGAACCCCCCGTGTAGTCAATGTGAGCTTGCACTTCGCGCAACGTAATGGAATGGTCTCCAAATGAAGCTACCGGCCAGGTGCCAGGTCGTGAACAGTCTGGTTATCGCCATCATTCTTCTCCAATTTAATCCGCGCCCCCGGTCACCCGAGAACGCCAACCCTTGAGCGGGGTTGTTTCATACAGGCGTGTGCTCCTCGAGCGCACGCATCAAGATATTGATCGCGGCGTTTTGGTCTCGGTCGTGCACGACGCCGCAACTCGTGCACGTCCATTCGCGGATACTGGTGTCTCCTTTGGGTCCGGTACGCTCACCGCACTCTGAACAGGTTTGGGTAGTGTATTGCTCGCCGGCATGCGCTACGAAGTGCCCGCCGGCACGTTCCATTTTCTCTTCGGTCAACGCCCGCAAGGAAGCGATGGCCCTATCACGGCCCTCACGTCGTTTGCGGACCACACCCATTGGTCCTGGTTCGACATTTTCTGTCTCTCCAGCCTTAAAATCCTTTCGCCCTTTTACTTCCCGCACGGGCTCCCAAACACCAATAGCGACTTAGGTTATGATGAATGTCTTTGCGCTGGCGTCGTATATGGCGCAATAGATCGCTCCTGCGGCGGTTGAGCTTTAACCAGCGCTTACTGGCTTTCTGCCCCGTGCGTCGATCGGGCCTTTGCATTCGAGCCAGTTGCTCTTCGATACGTTCCTTTTCAGCCTCGTGCTCATCAAGCAGCTTCCAATTAAAACTTTTGAAGTCGAACGTATTGTCCGGTGCCCGGTACGCTGCTGTGATGGCCGTGGTCACTCCTGGATCTATACCTACAGCATACTCGGGCTTAGCCGGAACGATAGTCCATGCCGGTGAGTCATCCGCCACATCGATAGCCAGGACAACATACCAACGGGAACCATCTTCTATTACGGCCAACCGCTTTACTTTTGCTCCGTCCGGTAATGGCCGATGGAGCTGCACCTTCGTTTGTTGAATTCCCTCGGGCAACACCCCCAACCGGATCTGATCACCGTGCAGCACTGTATTTTGTTGATCTCTCTGAATCTGCCAACCAATGCGCTCTACTCGCCGCTTGAAACGTGGTTCGCCGCGATTGCCCTGCTTGCGCTGTTCGGGCGACGCTTTTGTAGCATCTTCAAATTGAGCGTCATAGCTACCAGATACCGTAAACCGCAGTAACGATATCGTGTCACCTTTCACGTCCGGAAAAAGCTTCTCGTCTATACGTCGTTTTGCCTCATACCCCACATATTGCCCTGCGGCGGAAAGTAAATCGAAGTAAAGCGATCCTTTTGGCCTCTTGCCTCGACTACTTTCCGGTAACCTACTCCAAGCTTTATACGCTTCTTGCTCTTCATCAAACAACGGTTTTACATCAGCAATCAGCTTCTCTATATCTGTATGTTCAGCCCGCAGCTTAAAGGACCGCGGCGGTAGTATTTTACGCACATCATATAGCCTGGTTAGCTCCGAAAAGGAACATTTCGGATAATCCGCCGCAAGCTTATTGATCGCGTTTATTCTCGGACCTACATTGTTTTTTTTGACTGAGAGCAACTCACGCAACACCACGCCAACCTTACGGCACTGCAGGCTGCCCTTAAGCCGCCTACGGGTTTTTACCGCTCTATTATATTGTATGCGGCTTTCCCGCATGAGACGAGTGAGATATTTCCGTTGGGGCTCGGTAACCAATAGCCCGTATGAGTAGTTTATTGTTGCCATTGCCAGGAATTTTGATGGAGATACACGTTGCTTCGAATGCGTTCAAACGGTAAAAAAAAATGGCCCCTCTATCAAGTTGTTTCGAAACGATCACTCATTTCCCCACAACAGGGACCGACACCATAAACGCCAATGCGATCAATCGGCTATAAACCAACTAATCTTCTTTGTCATCCATCCCCTGCGCTATGGCCCACGCCAACGCTTCGTCTTCGTCTGGCACGAACGCGAGCAGATCACCGGGCTGGCACCGAAGAGCCAAGCAGAGCTTGCCTAGGGCGGGCAAGCTTGGCTTGACAATGCCTTTGCTTATCTTATGTAAGTTACTCCGATGTATGCCAGTCAACTCGGCCAGCTTATCTCGGTGGGCGATCCCGCGGATGTCCATTAGGCGCTCGACCTCGGACCAGAGAAAATGTATTGGCATTAATCTATCCATGTTTCAAATTTGCGCAGTAAAATCAACATAGTCAACTGTTTTATGGAAAAAAATATTGACTCAGTTGCCAAATTTGAATACTTTAGGATGTAACTAGTTGGATCTTCTTACATCCACGCAGTTGTAGGCTGAAAAAAGACGGACCGTTGCTCTAATTCTTGACGGAAAGAAGCAACGGCCCTGATAATCCAGCCTCGCAAAAGACAGGAGTATTGTTGTGGAAATTAAGCACAATAGCGTGAGAACGCCAGAAAATTCTGGCACTTCTGCTCAAGTCTTGGCCGCCCTCCGCGCCGAGAAGCACCACCGCACCCCCTCTACTATTATACATCGCCGCCGCGCCGCCCAGGCGCTGGCAGCTTCCCGCATTGCCGCCCAGGTCGCCCTCGACAAGCTCGAGGCCCGCGCCGGCGAGATCGTAGAGGTGGCTTAAGTGCTAAGCCTCTTACCCCCCGAGCGCCTCGAACGCGCTTGCCGCATCTACCGCACATCCAAAGAGGCCGCCAGTGCGATGGGCTGCTCCTACGTCCACTTCCAAAGGCTTTGCAAGCGCTACGGTATCCTGACGCCATTGCAGCGCCGGCGCCAGCAACAGGCGGTGGGGTAATGGAAGCCCAATATCAAAAAGGGCGCTGCCCAGGATGCCAAGAGTTTGGATCGCTGCTGGTGGAGAGCGATCATAGCATCGGTTGCGATAGCTGCGAGGGTCTGTGGGAGATCGAAGAGCTGCTGCGGATTATCTCCGACTATCACTTTGCTAAGCCACCCGAAGCGGCGGTGGCCTAAATGGAACTGACAAAACCGACAAAACGCCGGCGCCGCACCTGGACCCCGCTGGCCAGGCCATCGACGCCCTACCGCTGCACCCGCCCCGATTGGGGCAACCGGATCGGCTGGGCGGTAATTGTCGCCTCTACTATGTACTTCGCCGTGCGGATCGTGCCGGCGCTCATCTTCAATTCGTAACCCCAGCACCTGGACACCGCTGGCAAGGCCAACGCGCCAAAACAAAACAAGCAAGCCTCGCAGTTAACCTAATTACACAGTAAGAAACAATGTCTTTATCAGGACTGAAAACCAATACCGAGTTCCTACCGAGTATCCGCTTCAACGCCCGCGAGGGTGTCTTTAGCCGGGTGGACCGCAGCCTCGACGGCGAGGGCAAGTGGGCAAACGAGTTGGTCAATATCAACGACCCGCTGGCAACCGAGGGTGTCCTTATGGACATCACCAATATTCAACTCGGGTGGTTGCGCTTTGAGGGTCAGGTGGACATCGTGACCCAACACCATAGCCTCGGCCCGATCCCGCAGCCCTCGGCATTGCACAAAGAGGGTGTCAAACTTGAGGTCTGGCTACCCAAGAGCACCAGCGATGGCAGCCCCCTCCGCGAGTTCTCTCATACGGCGGCGGGCGTCCAGAATGCGATCAACCAGCTACATACGGATTGGGAGCAGGGCGCAGAGAACGTCGATCCATCTGAGCGCCAAGCCGGTGAGGTCGTGCCACTGGTCAAGATTGCCATCGAGGGTTTCAAGACCAAAAATGGGACGTTTCAAAAACCCGTTTTCACCATTGACCGTTGGGTGCTGCGTCCGATTGAGTGGTCGATACCCACGCCGGTAGCCGCTGCACCAGCCGCCCCGCAGATGGCGGGAGCACCCGCCGGCGGATCACTTGTCGAAACGCCGGCCTTGTCCGCTGGTGATGATGATTTGCCCTTCTAAAAAAAGGTTAGGTGGGGGCGTATCCTCTTCGCCCCCACCTTGATTCATCTCCGTCGTCGCTGGTGTGGCGCTGGCTGTCTTAGACAGCGCAGCTCATGTCTTCGCCACAGCACAGCGGCGACTTGATCTTCCCGTGACCATTGGGGCACTTGGAGATCTGCACCTCCTGGCCATCGGGCAGGCTGAGATTGTCGTTCTGAAGCGGTGCGTCGCAGTGACCGCAGGTTGCGTTGACGGACATGTTGCACTTGTCACAGGTGTAGGTAGCCATCGGTTGTCTCCAGGTGTTTGACCAGTGGTCGGATAAGAGGTGCGCAACTATAGCATCTTAGGATACTGAACCGTGAAGGAAAATCCAAGTAGTCTTTTATAAGGATCTAAGCAATGCTCGAATACGCACTAAAATACGCCGGCATCGGCTGGGCCATACTGCCTTGCGAACCCGGCACCAAGCGACCCGTCAGCGCCCTCGTCCCCAACGGCGTCCATAGCGCCAGCTCAGACGAGGCCACGATACGCGAATGGTGGACCGCCCGCCCTGACGCCAATATCGGCCTGGCTTGCGGTGAGCCCAGCGGGGTGGTAGCGCTCGACCTCGACCTACGCACCGGCGGTCCCGAGTTCTTCGACGCCGCGGTAGACGATAACAGCCCTCTGCCGGACAACATTTACGAGAGCCACACCGGCGGCGGCGGCAAGCATTACCTGTTTGCCTACAACAACGAGCGCAGCTATACCATCGTGCCGGGTGTCGAGATCATCAGCAACGGCAAATACATCATATTGCCACCGAGCATGCACAAATCCGGTAAACGATACGAATGGGAACTTAGTAGCTCCCCGATTGAAGAGGATTATGATACAATTAGCGACGATGCCGGCGTGGTTATCGGAGATGATTCCACAAGAAACGAATCTATCTTCGGACCGCTCCGCACCACCAGCGCTGCCTGATTTACCCGAGCCACCGGCAGAGCTTACCCCGTACATAATCGACCTCGTACGGCGCGGCGTAGACGATATAGGCCGAGCGCCCGATGGCGCTCAAGAGGACACCTTGAACGCTACGGCCTTTAGGATAGGTCGCTTAGTGGGCGCCGGCGCTATCGGCCTCGAAGACGCTTGCCGTTCGCTCGAAGACGCTGGCCTCGCCATGCACAGCTACGATGCGCGGCGCCCGTGGACGGCGGGGTATATAAGGTATAAGGTGCGTCGATCCGTATCTCAGGGAGCGGCCAAGCCTGACCCCATCTACGCCATACAACAACGCGGTGCCGGCATACAATACGCCAACATGCCGACAGTGCCCCCCTCGGGTGCCGTAGTGCTGCTCTCGCAATTGACCGGCGACTACGGCGGCAACTTCACCGTCTGGCCCGGCTCGCACATCTTCTTCGAAAATCATTTCAAAGAGCACGGGCACGAAATCCTTGGCGAGGGCATGCCCAAAGTCGACTTGCCCAACGAGCCGGTGCAGATCACTGGTGAGCCCGGCGACGCGATACTCACCCACCACCAGATCGTGCACACCGCCGCACCCAACACCTCCTCCCATATTCGCTACGCCACAATTTTCCGCCTCCGGCACAAAGACTGCGATGAGATCGGCACACGACGCCTACACCGATATATGGCGCAAATGGCCCGGCATCCAGGCGGCGCTGACCGAACCGGTTCGAGCACTGCAGAAGCACCGATTCCCGGGCCACTGGCCCACATCGGCAAGCGAGGGTAGTTGAGTTGCCAGTCTCCCCGAATTTCTTTAAGATCTGACCGCTTGGCCTCACAGTCGAACACACCTACAAATCCAGCTGCTATTATTTACATAGGAGTTCCGCCCATATGAACGGACAACAAATCCGCCAGGCCCTGCACGCCGGCGACCGCGTCTACGGTACCCTAGCCTCCGCCCCGGCTACACTCTGGGTCAATATGAACAAGGGCAATGGCTTGGACTTTGTCTTCATAGACACCGAACACATCCCCAACGACCGCCAGACCCTATCGTGGATGTGCCAGGCCTATCAGGCCATCGACCTGCCGCCGATCGTACGCGTGCCCAACCCGGATCCCTACGAAGCCTGCAAAGTGCTCGACGGCGGCGCCAGTGGCGTGATCTTTCCCTATGTCGAAGAAGTATCGCAGATCCGCGATCTGGTCGGTGCCTGCCGCTACCGCCCGCTCAAGGGCACTCGATTGCAACAAGCCCTCGATGACCCGGAAAGCCTCGAACCCGAATTAGCGGCCTATCTCGCCGAACGCAATGCCCACAGTATCGCCGTGGCCAATATCGAAAGCGTGCCGGCCATCGAAAACCTCGACGCACTGCTCGCCGTGGACGGCCTTGACGCAGTCCTGATCGGTCCACACGATCTGTCTTGCAGCCTCGGCATCCCCGAAGAATACGAACACCCGAGCTTTGATGAAGCGGTTCGCACCATTTTCACTGCCGCGCGCAAAGCCGGCAAAGGCGCCGGCATCCATTTTTTCTCTGGCGGCATAGCTCAGGAAATCGATTTCCTGCAAGCCGGTGCCAATCTCGTCGTACACGGCGCCGACGTGCTTATATACAAACACGCCCTCAGCCAAGATATCACCACCTTGCGCAAAGCCACGGGCGACGAGCGCCAGACCGGGAGCGAAGACGCGATTATATAAAACTCGCCGCAGACGATCCGTTCCCTGCAGCCTACTATCAGCCCCCGGCCCCTTGCGCAAAATCACCGAAGACCACAGCTTATAAAGTTCATCTAACAGCCTATACCCAATAGACCTATGCCCCTTAATCTCTACGATACTTACGCGCGCCAACAGCGCCCTTTTTCCCCCATCGAACCCGACAAGGTCCGCCTTTATGCCTGCGGTCCGACCGTCTACAACTTCCAGCACATCGGCAATTACCGCACCTATATCTTCGAGGATATCCTGCGCCGCGCACTCGAATACAGCGGTTACGACGTCTATCACGTGGTCAATATCACCGATGTCGGGCACCTAACCTCGGACGCGGATACCGGTGAGGATAAAATGGAAGCCGGTTCGCGCCGCACCGGGCAGACCGCCCGGGAAATCGCCGAGCAGTACACGGCCGACTTCCAAGAAAAACTCACCTGGCTCAATGTGCTCGAACCCCACATCTGGTGCCGGGCAACCGACCATATCCAAGAGCAGATCGACGCCATCAGCACGATCGAAGAAAAGGGCTTCGCCTACCGCACTGAGGACGGGGTCTATTTCGACACTTCGAAACTAGACGACTACGGCTACTTGGCCCGCCTCGATATCAAAGGTCTGCAAGGAGGTATGCGCGTCGACCTAGGCGAGAAGCGCCGATTCACCGACTTTGCGCTGTGGAAACTCAGCCCCAAAAACGAGCAGCGACAGATGGAATGGGACAGTCCCTGGGGCAAAGGCTTCCCCGGTTGGCATATCGAATGCACCGCGATGTCGACCAAATATCTCGGGCCACGCTTCGATATCCACTGCGGCGGCGAAGACCACATTCCGGTGCACCACACCAATGAAATCGCGCAAGCCCAAGCCTGCTACGACACCCGCTTGGCCGAATTCTGGCTACACGGCGCCTTTTTACAATTGGAAGGCGAGAAGATGTCCAAATCGAGCGGCGATTTTCTACGGCTCGAATCGTTGATCGAAAAAGGCTACGACGCGATAGCCTACCGCTTCTTCTGCCTAGGTGCCCGTTATCGCGCCAAGCTCTCCTTCACCTGGGAGAGCGTCGACGGCGCCGCCACCGCCCTCAACCGCCTGCGCGCCGCCGCCCATAGTTGGGGCGATCCCGGCACAGCCGACGAAGACTATATCGCACAATTCAAAGAGCGGGTCGAAGACGATCTAAACATGCCGAGGGTTCTGGCCCTCTGCTGGGACTTGGCCGGTAGCAACCTGCCCGACGACATCAAAAAAGCGACCTTGCTGCACTTCGACCAAGTCATGGGCCTGCAACTCGCCGCATGGCAACCGAAAGCCGCAGCAGAAATCCCCGCAGAGATCCAAGCGATGGCTGAGAAACGCCAACAAGCCCGGACCGACAAAGACTGGGCCACCGCCGACCAGCTGCGCGACGAAATTATGGCAGCCGGATACGAAGTCGACGACACGCCCGAAGGACCGAGGGTCAGCCCGCTCAATAGTTAGCGTATTCTTAGCGTCGATATCAACACGGTAGAACGCACCGCGGGCGCCCCCGAAACCGGCGGCACAATAGTTGTCGAAGAAGGCACGAAGCCTTCCTCGACAACCCAGCACTCAAGGTCGAAATCATCTTCCTCCCAGCGCCTATCGACTACGTGCACCAAGGCCATTCCCGGCCGAAAAAGTAATCGAGCACCGACCTACAAGACCAACTCGTCGGCCTATTGGCCACCCAACCTGAAAGACACTCGATCTATACCTTCCGCCGCGCCATACAAGGCCTAGCCAACATCCCCAGCAACTTCCTAGCCTGGATCGACCTGATCCTGGAACTCTACCAGAACAAAGCCAACGCCCTTAACGCCAACTCAGCCCACAATTTCAACACCTACATACGCACCTTCCTCGCCATAGAAATCTACCGATTCCGCACCCTCCCTCCCCCTTAAACTCAAACCTTGTGCCTATTCATCTTCTACCGTATCATCAGGGGCGAAAATAGTCTATCAATGCCGCGAAGACTATAAGGTATTGCTGAGGACACACCGACGCTGCGAAGGTTTGCGGGGCCCGCCGCAGGACAAAGCCTCCCAAAGGCCTTACGATCGAACTACAACGCCCCACTCGCGATGCCCGTTAAGGTGGGCTCTGCCACGCCACCCAAGCACCCTCCTGCAAGTTTATCAAGGCCGCTTATATTTGCCCAGAGGCAGCCTCGAAAACCGCAGCTTGAGACGCACCCCAAACCAACCACTAACAAAAAACAAACGGACATCAACCCCATGCCCCGCATCCTAATCGCCGAGTGCAAACAAGAAATCTCCTCCTTCAATCCCCAAATCGGTACCTACGACAACTTCACCATAAACCGCGGTCCCGAACTCACCGCCTACCACCAAGGCAAAGAAACCGAACTCGGCGGCGCACTCGACGTCTTCGCCAAAGAAGAGGATATCGAAATCTTCCCGACCTACGGTGCCCGCGGGCCCTCCGCCGGCCCCTTGGCGCAAAAAGATTTCGAACGCATCACCGCCGAGTTCCTGCACGCAGTCAAACCCCACGCCGAAGAAGCTGACGGATTCCTCTTCGTCTTGCACGGCGCCATGGGCTGCACCGAAGAGCTCGACCCCGAAGGCTATTTACTGCAAGAGGTCCGCAAACTCACCGGCGACAACCTGCCCATCATCATCACCCAAGATCTGCACGGCATCCTCACTGCCCGCATGCTCGAACACTCCAATGGTCTAGCCATCTACCACACCTACCCGCACGTCGATTTCGCCGACACCGGCGCGCGCGCCGCCCGCCTATTGCTCAAGATACTCAACGGCGCCGAGCCGGTGGTCGCCCGCGTCAGAGTGCCGGCTCTCGTGCGCGGCGATGAGCTCATTACGGCCTCCGGCATATACGGCCAGTCGATCCGCTATGCGCAAACCCTCGAAGAACAACAGGGTATCCTCGCCGCCGGCATGATGATCGGTAATCCTTTCACCGACGTACCCGAGCTCTGCAGCCAAGCCATCGTCGTTGCTGACACCGACGAGGATTTGGCCCGCAGCGAAGCCCTGCAAATGGCCTCCGACTTTTGGGAACGCCGCGAACAAATGCAGCCGGCGCTCGTCAGCATCGAAGACGCCATCGCGCAAGCGCCCGACCACGACGGCCCGGTCATCTTCACCGACGCCGCCGATGCGCCTTCTTCCGGCGCCACCGGTGACAGCAACTCGCTGATACAAGCTCTACACGAAAGAGGCTACAAAGGCAAGGTCCTTGCACCATTAGTCGACGCTGCCGCCGTATTCATGGCCTACGACGCAGGGCTCGGCGATCGGATTTCCGTAGTCTTGGGCGGCTCACTCGACTCGCGCTTCCCCCCGCTCGACCTGGAAGTCGAAGTCATGCAGCTAGGCGACGGTGAATACCTGTCCGAATCCTGGAACACGCCCGAGCATGCCGGGCACACCGCCGTCCTCAAAAGTGACAATTTCACCATCATCTGCGTCAGCCAGTCGGTGCGTTTTATCGACCGCTCGGTTTTTATCGCTCACGACATCGACGCCAAGAACTACGATATCATCGTTGTCAAATCACCACATTGCCAATGGCATTTTTTTGACGAGTGGGCCGCGGCAAACTTCAATGTCGATGCCCCCGGCTCGACCAGCGCTAATCTGCAAACCCTAGGACACAGCATCTGCCAGCGCCCGATCTTTCCGCTAGACGACGATGTCTCCTTCGACCCAACAGCAGAAATTTACGCCTGAGGAGAAACCATGTCCCCCATCAGACAATCCGTTTGTTTTAACCCCTTCAACCGCGACGACATCACACCGGAACAACTCATAACCGCCGCTGCCAACATTGGTTACAAATCCGTGGAGATGGCCCCACAAGAACACTGGCCGTTGATCAAGGACCACGGGCTCGGCATCGCCATCGTCATCGGCCACGCCTCCCTGCCCGACGGGCTCAACAAAAGAGAAAATCACGACCGCATCGAAGACGAAATTCTCGTAAATATCGACCTCGCCGTCGACAACGGCATTCCCTCCCTTATCTGTTTTTCTGGCAATGCCGAGGGCAAATCGTCAGAAGAAGGTCTCGCCAATTGCGTCGAGGGCTTGCGTCGCGTCACTGCCATTGCCGAAGAAAAGGGCATCATCCTTTCCATGGAACTGCTCAACTCCCACGTGAACCATCCCGACTATCAATGCGACCGCACTGCATGGGGCGTGGCGCTATGCCGGGCCGTCGGCTCGCCGAGCGTCAAACTACTCTACGACATCTACCATATGCAGATCATGGAGGGCAACCTGACCCGTAATATCACCGACAACCTAGAGTATATCAGCCACTTTCACACCGCCGGCAATCCTGGCCGCCAAGACCTCGACGACGAACAGGAGATCTACTACCCGCCGATTATGAAGGCCATCGCCGCCACCGACTACAATGGATATGTCGGCCACGAATACCGACCCAAAGGCGATGCGATCACCTCGCTCAAACACGCATTTTTCGTCTGCAATGTCTGATACGAATAAGACCGCCAAGAGCGGAACTGCAAAAGCCGCAGATCAACGCCTCAACCGGGTTGAAGGCACAACCAAGGTTCTCACCGTCGTAGCAACCGGCGGCGCACTTGGGGCCGAAATCAAAGACTGCGACCTCGCAAACCCGCTGACACCCGCCCAGGCCGCGCAGGTCCGACAAGCCATGCTTGATTATGGCGTGATCTTTTTTCGCGGCCAGGAACTCTGCGACGAAGACATCGTCCACTTCACCGCCCATTTCGGCAAACCTGTACCGCATGTGCGCAAACAGCGCGAACGAAAAGTCAAAGAGATTTTCATCATCTCCAATGTCAAGGAAAACGGCGAGCCCATCGGCGAACTCGGCGACGAACTGATCCCCTTCCATTCCGATCTCTCCTATCTCGAACGCCCCGGCACGCTCTCAGTACTTTATGCGGTCGAGATACCGGCTGAAGGCGGCCAGACGCAATGGTGTAACTGCACCACCGCCTACGAAACCCTCGACGATACTATAAAAAAACGGCTCAAAGGCCTTAGCGCGGTGCACCGCCATCACGTCAATGCACAAAACCCAACAGAGCATATAGCCCATCCCATCGTGTGCACCCACCCCGAGACCGCTCGCCGCTCGCTCTATGTCGGCCCGCACCTGACCCGCTATATCGCCGGCCTCGACAAGCAAGAGAGCGACACCCTGCTGGCCGAGCTCTATGCCCATCTCGAACAACCGCGCTTCGTCTGGACGCACCAATGGCAAGTCGGCGACCTCGTACTCTTCGACAACCGCCCCACCATGCACCGCCGCCTGGCCTTCCCCTCCAATCAACGCCGCATCATGAAACGCACGCAGATCTTCAACGATGAAATTCCCGTGGAATACAACAATGTTTAAAGCACTGCTACTGGAGCAACAAGAAAAAATTATTTCGGCGACGATCACCGACCTCGACGAGAGCCGCCTGCCAGAAGGCGAAGTCGAAATCGCCGTGGAATACTCTTCCCTCAACTACAAAGACGGCCTAGTACTCAACGGCCTCGGCGGTCTGGTCAAAAACTACCCGCACGTACCCGGTATCGACCTAGCCGGCACGGTCACGCAAAGCGACCACCCCAACTTCCAAACCGGTGAGCAAGTCCTTAGCACCGGTTGGCGCGTTGGCGAAGCCCAATGGGGCGGTTACGCGCAAAAAGCTCGCCTCAAAGCCGCTTGGTTAGTTAAACTGCCCAACGGCCTGAGCACTCGTACCGCCATGGGCCTAGGCGCCGCCGGTCTTTCCGCCGCCATCGCCTTAGAAGCTTTAGAGGCCCATAGCCTCACCCCCGACAAGGGCGAAGTCCTGATCACCGGCGCCGCCGGCGGTGTTGGCTCCTCCTCCGTCCTGCTGCTCGCCGCCCTGGGGTATACCATCACCGCCTCGACCGGCCGTCCCGAATTGGAACCATATTTAAAAGACCTCGGTGCACAAAACATTATCCCCCGCCAGGAACTCGCCGAGCCGTCGAATAAACCGCTTGAAAGCGCCCGTTGGGCCGCTTGCATCGACTCGGTCGGCGGTACTACCCTGGCCCGCGTCCTGAGCCAAATGAAATACGGCACCTCCGTCGCCGCCGTCGGTTTAGCCGGCGGCAACAAACTCGACACCACCGTCATCCCCTTCTTATTGCGCGGCGTCAACCTGCTTGGCATCGACTCGGTCTTCTACCCAGCCGAGCGACGCGCCGCCGCCTGGACGCGCTTGGCCACGCAACTGCCACTGGAAAAGATTGACGCGATATGCTCAGAAGCTGGGTTACAGGAACTGCCGCGCTTGGGCAAGAAAATACTGGAGGGAAAAGTGCAGGGCCGGGTGATTATCAACCCCAATGCTTAAGTGCAACATCACACGCCATTATTGACCAGCACTTTATGAACAACCGCTTTTTATACACACTTTAACCCACAACCGTGCCGAGCGAGGCGTCTGGGTAGAGACCATCGCTCCACCTTCGCCAAAGGAGCCCGCTATGCGCTATCTCTTTGCCCTTCTCGCCCTCGTCCTAACAACCGCCTACGCCGGAGCTGACGACAAAATGCCAGGCACCGACCGCATCACCTACTTCGGTTACGAAAACTGTATCTTACTCGAAAACGCCCAAACCCGCGTCGTGCTCACCGAGTCAGCCGGTCGCATCCTCGAATATTCGCGCAAGGGTCTTAACGCCATCTACCTCGACCCCATACAGAAAGGAGAGACCTTCGCCGAGGGCCAACCAACCTTCGGCCCGACCGGCGGTCGCCTCGATATAGGCCCAGAGATGACCATCCCCACCCACCCCAACCTCTGGCTCGGACAGTGGGAATCCGTCATCACCGGGCCGCGTTCCGCGCGTCTGATCAGCAAGAAAGACGAGCCTACCGGCGTGCAGCTTATCCGCGATTTCGTGCTTGACGAGCACTCCACGCACCTCAGCGCTACGCAGACCATCAAGAATATTTCTGACAGCGAAAAACACTGGGGCCATTGGAGCCGCACTTTCGGCACCGGCGGAGGCATCGTGCTCGTGCCGCTGACCCCGAACAGCCGCTTTCCCGACAACTACATCATGTATGGCCCCGGCCCGGTCATCAACTACCATCCCGAGGACCCCAATATCCGCGTCCGCGACAATTTCCTCGAAGTGCTGACCACGCCACTAAGGCCCAAGCTCGGCATGGACTCGCAAGCCGGATGGTTCGCCTATCTGGACAAAAATGATCTATTGTGGGTTAAGCGCTATCCGGTCTATCCCGATCGCCCCTACGGCGAATTGGCCGGCCTGACGATCTCGATCTGGTATTACCAGGACCAGATGTGCGAGTTAGAACCTATAGGTCCGAAAGAAAATATCCTGGCCGGCGGCGAGGCCACCTTCACCGAAGACTGGTGGCTGTTGCCCTACACCTACCCCAAGGACGGCAGCGATGTAGACCTGCAAGCCATCGACGCGCTGGTCGAGCGAGAAGCGCGTTAGGCTGAAAATTTACGCATGCCGAATTGACTGGTGGCCATTCGCCCCGTTGGGCTTCGCCGACCGGGGCGAATGGCGCCGAGGACACCCCGCGTTCTGTTCCCTGCTGAATGCGCTCACCCGTTAGGCAACTGATCCACTAGACAATCCCCATCGACCGCGCATCGCCTACGATGCCATCGCGCCCACTTACGACGACAAACCGCTACGCGGCAAAGAAGCCGATCGGAACTTCGACTTCGCCAGCAACCAATTCGCCTTCCATCACGTCATCGACCACACGCGGATGCTGTATGAAGTCTATCGCATATTAAAACCGGGCGGCCGTTTCGGATTCTGCTCATTACTCCCATACCAACAACACCCCCAGCGCCTCACCCATATTATTGTAGAGCAGGTCAAAAGCCTGCGCTGCCTCCGTAAAAGAAAAACGGTGCGTCGTCATCCGCTCGGTCTGAATAACATCCGATTGCAAAAGCTTCATCGCCCTGAACGCCGTACCGGAGCCGATACTCTGCCCATAATAACCGCCGAGAATTTTGCGCCGTTGGATCTTGCCCGAAGACAGAGGCAATGGCGCGTCCTCATACAACCCGATCAAGTGCAACAGTCCCCCGACCGCCAACATATCCAGCCCCTGGTCGAATACGCTGATACCCGGCGGCCCACCGACCGCATAGACGACAATATCCGCCCCAGCGCCCTTTGTCAGCTCGCGTACCGCGTTTACCGGATCTTCTTGTGCGGCGTTGACGACCACGTCCGCGCCTAACTCCTCGGCCAAAGCACAGCGACTCGCCACCGCATCAACGGCCATAATCCGCCCCTTGCCATTGTGTTTGGCCACTTGCAACATCAAGCTGCCGACCAGACCCTGGCCCAAAATAACTACCGTGTGGTTCGGCTCGATCTGCTCGATATCCACCCAGGCCACCGCGCCGGAGGCCAAGGGCCAAAAGGGCGCCACGTCAAACTCGACCCCCGGCAATAAAGCGACCACGCGCGGCTGTTCTTGGGGCGAAGAAAGCACCGCTGGGCATACGACGTACTCGGCGTGCGGCGCCAAGGCCACCACCCTGTCGCCTACACTCCAACAATCGACCCCTTCGCCCAACGCTTCGATCACCCCCGCCAGCGAATAGCCCATGATATCCGGGCTAACCGCGTGCTCGCGCGTATAGCGCGCGCCAATCTCCGAACCGCGGCTGATTAGGCTACGTACCGCTTTGATGCGCACCTCGCCCGGCCCCGGTTCCGGCATCGGCACTTCTTCGATCGCAATATTGAACTGGCCTTCGGGTTTTATTACGCGTTTCATCTGATCTTCCCCTGAACGAATTGGCTGCATATAGTTGATTGCTTAATGTGTCGATCGACCCATAAGTTAACAACCCATAAACGAGACAACTGGAAAGATTCCGCTCTAAATGAACTCAGCTCAATTCCTCGAGCAAGACCTCGACTCACTGCTCAAAACGGTCCTCGCCTCGACCAACAAGGATTTTTGGCTTATTGACAACGATACGCTTGCTTTTCGAGGCCAAAGACACCGGCACGGGCATCGCCCCCGAATAGTTAACATTACTCTTCAACGCCTTCGCGCAAACCGCGGGCGGCCGGGCGGCCGGACAGCGATGGAAGGCACGGGTCTGGGTCTGGCGATTTATCACCGTTTCGCGCAACTATTGGGCAGCGAAATCGACGTTAAATCTACGCTGGAGCAAGGCTCGATATTCAAATTTCGATCCCCGCGACCTTCGCCGATCAGACGTAAGTCCAGCCAAAGCAATCTGCCCAGCGCCCTATAGGCTTGTTACCCAGCCAACAAACTTTCCGCATCCCGGTCGTCGAGGACAAGTGGGAACGCCGCAAACTACTGGTCTATTTATTGGAGCCTTGGGGTTTCGAGGTCCGCGAGACGCAAAACGGACGCGAGGGCGTGGAAGCCTCAATCGTGCGAGCTGCCGGTTGCGACGAGTTTACCCGCAAACGTCTCCGCGAAGAATAAATCTTTAAGGCCATGGCCGATCATATCGGCGTGCAATTCACCTACGAAGAAGCAACCGAAGCCCTGCTACGACGGTACACCGATCGCTCACTGCTGACGTGTTGACATCCTTGCCCGCCGCGTGGACCACCCCGCATTGCACCAAGCTGGCCAACGGAAATAACCGCCGAGCACGGCGAACTAGCCGCGACCCTATCGCACTTAGCTAACGATTTTCAGTTAGACGAGATCCTGACGTTGGCCAATGGCTACGGAGACCAATAATCGATTCATGCCCCAATATTATTTCTTCAACGCACCAACATCAAGCGGCGGCTCTGTAACGTCTCGCCAACCTGCAAACGATAGAAATAGGAACCCGAAGCCACATCGCGCCCGGCCCCATCGCGGCCATCCCACTCGACGCGGTGCATTCCGGCCGGCAAGGCACCGGCGACCACAGTGCGAACCGGCTGCCCCAACATATTAAAAATATCTAAACGCACTTCGCTCATCCCCCGTTCACCCACGCTCCCAACTGCAAAGGGTATAGTCGTGGTAGGGTTAAAGGGATTCGGAAAATTCTGCAACAACGCGAATTGACGCGGCTGCGCATGGGTTGCGATCAAACGCTCGACTTGGCCGTTGGGCCGCAACAACTCCACCTCAAGTACATCGGTCGATAGGTCGATATTCGCCAAGATCCCCTCTGCTGCAAGCGGCTGCTCCTGATTGAGTAATGCTCCGACCATACGGGTATTGCCCTCTTCGGGCCAGTGGTGTATCATCATCTGGCGATCTGCCCAAATCGTCCCTGACCTCGCAAAATTAATCGCCTCGATTCCAGTCGTTAGTAGTGAAAAACCGACGATATGCCCTTCTTGCTGCAAATGCACTTGCCCATCGAGCAACTCTATCTTGCCGGCCGCCGGACGTTGCGCGACGGTCGTTGGCGCAAGCAATTGCATCCCAACCGCACCGAAATTCTGCGCCAGGAGAAAAAAGTCGTCGATATTAATGCTCTCATCGCCGTTGAAATCGGCCGTTACGGCCTCAGCCCAGGACTCCTGCTCGGCCGAAGTCGTGCCAAAATGCCGTACGAAGACGCCGAAGTCCGCCAGATTGATTCTATTGTCGTCGTTCGCATCACCTGCAGGCAAGGTGCCATGGGAGATCGAATCCAGCGAGACCCATGAAAAAGAAGTACTGGTGCGCAGCGTTGTGCCCACGGATACCGGATCGGTTCGCCCCTGCAGGTGCGTCGGCGCCTTAGCCAGCACGTGATAGGTGTCTTTGGGAATCTGCACCAGACTGAAACTACCGTCGGCCGCCAAAGTATGTTGGATCCCAGAACGCAAACGATCTTCGTCGTTGAGCGGTGACTCGAGCGTATCGCCGACAGTGCCCACAAAGAATAGTGAAATCTGCAAAGCTTGGTCGAGTAAAGCCCGCCCCTCTAATTGGATCTGCCCCTGCACACGAAAATCGCGGATGGAAACTTGCGTCGGCCGCTCTGGTATAAAGGGTAGGATCCATTCACCCGTCCGCGCTTCGACCACTGAGGAACGTCTATTATTGACCGGTTCGTCATCGATGGTGATAAAAGTAACAATGTCGACGCTGGTAAGGAACCAAATCTCGGCCAACTCAACCGGCTCGACCCCAGCCTTGAGGTCCAATTGAGCCAAGGAGAGATTCATCTTGTTATTATGCAAAGGCTGCAGACGATTTTCCAGAACGGCCGCATTGCTCAATGCAGCCTCGACGCGGAAAGGTTGTACCGCGGGCAAACCTTCGTCGGCGTCGATCAAGGTCAGCGCACTGTTCTCATAACTCATAAAAAGCGATAGCCCGGCGATATCGTGCCCGGCCGGTGTTATAAAAGCCCGCAACTTTAACGTATCGCCGACCGAGAAACGAGACCCGTCCACGATCTGAAATTCAAAAAAGGGCGCTGGCCTGGAAGCAGCTGCGACAATCTCCGACGGATCGGAGGCGAGCAAGGCGTTGCCGGCTACAACATAATAATAAAAGGTGTCGGCTAGGGTCGCCGCCACGTCGACATAGCGGCGCTTCCCGGCGGCCAGGGTATCGACCGGGGCAAAGGGACCTGTGCTCGAAGTCGAGCGAAAGATCATATATTCGGTCGTCCGGCCGATCTGCTCGTCCAATGCAGGCGCCTCCCATACGACCTCGACCTTTCGACCTAAGTCACGCCCAACGTCAGCGGCGCTGACGCCTGTTGGCGGTCGAGGAGCATCGAGCCGACGCGCGTCTTCATTAAGAAACACCTGAACCTGCCCTTGGCCGGCTAACAAAGCAACGATATCATTGGCACCGTCGGCATTCAAATCCGCGACACCAACGCGGCGCACCGGTACCTGCGAGGTGAGAATATCACGCGAGACGAAACCCGTGCCGGCTTCATTTTCGAAAAAAGCTAGATGCGGTCCCATCGAGCTAGCCACTACCAGATCGCTGAATATATCCGCCGTCAGGTCGGTAAGCCCCAAATCGACCACCGGCACCCCGACGCTAATCCGCTGAACCAATGTCAAACCGCCGGTGCCGTCGTTTTGCAAGATCGCCACATCACGACTACCCCGATTGCCGACCAGCACGTCATTGTCGCCGTCTGCGTCGTAGTCGGCCATCGATAGCGCAGCTGGATCGATACCGACGACAAAATCTTGCCGAGTCTCGAAACCGCCATTGCGGTTACCAAAGAGCACGGAGATCGTACCGGCGGTGCTATTCGCCACGATCAGGTCGGCATGTTCATCGGGGCCGAGATGCGTCGCCAACAGCGCCGTCGGCCCGGCTTCGACATCGCGGGTGATGCGCGCATTGAAACTGCCCTCGCCATTATTGAACAGCACCGTAACCGAGGCGGCATCGCGATTGGCTACGGCGATATCGAAATCGCCGTCGGCATCGAGATCCGCCGTGAGCACATCGGCGATCTGATGTCCGATAAAGATGTCCTCACGGCTTATATCGAAGAAACCCATCCCATCGTTCTGCAGAATCGAAATAGACCGGGCGACCGGATCGCCGACGACCAGGTCCAACCCGTTGCCGAAAATCGCCGCCACCGCCAGTGCCACGGGTTGGTCCCAATCGCCATAGGACGATGAGGCGGCCGGATAGACGACAGATTCGAGGAACTGGCCGGTGCCGTCGTTTAACAACACCCGCAACTGGCCGCTAGCCGAATCGGCGATGGCCAAGTCTAATGCGCCGTCTTGATCGAGATCGACCACCAGCATATCCGCCGGTCCAACACCCGCAGCCAACTCCGTTAGGGGCCGCAAAGCCAATGCCCCACCGGCACCTTTTAAGCTGATCGTGATCGAGGAGGGCGGCCCGGGAGCGTCACTTTCGATTTGCAGCGATCCTTCGTATTCTCCCGCGGCAAGCGGCAGGAAAGTCACGTTGATTTCTCGCACCTGGCCAGATGCGATGGTGATAGGCGCCTCTACATCAATGCGAAAGGCTTCGCCATCCAGTAGTAATTCGAGGATATTCAAGTCAATATTGCCGCTATTCGACAGCGACAGTGCCACGATCTTAGAAGACTGGGGATCCACCGTACCAAAATCCAAAGCCAAGGAGGACACACTGATATCCGGTGCCGTGCCGACACCGTCGACCCCGATCTCATTGCGGCCGATGGCATCTACAACGACTAATTGCGCACTCATTTCTCGCGCCACCAGCGGCAAGAAGCGAATCGTCACGCCGAGGCTTTGGTTCGGTGCAATGGTCTGCGGCTGGAAGTTCAAAATGCGAAACGAAGCATTTTCGATAAATGCGTTGCGCAGTTTCAACGCCGCATTGCCAGTATTGGTTAAAATGACCGTCGTATCCAGAAAACTGCCCACGCGCACTTCACCAAAGGCAATAACCGCCGGTTGCACACTGAGTTCGGCCAATACGCCGGTGCCGCTCAAAGCGACCGACACCGCGTCTTCGTCGGGGTCATTACTGAGCATGACAAGCACAGTGGACGCCGTGCCGCGCACCTTCGGCTGGAAGCGCACCTCGACCGCGACGCTGCCCCCCGGAGCGACCGTCGCGGTCGCTGGACTGACCGAAAAAACGCTTTGGCGGTCGATACTCAAATTTGATATGACCAGGTCAACTTGGCCGTCGTTGACAATATCCAACGTCTGAACACTCGGCACTCCCACCGAGACCATCCCAAAGTCCAGGGCCGCCGTCCCTAAGCGAATCTGTGCCTCGGGTTCAAAGCGAATCTCCTGAATCCCGTTGCCGGCACCGCCACCGAGAATGCGGCCGTCCGGAACGACCGCCACCCAGCGCGTCGTCAAATTCTCCAGCCCATCGTTAACCGCGTTCCAATTCGCGCCGCCGTCCTTCGAACGGTAAAAGCCGCCATTCGCTGTGGCCGCATAGATCATCTGTTCCACATCTGGGTCGACTTCGACGCTGCGCGCATCGAGATCAGCTAAGCCATCGTTGGCCGTCTGCCAGGTCTGACCGTCGTCGCCGCTGAACCATACGCCCGCCCCATAGGTCGCCACGACGATCCGTCCAACGTCTTGCGGATCGGCAGAAAGATAGATATCGCGGACGCTCAAACCATCCAATTCCTCGCCCGCCGAAACCCAGCTCTCACCGCCGTCGCGGCTCTCGAAAAGACCCCGCGCCGTGCCGGCATAAACCGTCAATGCCTGCAATGGATGCGCGGCCAAGGCAAAGATGAGATCGCTTTCCAACTCCGAACCGGCAACCACCCAACTCACTCCTGCATCCAGGCTAGTAAACACCCCGCGACCAAAGGTCGCCGCATATACCCTGCCCTCCGCCCCTGTGCCCACCGCCAACACGCCCGGCCCCACCGCGTCTACCACCGCCCAGGACTCGCCACCATCGGCGCTTTGGAACAAGCCGGTATTCAGCCCGGCATAGAGCCGGTCGCCATTCTCCGGGTCAACCGCCAAGCTCAATACGCTGCGATCTACCAGACTCGGACCGCGCAACGACCAACTCTGGCCGCCGTCCGCGCTGTAGTAAAACCCATTTTGTGCACCAGCGTAGAGCATTTGACTCTGTCCATGATCCTGCGCAAAGGCATTTACCTCAGCCGTTATGCCCGTACCAGCCTGGGTCCATTCATTGGCACCGGCCGAAACCGGAATGGCCTGCACTGCCAGCAAGCCCAGGCACCAGATCATATATATCGCTTTTATGTTCTTCATAACTGCACCGCTCGTTTATTGCTCTTATCGCACTAGGATCAGCGCGCGGTGGTATCGCCGGCCGCCTTCTTGCAATTGATAGAAATACATGCCGCTGCTCAACGATTTACCCCCTGCATCGCGCCCATTCCAAATCGCCGTCCACACCCCAACCTCCTGGAATTCGTCGACCAATGTCCGCACCCTGTGGCCCAGCGAGTTGAATAGCTGCAATTGCACCTTGCCGGGTGAGTCAATTTGATACACGATCTTGGCGGCCGGCACCCGACTCGGCGAAAAGGGATTGGGATAGCTGCCCAGTTTCATCGCCGCCTGACGATTCTCTGGCTCGACCCGGCCTACGCGAAAAAGACCCAATTCACTCACGGCCGCCGCCAGCCAATCCGTTACGGGATCGACCTGGGTCGGTATTTCCTCCCATGCTCCTCCGAGTTCGTCCCAGCGCAGAATCCCCAAAGCCGGATCTTCATTGGCACCGGGAAAGAAATTGAGCGTTACCGGCTCACTGAGCTTCCGCCCGCGCAATAGATCGACCGAATACACCGGCTGCCCCTCGTTGCCGGGAGGCGTCTCTGCCTCCCCCAGCTGATAGAGCACGGCCATCTGGCCCGGCCCAGCTGCGGCATCGGTCACATTGAGCATCAATTGCGGGTCCGGACTGCGCACATTACCGCCCATCTCATCCAGCCATTTTAGGGCCACTATCAACACTCGCTGGCCCTCATTTCCGCCTGGGTCAAATCCCGTAACCCAGATGTCGACCATCCGCTCCTCTTGGTTTTCGGGCGGATGCGGGAAATTGACCCGATAGGTGCCGTTGTCGAGACGCTCGACTTCCTGCAGTTCGTCATCAACCTCAACCTCGGGATCTTCGCGTAGCTGCTCACTCGCCGCGATGCGCAATTCCAAGAGTTCACTGAAGACGGGATGCCTGCTGACCGACAGCGTAAACTCAGGCGGCACCTCGTCCTGTTGGATCAACACTTCCATCTCGGCCGATGTCTGGTTGCCCTGCGGGTCCTTGGCCGTCAAGTGCAAAACGCGAGTCCCGGCCTCGCCCGCCGGGACCGAGACAAAAAGCTGATCTCCTTCGATCCGGGCGGAGATCCCCGGTTCAACCGTAACCTCCCAGGTCAACTCCTCGGCCGGCGTGTCTATGTCGGCGGCAAAGGGCGATAGAGCGACTTGCGATTCTTCGTTGCCCGCCTCGATAAGGATCTGCGGCAACGCGCCAATCTCTGGCGCGGCCCCCCCTTGGACGACAACGACTTCCATCACCCCGAGCGCGGTATTGCCCGCAGGGTCTCGGACCAGAAATTGGATCTGGTCGACCCCCGTCTCTAGGTCCCCGGCCGTCAGCGTGACTACTCTCGTATCTGCAGCGATATCGACCGTCACCAGCCGCTGCCCGATAGCCGACCAATTCAACTGAACGTCGACATCATCGTCGACGACAAAATCATCTAGGTCAACCGACTCGTCGACTTGTCCCAGTTCCAACTGAAAACGCGGAAGACCCCGAATCTGCGGCGACAGCCCCGCCCCCTTGAGGATGACCCGTAAGCGCTGTAGGCGCTCGCGACCAGACTCGTCAGTAGCGGTGAATTCGACAATCTCGCTGCCTAAAAAAGCCGAATCGGCGATACCGATCAGCACGCGGGTCGATTGAGGGTCGATAATCACGTCAACGGCCACAGAAGGCACCACGCCCCATACCAGCGCAGGAGCCAACCCACCCCCCGCACCGAGGGCGTAATCACTGAGCACTATACTCGAGTCGATCTCCCCCGGAAAAAGTTCGACATTGGGTAGGAGTTGAAGCGAGAAGAGCGGCGGCAAACCCACCGTGATCAAAGCCGTGGTCTCCTGTCCGTCGGTATCGCGTACTCTCAGGAGCACCTGGGTCGCGGTCGGTGGATCAATTGCATCGGGGTCGCGGCTCAATTTTAATTCATGAGTAACCAGATCGAGTGCAGCAATGATCCCTGGCTCGCTTTCGACCTCCCAAAATAGCTCATTATTTTTGTCAAAGTCATCGAAAGCGTATTGATCTAGGTCCAAACGAATCTCGGCCTTCAAACTATCCAAACTCACCGCGTTAAAATCAGCTACTTGTGGCGGATCGCCGGGTGCCGCAAATAATACCGGTATCTCTGCCGAAGCACGTTCGCCGCTCGGATCCGAAGCCGCAAGACCCAACGAAGCCGGCTTGACGAAGTTTTCATCGGCACTAAGTGTCAACTGCCGGGTCTTCGAATCAAATACAGCATCCAGACCCGATGAAGCGAAAATATCCCATATGATATTCGCATCCGGGTCGTCCGGATCGGAAACGATCTCATCGAGCGCTACTATCGTTTCCTCACCCAGCCGTAAACCGATGACCCCGGGTACGAAGATCTGCGGCCCTTTTGCGTCGTCGGGACCGAGCACGCTGACCTTTAAATCGACCTGGTCCTGATTGCCTTCGGGATCGGTGACGCTCAACCGCACATTGCTGGTGCCGGAAAATCCACTGGCACCCCAGATTCCTAGCTGGCCGTCCTGTATAATCGCCAACAGACCACTATCGGGCACAGCCTCCCAGAGCAATGCCAACGCCGAACTGTCGTCCACCGCCAATTCAGCCAACGTCAACTCGATCGCTTGGCCGCCGAGAAAGCGCTGCTCGGCCAACGGCTGGATTTCAGGTCGAACCGACTCTCCAGGCCCCAACACGACAGCGACCTGACGGGTCTGCGCCACAGCACCTGAGGTATCCTGTGCCGTTAAACGCACAATGCCCCGTCCGGCAGCTTGACCGCTGACGATAAGTTGGCCGTCGATTATTTCCGCGCTGACTCCACCTTCAACTTCAAGAAAAACTTGCATGCTCGACATATCGTCGTCGCGATCGGAAAAAAAATCGGTCAGCGGTACGGACACATCGACCCCTTCGACCGGATATACCGGCGATACCTCGATCGACTCAGGAGGATCGTTGACGGGGAAAACCTCAACCACCGCCATCACCGTATCGGCTAGACCCGTCGGATCATCGACGATAAAAGAAACTACTTCACTACCAAAAAAATCTGGTGTCGCGGTCAATCGTACCACGTGACTGGCCTCGGCTACCGCGACCAGCACATCGTCGCCCTCAGAGGCAGTCCACAGCAGTTGGTCCAAACCGTGGTCAAGATCTGCGACAAAGGCATCGAGGTCGAGATCCTCATTGCTCGTATCCTCGGCAAAGCGCAAAGTATCCGGAAAATCGCCAATTTTCGGCCGAGACAATATGAGCACATTGATCGTGTCCGACGCCGTCAACCCTTCGTTGAGTTCTAGCGCGGTAAAGATCATTTTCCGCTCGCCAACCAAACCCTCCTGGGCAAGCATCGTGACCTGATTAGTTTCCGCGTCGATCGCGGTTTCAATCTCGCTCAATCGCGAATTCGTCCACAGAACACTAGTTCCCACCGTATCGACAAAATTGTCCAAATCAAATACTTCTAATCGCTCCCCTTCGATAAGCGTCAAATCGGGCAGACGTGGCGAAATGTGAAAGCCGGTAACGCGCACCACCGCTTCACCCAGCGGTTCGATAAAACGTTGCTCAATACCAGACAAGCCTACCCGGACATAATGGGACACGCGATTGTGGCCACGTTCCTCAATGCGAATCGAAGTTGTCTCACCGAGAGTGCGCCTCGCCACTTTCAGTTGAAAACGCACTGCGACCCCCTGGCCCGTCGCCGTATTAAGCGAAATCCCGCCGGCCGCTTCGGTATAACTCAAGATGGTTTCGCCCCCGAGCTGTTCAACTGCGTTAACCAGGGTTATACCCCCAAGAAAGCTCGTCGTCGCGAAAGGTAGGGGCTGCCCCGTCTCATCCAAATCGGCGGGCACTAACGTGAATACGGCGCTGTCATAGGACAGGAAAAGACTAAAGCCCGTCAGCTCTTCGGCCCCCGCGTCGACAAAGACCTCCAGATCAATGATCCGTCCCAGCTCGGCGGTGAACTCACTCTGGCCACCTGTTTGCCGTACGGCGACCGAGGCCGCCCATACGTCGGCCGTCAGCGCGCACAGGACGAACGCGAATATGTGTATTAAGGCGCGCATTATCTGACCAGCACCATGCGTTTAGCCGTTCTTTGTTCCCCGCTCTGCAAGCGGTAGGTATAGATGCCGCTGGCGACGGGTCGACCCTCTTGGTCCAAACCGCGCCAGTGCAGACGATGTCCTCCCGGCGCCATCTCGCCGTCCCAGAGCACCGCAACGCGCTGTCCGAGCATATTGAAAATCTCTAACCGCACCTGCCGGCTGTCGGCCGGTACGGTGAAGTCGATCGAGGTTTCGGGGTTAAACGGATTGGGCCTATTCTGCTCTAGGGCAAAAAGCCTCGGAGTGCTTATGGCCCCATCACCGATAGCCGCGTCAACGAGCCGGTGATCCATTTCGACGAATCTGGCTCGTCGTAAAACCGGAGACGGTGCCCCATCCTGCATCGCCTGCAACCGCCATTTAAGCAACGCTTCGACCCCCTGTAAATCCCCGTCACGCCCAATTTTGCTCGCTCCTATAAGCAAGCGATCAGTCATCTTGCGCTCTGCCGCCAACAATTCGTGTTGCCGATCTATATCGGCTGCGATCCACCGCCAGTGTACCTCGTCATATTCGAGTTCCAATTCATAGGCCCTCATCCCTGCCAACCCTTCACCGACGACGATAAATTCGACCACCTCGCCCACATTCACGCGCTGCCCCGGACCAATAAGCTCGGCCCGCTGCACACCCGGGACCGCTGATCGCTTGTAAACGGGCACTGGACCACTGCGAAGAAAATTGGCCCCAACTAGAGACAAATCTTGGATATTCACCAGATTGTCGCCAGTTATGTCGGCGGATTCACTTGCCGAACCCGGGGTTGCCTCTACGCCGTAAAATGCTGCAACGAAATCCCAATCGGCTAAAGTGACCTGATTGTCCTGCGTCCCCACCCCATCCGTTCCGAGATAGCCGGTCACGTCGCCGCCCAACATCCGCGGACGCTCGCCGCTACCGGGACTGACCGGCAAAACATTTTCGACAATTTGCGCTGGAAAAAATTCGAGTCCAGGGACCCAAGCCTCCAGATAACCGCCTAGCCTCGCGTGTAGGTCCCACTGGCCAGTAGGCACTTTCGCCAAGACAAAGCTGCCATCGGCCGCCACCTCGACTTGCACCCCGACCCGTGCAGGATCGGCATCATTGGCCTCACCAAAAAGCGGGTCGACGAATTCGGCATAATCCCCCCAACGCCGTAAGAAAAAGTCGACCTGAGCCGTCATGTCCTGACGTCCCTCCAAAGTGAGATTGCCCATAACCGTAGCGCGACCTGCGACTAATTCACCAGCGGAAACCGGCCCCGCCGTCAACTCCGCCACTGACTGGCCGTCAAGCTCAAGCCGCGAAGCCCGGCCCTGCGCCGTCTCGACTTCGAGACCGATACTGACCGGACCGACTAGATCGAGCGAACTCAATTGGAAAGTCGCCAATACCCGATTGGAACTCAGTCCGGCAATCTCGGCAACCGTCGGCTCGAAATAGCCCATGCGCAAGCGCAGCACGCCCGTCTCGTCATCCACCGCGTCATTGGTCACCAACTTAGCGACTTGGAAACCCGCCCCTACGAGAAAGGGTTGCACACCATCCAAAAGCGGATTCTGGTCGACGGGCGCAAAACGGGCAGGGTCGGCGGTGAAAGTCGCCTGCACCAAATCGACGCTGGCTCCGGCGTTTATTCGTATTTCAAAGGTCAACAGTTGGCCGCCCGTGCCCATACTGAACACTTCGGGCAACAACTGGATCGGAGCAGGCACCCCGGCTTCGCCTTCCGTGCCAAGTACCTGGACGGGACCAACCGCCTTAACCGCCATCGCCTCGGCAAAATCTCCGGTGTCCGTAATGGCCAGATAGATGAAATATTCGCCGTCGACCAGCGGATCATCGGTCGTCACCGCCCTCGCGAGGTGGTCGATACGCATTTCGAGGTAGTCGACCGTGGAGTCTTCGCTCAAATCCATTAGCGAATCCACCGCGACATCGGCGCGGCCATCAACGGAATTGACCACATAGGACACACCCCCGGCGACCGCCGCATACGTTGAAACCTCACCGCGGTCTTCGCGACTGAGCAGCACGCGTATCCGCGCGTCGTCGTCTAAATCCATATCCTCCCAGCCGACTCGGCCGCTGCGACCAGGTTCGATCGAAACAGACGAGACCGGCTGCAGAGCGCGAATGCTCGGCGGATGCAAAAACACCATCCGCGAGGCCGCGTCGTTGAGCTGCCCGCCGTTCATTTGGTCTAGGCGGCTGCTTTCACCGTCACTGATCACCCCATAGGCGTAATGCGTCACACCGGCCTCCGGTACACTCGATCCGCTGCCGGCCAACGACCACAGATCCCATACATATTGGTTATCCACGCGCTCGTCAGGGTCCTCCGGGATATTGCCGAAAATTAATTGCGTTTGCCCCCTAGTCAACGCGAGCAAAACCTGTTCCGCACCGCCGGGTATTACGAAGCCCGTATCAATAAGGGTCGAGGTTGCCGGCAATCGACTAAGATAGAGGTCGATTCGCGCGTCGTCATCGATATCCGCGTCGCCGTCAAAGCCGCGCCGGCCCCAGGTAAAGGAGACAAAGCGCTGCGGACGACTGCCGCCGGTGACGATTGTATCCGCATCAACCAATACGCCGTCGTCAAGCGCGTCCAAACTCAGAAAGGGCGCGTGGCGGACCCGAACTTGGCCCTTACTGCGCACCAGCGCGGTGGACGACAAATCGCTTGCCGCCGCGTAGATATAATAATCCCCCGCAGATACCAGTTCGGGAGCGAGAATATTCCAGACCACAGTATCTTCTTTTGCCAACAGCCCTTCTACGGGCGTTAACGGGATACCTTCGGCCAAAGTCAGCCCGCCACTGCCGTCCCCGGTGAGTGCCGCTTGCTCAAGCTCGCCATTGGCGCTATAAAATAGATGCACGTGAGTTTCCCAACCTTGATCGATAAGGCTGTATGCGATCTGCAATTGCTGGATACTGCTGCCGGTCGCAACACCGTTCGCATCGAGCAAATCACCCGAATCAAGTGTGCTCGTGGTCTCGGGCCCCAATAGTTGAAAAACAGGTTCGTGCCGCACTACGATGGCGCGGCTACGCACCAGCGGGATCGTCCCGGTGACCGACGAGGTCGCATAGAGATAGTAGATACCTGGAGCCACATCGCGGAATAGCAGACTCGTTGCACGTCCGACTCCCTCGCGCTCGACATAGGCGTCTCCGGCCGCAGTCAAAGCTTCTTGTGCGGAAGTCTCGTCGACCGTCTTCAGATTCGCCGATGAAGAGAGAAAAAAGCGATACATGACGTCGTTGGCGTCATCGCCATCGCCCAAACCCACCTCATTGCTCGCCGTACTGACTCCGCCGTCAAATATTAGATCGGGCAGAACCAATGCCAATATCTCTTCTGTGTCTGGATAAATCGTACCCAAGGGTGAGGTTGTCGTATCCGTACCCGCAGTGATCAATGAAGGCCCCAATGTGACAAAGTTCATCGAGCCTGTGGCGTTGAACTCGGCCGGGGTAATCAAGACGGTGGACGGACCTTCGGCGATATCGACTTCGCGCTCGTCGGCAAATAAGATCGGACCATAATTGACTTGCGATTCCGTAGGAATCACCGAGAGGATGACCGGAAACTGCAAATACAATTGCCCGCCAGCTGCAGCAGTGGCTAGACTGCCGATGACGATCGTATTCACATCGGTCGTCGGGCTGACAAAAAACTCCGGTGTCTCATCTGCTGCAGGAGCATATACGATTCTGATTTCATCGTCTAAGAGGCCGTCCTCGTCCGTATCCGCCAACACCATCCACGGCGGCATTCCAATGCTTAGCGTGGTGTCCGAAGGCGAGTCATCTTGGCCCAATACCACACGTAACTGCTGCCAGTAACGCCCCGACTCGAAGCCCACCTCCGATACCGGTATCCGCGCCAACTCCGGCGGGCTAATTTCTACGGTCTGGGCGTTGGCCATCGTCAGGCAAGCCGTCAGAAATATGAATAAGATTTTCAGCGCTTTAGCCATGGGCAGGCGGATGAATCCGCAAAATTCTCCCTTTGATGAGAATGATATTCCCTTTTCGCCGTGTATGACCCCCACTGCCTGCGGGAGTCGAGGACTGTCTATGTCCTATATATTGCGCTTTTTTCATTGTCTCAACGCAACTTATCTCCAGATGGTAGTTCTGGTCTCATCCTACATCACGTAGGTATCGCAAATCCGGTACCAAACGACCACAAATAAAGAACAGGCCCTGCAAATAATGAAAAAATGTCTGTAGAGCCTGTCTATTTTGCGTTCAATTTACTTTTTACGATGATTTATCGTATCAACATACCCTTCCGCGCCCTCCGCTCCCCACCCACCTCGACTACTAATAGATAAATGCCACTTGCCGCTTCAGCCCCACCCTCATCCCGACCATCCCATAGCACGGTCCGCAAGCCGGCCCCCTGCCACTGATTTAGCAATACCCGAATCTGCGCCCCCAATGCGTCGTAAACAACTACGCGCACCATACCTTCGGCGGCCACATGATATCGCAATACCACTTCGGCATTAAATGGATTCGGATAGGCAGTTGGCACGACTTGCATCATCGCTGCGGATCCCTTGGCCAGACGATATAGCCCCCCCTCAGCAACGACAGCGAAAAGCGCATCCTCGCCGATCTGCGCCGGAATCTCTTGCCAGCCCTCCTCCCCTAGGCGAAAGAGCCCTTGACCAGGTGCGGCACGAGAAAAAACCAATTCCGCCGTCGATCCGGCCTGTAAATCCACGCGATACCCTTTTTCATCACCATAGAGCAACACGGCTCCCAAGCGGCCCTGGACGCGCAACAAACCGTCCGGACTGAGAATTCCAGGTCCGTTACCCGTGCTGAGAGCAAGTTGCGTCTCGGCCGTATTGCCGGCCAAATCGCTACCCGCCGCCAAGACCTGTATAGACCCGCTCACCCCGGTGTATTGCGCGACATAATAATCGTCTTTCGCAGCGACGGCCAACACGAGACCATCAGCGATGACGACCGGCATGCCCGCCAATTCCTCGTCCGCCCGCAGATGGAACTCCACCGTGCCCGTGGCCAACAGATGGCCGCTCAACACTAAATCAGGCGACCGCACATCAACTGGCCTATTTTCGACCGCATCAACCTGTACGGGTATCTCTTCTTCAATGGACTCACCTATTGTCGGCAGAGGCTCTTCCTCGTTGGGTTCAACGGGCACCACACCGGGTAATTCACCACCTTCGTCAACCTCATCCGGTGCGAGTACTTCGACAATCAGTTCTGCTGTAATTGTTTGGCCTGCAGGTGAAGTTGCCTCGAGCGAAAACGCAAAAAGGCCGGTTTGCCCAGCGACCACCCGCAATTGCCCATCCGCCAATTCAGCATCGATGCCTGCGGGTATCTGCATCGACCACGCTATTTCCTCTGGAGCAAAATCCCCCACAACAAGCGCCCCAAGATCCAACGTCCGCTCAGTCGACTCAAGGCGCAAAATTTCCGTAGGCCGCAAAGCAAAGACCGCAGCTTGCACCCGGACAGTAAGCTGCACCTGCCGAATTGTCGATCCCAACAGCGCCCCTAAAAAAAAGATCTCCCGCCCCGGCAGAGCATCGGTGCCATCCAAGTGCAAACGCCTTTGCCTATCTATCGAGGCACGAATAAAAACCCCGCCACGCAGCGACCAAATCACCGCTTCCGGATCCCCTGTCACCACCAACGAATCGAGCACCAAAGTCGAATCAATCCGACCCACCAACAGAGATATCTCCGGCCAACCGACCAGTTCCAAAGGTGTTGCAATTGGACCCGGGGCCACTTTCTCCTCCTCTTTGGCATCAGCCTCCTGCACATCAGAGGAGACGGCTTCGTCTTCGACCTCTTGTTCTTCCACGGCCAAAACCCATACCCGGACAGCGACAACCGCAGAGTGCCCCGCATCGTCATCGGCGGTAAAAAGCAAGACTTCGCGGCCAGAAAAATCGAGCGGCATCTGTACCTCAACCCTGCGTTGCGCATCGATTTCGACCCGCAATCCCGCCATTCCCGTCACCGACCATTGCAAGTTGGCCGCCGCCCCGATGACGACATACTCATCAAGCCAAAATCTACCTATCTCACCCTGGGCTAAATACAGATCGGGAATTTCGGCAAGTTGCAGCAGGTTCGAGTCGGACTCCGCAACTGGATTTTCCTGCTCTGTTTCGGGCAAAGCCCCGACAGACTCAGACACTGTGGTTGCACTATCGGCTTGGGATGCCACAGGTAAGGCCGGTGCGTATGTCTCTTGATCGATTGGTGCAACGGGCGTGTCTGGCGTTGCATTATCCGACGCGACAACCGCAAGATCAACCGCCAAATCAATCGCAGGATCAACCGCCAAATCAATCGCAGGATCAACCGCCAAATCAATCGCAGGATCAACCGCAGGATCAACCGCCAAATCAACCGCCAAATCAACCGCCAAATCAACCGCAGGATCAACCGCCAAATCAACCGCAGGATCAACCGCCAAATCAACCGCACGATCAACCGCCAAATCAACCGCACGATCAACCGCCAAATCAACCGCACGATCAACCGCCAAATCAACCACAGGATCAACCGCCAAATCAACCACAGGATCAACCGCCAAATCAACCACAGGATCAACCGCCAAATCAACCACAGGATCAACCGCCAAATCAACCACAGGATCAACTGCAGAATCAACCGCAGGTTCAACCGCAGGTTCAACCGCAGGTTCAACCGCAGGTTCAACCGCAGGTTCAACCGCAGGTTCAACCGCAGGTTCAACCGGTGTTGCAGTTCCCCCCGGCACCGAATTATCCGCTTCCTCAACAGGCTCCTGAGCGGTTTCTTCAGCCCCCGGCTTCGAATCACTTGCAGACTCCGCAACCCGCACTCGTAAAGCCATTGCCGCCCCACTCCCCTCAGGGTCATTCACCTGCAACCGCACGACCGCCTCGCCCACAGCTAAACCGCGCAACTCAAGTAAGGGCAGATTACCCGCGATCACTTCCACCACCACAGGGCCTTCGACAGCCACCGACCACTGCAACTCTGCCAAGGGCGTATCGGCATCGGTCACCCCAACCGCTACCTGATTGCTTTGTCCAACTTCTATAACCATATCGGACATAGCCGCCAGTTCTGGCCCGGCATCGAGCAGCACTACCTGCACCTCAAGCTCTGTAGCCGCCTGCGCTCCGAGAGGGTCACTGACCTGCAAGCGCACTTTACCAATCCCCTCAGCAATCCCGTGGAGCGCTATGATTCCATCGACTATGGTTACTCCTACAATGCCATCCCCTGCAACCTCAAATTGTAAGCTTTCCAGCGGGTGATCAGGATCACTCGCGACCTCGCTCAACGCAGGTCCGAGCCGCACGCCACCCACAGCGACCGCCTGTGGTGCCAATGCCACGATTCGCGGGGCATCATTTACCGCTGCTATCTCGATTTCAAGCGTCGTCGTTTCGCACTGCTCTGCTTCATCGCACCAAGTCACAGCCAATACCTGATGGCCGTGCCAATCTGCCACCGGAGCAAAGAGCAATTCTTCGCCGTCTATTTTAGCCTGCACCCCAGTCGCATCCTGAAGCGACCAATGTCCATTCACCGCTGCCAGCTTGTCGATGAAAAAAGCACCCAGATCGAGATACCGTGTCCCCGCATCTTCTTCTATTTGCAAAAAAACAGGTGCCAAGCGCCCCACGGCCGCGTTAACCAGTACCGCAAAATCCCCGTCGTCCACTTGGCCGTCGGGCCATATGACCCTATATAAGACGCGTACCTGCCCTTCATCCTGTACGGCCCTTAACGCCAAATACCGCCCATCGACTTCAACCGTAAGTCGTTCCGGATCAGCAGACCAGGCTTGCCAAGTTATATCTTCACTCGACCATTTTTGTGTGATAGCATGTGCTTCGAGATCAATGCTCTGCCGCTCACCGATGGTCATCACTCTGTCATCGAGTGAAAGCAAACCCTCTCCTGCAATCTCAACCCACAACTCAGGTCCGGTTTGAAAACGATGCGCCACTCCCGGCGCTTGCAAGGTGGTATACAACGGCTGCCGCTGCCCAGCCGCGTCCAAGCGCACCGAACTCGTCCCATTCGAAGGGTAGCCCACAACGCGCAAATCAACGCTTGCGAGTACAGCCTTATCCCGTCCCGTCGATCGATTCTCGCCCGAACCGCTTACCGCGACATAATTTAGTTGGAATCCTGTGAGACCATTGCCCCCCTCCGCATCCCCGGCCGTTGAATTTTCATAGACTTGACCGGGCAGGAAGGCTCCTCTGACAAAGGGCTGTACCGTCCCGTCAGCGGCGAAACTAGCAGGGACCAAGGCGAAGACCTGCTCATCGAAACTGAGATATGCACTAGCCGAGGTTAGGACTAACCCATTGGCGACCGCATACACCTCGACCCTCAGCGTATCGCCAATGGAGAGTTCTTCGTTGGGGATCTGTTGCAGGAATAGGCGGGCTTCCTGCGCTAGTACTGGCAGGGCTTGAAATAAAACGAAGCAGATCAGACTTACTAACGAGCGCACGATCGGTTTCCGGTCAACGCAGTAAGGTCATCTTGCGCACCTGCATCCTGCTTCCGGCGCGCAAACGCGCAAAATAAGTCCCCGAAGCCACCTCGTGCCCCTCCTGGTCACGGCCATCCCAAACTGCCCTGTAGGCGCCAGCGGCAAGTTCGCCCCTGAGCAGTGCCCGCACCCGCTGGCCCGTCGCGTCGTAAATGGCCAATTCAACCGCACCGCGTTTTGGAAGCTGAAAACGCAGCGTCGTTTCCGGGTTAAAGGGATTAGGGAAATTGGGTAAAAGAGCATATACCGTCGGCAAAGCCGCCTGCCCGGTGGGAACGCGCACGCGATGCCCTGCATCGACCCATTGCGCGTCGCGAATCTCGATCGCCGCCTCCGATCCCACTGCGTTTAACCGCTCAAAGACGAATGTCCCCAAGCTATTTGGCCCTTCTACGCCGACTTGACCGCCATTGAGCGCGGCGCCGATGGCAATGGCTCCCGTCTCGCGACGCTCGGCGAAAACCGCCGGCCTCCGGTCAAACGCCTGGCCTTGACGGGCGGAACGAAGCCTCAACTCGGCCGAATCATAGCGTAAGCGATACCCGTAGGCCCTGGCACCCGCCATATCGTCCGCCCACACTTCCACCGCCAAATTGCCTCCCTCATCGCGCTGTTCAATACGCCAATCTCCCATCGGCTCGCCGCCGGCCACTGTTTTATAGACCGGCTCAACTCCATCGATATTGAAATTCGCTGCTATAATATTGAGATCTGCAACCCAGACTAGGCTGTCTCCGTCGATATCGGCAAGCCGGCCACTATGCGTGGCGTTTATACTCTGACCGAAAAAACTGACCACGAAGTCCACGTCGAGTTGGTCGATCTCGTTGTCCGGAATCTGCGCGCCGCTGGCATCGACGTAACCGGTGACATCGCCGCCCAATAGAAATCCCGCATTGGAGACCCCATCGGCGAGAAAGGTCGGATCGACATCGGTGAGCGTATCGCCGAGATTGACTGATACGGCGGGAAACTGGCCATCGAGAAAACCGTCGAAATGCACCGCGAGTTGATAATCTCCGGTGGGTATCTTGCTCAGGCTGAAGGAGCCATCACTCGCGATAGAATCTTGAATGCCCGCAATCGTGGTATCCTTATCGTTGGCCGCGGAAAAGAGCGAGTCAGTAATCGGCACAAAGTCATTGTGATCTCGCAGCGATAAGGTCATCATATTCGTAAAATCGGTCCGTCCCTGCAGGCGCACCGTGCCCGAGATCGTGCCGCGCGGCAAGATCTCGGCTCTGACCGCCGTCTCCGGCGGAATCAGCGCGACTTCCTCGCCATCGCGGTAAAAGGCCGATTTGCGGTTGCCGAGATGGTCGATGTCCAAGGTCGTCGAGCCTACGCTGTCCCTGCTAACCAATTGCACCGTCGCCAGCGGAAAGCTCCCGTCGAGCTGACTCATATCGCCCTGCTCGAAGTAGATCAAATCCAATAGCCACTTGCCCGCGCTCAGGCTGTCCGCCCCGACCAACAAAGTATCGCGCAACGTGATCCCGGTCAGCGTCGAGTCGAGCTTGAAAGGCTGCACGCCGGAGGCGGTGTCCTGATCAACCACTGAGAAGAAGGCGGTGTCGACGCGGGCGAAAAAGGCCAACAAGTCGACGGCCTCGCCATTGCTGTGCGGCCGCAGTTCGAGCAGCGTCGTATCGCCCTGCACCTCCAGCGTTAGATCTGCCGGCAGGACTTCTATCGCCGGCGAAATCAAACCCGCCGCACCACTTCCGGGCAAACCGCTGATCTGCACCACGCCAGGCACCCGTACCGCTAAACTCGCATCGGCCGGGGGGTTCGTCGCTTGGGTGTCTATGATCAGATAGACCGCGTATTTGCCGTCGACAATCGGCAAAGCGGCCCCAGTCAAATCGTTGATCAAGAGCGCCGACCTCACCGAGTGCTCGCTGATCAAGTCTTCGCTCAGTGCCGTGCCCTGGGCCAAGCTGCCATCGGTCGAATTCGCCACCCAATCAACGTTCGAATCACCGACCACCGCAGCATAAGTGCTCCGCGCGCCCAAACTATCCGCCGCGGCCACCGTCGTCAGCAATACCCACACGCCGGCACTGTCATCGACATCCTCTGCTTGCCACGCGACGCGAAAAGACTGCCGTCCTTCGGCGACCACCGTCTTTAGCGGTGCCAGCGGGCGCAGAAGCGGGTCATGGGCAAAGTTCAGTTGGCGGGCCTGTCCCATCTCGTCGTCCCAGCGCACCACCCGGTTGGTCGAGTCCGTCTCGACTAGGCCGTATAGGTAATAGGGTACGGCCTGCTTAGGTGTCTGTTCGTCGTCTGGATTCTTATACGTCCACAAATCCCAAATATACTGGTTGTCTCCACGACCGTCCGGTTGCTCCTGCAAGCCCGAGACAATCAGATGCGTGTCTTGAGTCGAATCGGCTGCAGCAACCACCAGCGCCGTTTTTCCGCCCGGTACGCCGATGGAGTCGCTATCGCTGTAGTAGAGGGCAATGCTCGCGCTGTCGAGCAAAGCCCTGTCCCCCTCTTTGCCATTATCCCTGTTCCAAGTAATCGCGTAGTAGCGGTCCGGATCCGTACCGCCGGTATTTAGATTCTGGTCGCTGCGGCTGTCAAAGGCCAAAAAGGGCGAATGTCGAACGTTATACGTATGAGAACTTCGTTTTATACCGAGATCTGTACCGTCAGTAATCACCGCGTAGATATAGTAGTCTCCACGCGGGACGAAGTTCGTATCATTGACCGCCACTTGCCAATTAAATGTGCTATCCTTGCCCTCCCGCAACGACGCGGTGCTGTCGACAAAAGTAGCGTTGGTCAACCCCGAGAGGACTCGACTCGGTACTATTCCGGTGGTAGTGACAAAGGTCGTATCGAGCGTATCTGCAATTGAATAAAATAGCCGTACCGAGGCGCTGTCGTCGTAGTCGACGACATTAAAAGTAAGGGCGACACTGCTCTTGGCACTGTCGACGAGCGAGGCCTGGCCCCTATCGAAATCGAGCAAAAAACCCGAGTCGAGAAAATCAGCATCATTACTTTTAAAATCTCCGACCGACAATACCACCGGTTTGTGCTGGACAAGAATTCCGCGACTGCGCATCAACGGGAAATTCCCCGTCAGATTAGACGTCATGTAAAGGTAATACGTGGTATCCAACAGTGATGAAACATCAAAGGCTAGCGAAACCAGGCTCTTTTCCTCTGCATGCGCCGTCTGTAATGTCGTCCGTTCTAAAGCCAGCGCGGCGACAGAAGGATCGACTTGGGACAGCGTGTCACGCAGCGAAAACCAAAAAGCGTATTGCACGTCGTTGCTATCGCTGCCGTCGGCAAAGGGCACGCCTGCCGCGGTGAGCGCATTGCTCAGCAGATTGCCGCGCACATCGCTTACCAGATCCGGCAGGACCAGGGCGAAGACCATCGCGGCCGTGTCGGGGTAGGCGTCACCCTGGACATTGGTGGTCGTATCGGCCGCACTTTCGATAAAAAGCTGGGAAAAAGTCGCCAAACTCAAGTTGCGCGGCTCAACCAAGCTCAATACCAGACTGCCGGCCGGAATCGCCAATTCGTTGGTATTAGAGAAGTAGATCTGCCCATAGGGCGTATTGGAAAGCACCGAGCTGGTTGACGTTATAATCGGGTAGTGTACGTGCACTTTACCCGAGACCCCACCGGTATCGCTATGCAAGACGATCTGACTCTGACTGGTACCATTTGTTGAATTATAACCCGTACCAGTCGATGAAGAATCGTCTAAAGCCACCTCATCAGTCCAATCACCGTCCCCGTCGGTATCGGCAATCGTTATGCCGACCGGCAAACTAATGGTGATGGTGTTTCGGGCGGAGGGATTGCGGGTCAAACTAATTACTAGGTGCTGCCAATATGGATTGGCGGCAGTCGCCCCCTTGGGCACATTGCTCAACCCGGGTGGCGATAAGGCCACGGATTGCGCCGAGACCTGGTGCGGCACCAACAAGGCGCAGAGCAATAAGATGTAATAATAGTTCCTCATGTTTTACCCACAGTACCCGATATATAAAAAAGGACTGTTCATTTACTTATATCGCTCAACGCGCATTTTCCTTTAATTAATACTAATTGATACAGAGTCAATTTTCCTTGGCTAACATGCTAACATCACCATATTTAACAACGACTTGTGCTGCATGCAGATATTTTTTTTAGCGATAGTGCTCAGCCTAGCTGTAACGTCTCTACTGCAGGGACAGACCATTTCAACCACCGCCGGCAATGGCACGCTAGGCTCCTCAGGCGATGGCGGCAGCCCGACGAGCGCCAATCTCAACTTGCCGATGGGCGTCGCCGGCGATACTAGCGGTACTATATATATCGCCGATTCCGGCAACAACCGTATCCGCCGCATCAATACCGCTCACGACTCGATTACCACCTACGCCGGCACCGGCACCGCCGGATTTTCCGGTGATGGCGCCGCGGCAACCAGTGCCAAACTCGACGCGCCCTCCGGGGTCTTCGTCGACAGCGTCGGAACGGTGTACGTCGCCGATACCGGCAACCATCGCATCCGCCAGATCAGCACCGCTGGCGTCATTACCACTATCGCCGGCACCGGCACCGCCGGATTTTCCGGTGATAGCGCCGCGGCAACCACAGCCAAACTCTACGGGCCAACCGCAGTCTACGCGCGCGGCGGCTTTATATATATCGCCGATACCGGCAATAACCGCATCCGCCGCATCAATTCGTCCGGCCGCATCGCCACCATCGCCGGCAAAGACACCACCTCCGGCCTTTTTGTAGACGATACCACCGCGGTCGCCGCGACGCTTAACTCCCCATCCGGGGTCTTTGTCGATACCGCCGGCAATGTCTATATAGCCGACACCAATCACCACCGCATTCGCAAGATCACTGCAACAGACAGCACCATCAGCACCATCGCCGGCACCGGCAGCCCCGGTTTCTTAGGAGACGGCGACCTGCCAACGAACGCGCGCCTGTCCTACCCCTCGGCCGTCGCCGTCGACTCGTTCGGAACGCTCTATATTGCCGATCGATTCAATCACCGAATCCGCCGCATAAACCCCGCCGGCAATATCACCACTATCGCCGGCATCGACAGCTTTGGCTTTGGTGGTGACGGCGCCGCCGGCAATATCGCCAAACTCGCTAGCCCCGGCGGGCTTTTCCTCCACCGCGCCGACACCCTTTATATCGCCGATGCGAGTAACCACCGCATCCGTCGTCTGGCCCCCGACGACACCCGCGGGCTCACCCTGATCGATTCGGTCAGCCCGGGCAACGAGGTCCGCCTGCTCAGCGTCAGCCTGACCGGCGACGCTAAGACAACCGTCAACAGCCTGAGCTTCACCCTATCCGATCTTTCCTCGACTTCGGGGTTGAGCATTTCCGACTTAGTAGAATTT